>JAEEGL016108590.1_pt1 | contig 37449 bp, 23 predicted proteins | sample 9134231 | NCBI WGS metagenome assembly JAEEGL01 (sample SAMN16246548, study PRJNA631951) | gut metagenome | biome: gut microbiome; feature: rumen; material: fiber-attached | host: Bos | place: Iran: Karaj | collected 2018-10 | reverse complement strand
GTTACATATAGTTTTATTGGAGAAATTGCCAGTAAAGCTGACATCACACTCATTGACCCCAATAATCCTGAGAAGACAGTAGAACGTATCATCAACCTGAAAAATGCTGATGGATCAAAGAACTTTGACAGTATTGCCGAGGCATTGAAGATTGGTGGGTTCAGCTGGATTCAGAAACTTGACGATAACCATGCAGGCACACGGTATTTCATTGGTGATGCCGAAGGTAAAGAAGTGTCAGAAGGTGCAGCTGCAGAAATCAAGAAACGCATTATTGAATACAAAAATGCAGTCAAAGAGAGTCTCGGTTCCGACTCAACCCACGTTACATTGGGTCTGAACGTTGAGGAATTCCATCTGAATAGTGAGAAAAAACCAACCTCATGGGAACAATTGAACTTTAACAACACCGTTGCCGGTGCAGCCCTTGTCACCCTCACCCGTATGAAAGCAGAGGTGATGAACGCTGAGTTTGACGCTGTGAACATGCTTTATAAACAGATTCGCTCCAACGACTTCTCGTTTGACAAGGTTGCTGTAATAACCCGTCCGCGTTCCTCCTATATCATGCAGGGAGGAAAATATGAACTGGTAGTCAATGTCGGAGCCTATGACTCTAAAGCAAAGTTCGAGGCTACGGTAGGTGGTACACGTTTTACTGCCAACGATACCGGTGCCGTGGTTTACAGCACCGTCTGCAACGCTACTGGTCCCAAGACCATAACAGGTACCGTATATGTTAAGAATGATAACGGAACCGAAAGTTATGATTTCAAAGAGACCTATTTTGTAGCCGAACCAATGGCGGTCTTTGAACTGACTGAAATGAATGTTGTATATGCAGGTATCGACAACCCTGTTCGAATCTCCATTCCTGGCATTGCAGCCCATAATGTAGTTGTAGCTTTGGCTGACCCAAGCCAGGCCACTATTGTTCCTGACACCAAAGCAGGAGCAGGTAACTATATTATTAAGCCTAAAGTCAATAAGGGAAAGATTAAAGTCAATGCATCATTCAAAGATGGCAACCAGACAAGGTTTGCAGGTTCTACAGAGTTCCGCGCACGTCCGCTTCCCGACCCGAAGATTTTCTTGGGAACTGCCGAGGCTGGTCGAGGCATTCCTATCAACGACCTGAAGAACATGAAAGGACCTGCCGTACGCTATGGACCCGAATTTGCCTTCCACATGAAGACCCCCACCATTATCAAGCAAACCATTGATATTACCAAAGTAAATGGTGCAACCGATATTGAAAACAGAGGTCAGCAATGGGGAGCCGAGGTAATGAGCTATATCCAGAAAGCCAAACCCGGATGCAAAATCACCCTCAGCCTTGATGTCAACATGCCAGACGGCTCGAAACGTAACATCAGCAGCACATTCCGTATTACACGATAATAGAAAAAAGAATAACAGAATAAAAATTATAAACCATGAAAAAAGCATTGTTTTGCCTCAGCCTTATGCTCCTCGCTTTTGGAGGAATGACTGTTAACGCACAGAACATCCTTGACCCGGAAGACGAAAACAACCTGAGCAATTTTTACTCGCGCAAAATAACCGCAACAAAACAGGCCATTCCTTTCCCCAGCCTTCGTGAAAGCGATGTGATTTGGGAAACCTGTATCTGGCGCACCATTGATTTCCGCGAGAAATTCAATCAATTCTTCTATTTCCCTAAAGGAGAAGACTCCATTAACAACAATCAGGGCCGTATCAATTTAGCATATCTTATCTACAGGTCTGCCGCCAATGGTGAATTCGAAATCTTTGAAGATGATGAACTAAAGATTCCTGTTGATTGGGAAAATATGTACAAAAAACTGAATAAGGCCGATTCCACCACTACCGATCCTATTTATGATGAATATGGTGAAATCCTTGACGAGGGACATGATACCATTAAATACAAATCATTCACCTCGGATGATTACTACAAAATTCACATTAAAGAGTATTGGTACATCGACAAGCAAGACACCCGCATGAAAGTGCGTATTGTATCCTTGGCACTTGTAGACGAAAACTGCAAGGAGGTTGATGGTGAAATGGAATGTAATCCAACAACCCGTTTCTGGATTCCTATGAATGACATGCGTGTCCGCAATATCTTCTCACGCACCAATGCCTATGACCTATACAACAATAACGCCGAACGTAGTTATGACGAGATTTTTATCTCCCGCTATTTCGACAGCTATGTCACTCGTGAGACCAATGTCCACAATCGCGAGATACATGAATATCTGACCGGTGAGGACTCTCAACTTGAATCACAAACAATTGAAGAGCGTATTTTCGATATTGAATCTGACATGTGGGAGTACTAACTCCTAAGCTCTTCTTCAAAAGAAACAATTCTATTCACACGTAATATAAAAAAGAGTTAAGAGTAAGTACCCCTTATTCTTAACTCTTTTTTTATTGACAAGTGAAAACCAGATAGCAAAAAAGCCCGTCTTTCATTGTATCATATCTACAAAATAATAATAATAAGCATTGTTTTCGCTGCAGTTCTACCTTATGCAAAAGCACAATGGGTAGAGCCCCAGCCAAACGACTATTACCAACGGAGTATGACGTGGGAACAGAAGCCACAAGAATTGGGCTTTGTTCGAGAGGCTGATGTCTATTGGGGTAAGATTCTGTGGAGAATCATTGACGTAAGGGAGAAAGAAAATCAATACTTCTACTTCCCAACAGAACCCGATGGAGTCAGAGGACGGAAAAACCTTGCTTACGTGATATGGGATGCTATCTTGGCAGGGGAACTGGAACTTTTTGAAGACGATGAACTAAAGATACCTCTTGATTGTGCAAAGGTTATTGAGAGAGCAACACGGAACGACACTATCCAAATGGAGGTATATGATGACTATGGAGAAGCCGATTATACTACCGTATATGTTCCCCATGAGTTCAAGTCGGACGATATATACCAATATGCAGTTAAAGAAGCGGTATACCTTGACCGGGCCCGGAGTGGAATTCAGGTGCGGAAACTTGGTCTTGCGCCCATGGAGGATAGATATAAAGTCATTGATGGAGAAACAGAATTCATGGGTACAGTAACCCTTTTCTGGATACCCATGCTATCACTCCAGACCCGTATCCTTTTTGCGAAAAAAGAGGCTTATTGCCGCGAAAACCTCGTGCATCTTCCCACCTGGGAATATGCATTCAATTCATTCATGTATTCCTCTTTTATCACACGCGAGGACAATGTATGGAATCGATCCATACACGACTATTTGACAGGAGAAGATGCCCTGCTTGAATCTGAGCGTATCGAGGAGGAGATTATGAATATTTCAATCGATATGTGGGAATACTAATCTACCAAACACTTATCCAGCAGACCACAAATCTCTTCTTTATCCATCTTTTGTCCAATAAAGACTATCTTTTCCATTCTGTCACCGTATTCCTCGTCCCAGTCGTGTACAAGTCCTGGCTCACGACGCATTGTTTCTATCAGTTCATCCTCAGGCATAGTTGCGTACCACTGCCCTGCTTGAGATAATTTCACCTGCACTCCTGATTGTTCGAACAGATACGACATGTCCATATCGTCGGCAAAATAACATACTCCCTTAGCCCGTATCACAGACTTCGGCCATTGGAAATTCACAAAATGATCGAATTTATCGATATCGAACGGTTGACGGCGATAGTACACAAATGTCCCGATGCCATATTCTTCCACCTCACCTCCTTCAGCGTGATGATGGTGATGATGGTGATGGCCTTCTTCCTCGTCGTGATCATGTTCTTCTTCGTCATCGTCATGATGATGTTCTCCATGATGATGCCGCGCTTCCTCCTCTTCTTCATCTGAAGTCATTCTCTCCAATTCGCGCACCCATCCAGCAGAACCAGAAGTCTCATTGTAATTAAACAGTCTGGTATCTACAATCTCGGCTAAATCCACTTCGGCATAATCTGCATCAATAATCTTCACACCAGGGTTCAAATTTAAAACAATCTTTCTCAGTCGCTCCAATTCCTCTGGTTTCACTTCAGACCTCTTGTTTAGCAATACAATATTGCAAAATTCAATCTGCTGGATTATCAAGTTTTCAATATCTTCCTCGGCAATTGCCGAACCTAATAGTCTACCACCACAGTCGAATTCGCTTTGCATACGAAGAGCATCCACCACAGTGACAATACAGTCTAAGCGGGGTAAACCATAACGTGTATATTCCTCACCCATTCGTGGAATCGAGCAGATGGTACGGGCAATAGGTTCTGGCTCACAAATGCCACTGGCTTCAATAACAATATAGTCGAACCTATTCATTTCCATAATCTCACTCAATTGTTTCACCAAATCCATTTTCAAAGTACAGCATATACAACCATTTTGTAGTGCTACCAAACTATCATCTCCTTGCCCAACAATCCCCCCTTTTTCGATGAGTCCAGCATCGATATTCACTTCTCCTATATCGTTAACCATTACAGCAAACCTAATATTTCTCTTATTATTAAGAATATGGTTTAATAGAGTAGTTTTGCCACTGCCAAGGTAACCTGTCAGTAATAATACCGGAGTTGATTTTATTTGTCTGTTATTCATTTTAATAAACGTTTATTTATTTTTATTTCATAAAGCTCTTCATCCTAAGAGAGCTGCCTTTATTTCTGCTTAATAATATTTAATGCATTAATGTCCCTTTTTGAAATAGGTTGGTGAAGTCTAATCACGAAAAAGCAATAAGTAAATCATTCCATTTCTACACAAAACCTTTTCATCCCTATTTCCTGTCATTTGCACTATGAAACATCCACCTAACACCATATACGATATCCCGTAGAACAACATATAGTTTTGGTGTAAGCCATGCACTCAGCACGCCAAGTACCATCAATGCCAAGCCTTTCCATATCCCGACAATACACGTAGAGATAATGAACAAAAGAATAATGTACACAAGAGTAGCCGCAAACCTGATGCCATAGTTGATAGAGCTACGGAATTGAGGATCTTTCACCTTTGCCTTAGCAATAAGATGGGTAGGAATGTATACTATAGGATTGCTTAGAAACCAAAACGGAAGCATATCCCAGCAAAGAAACATAGTGAGCAGCAACAATAATAAAAAAATGAACCACTTTAGCAAAACTAACCACTGAATGCCTAATGGGTATTTGGATGCAAACCATAAAGGCACTTTCTTTTGCCGACAAATATCAGCGAAGGCTGATCCTTGTAAATATTTATTTTGTAAAATATTGTCATTCTCTTTTGCCAATTGGCGACTGATATACTGACGCGACAAGAAACGATTCCACACATTGCTACGTAATTTTAGTTCTTTAAGAGACTGACGTGTGTGTGCATGACAATAAGCATACTCGTCTTCATAATGTTCATCCGCATTAACCTGATGAATCTCATTTTTCAGAGCAATTGTAAGGTCGTTACGCATTTGATTTAATGCAACCGGCTCATTATTGATATATTCAGGCATGTACTTTCGCACATCAATAGGTTTCCCTATACTTACAGCCACACTGCTGTATGGTTGTTCATAATCGTCATAATCAAGCCCAACCGGGACAATATACAGGGGCTTGTCATTCATCTCACGCTGAGTATCCCCTGCTATTCTAAACATGCCTTTTACAAGAGGAAGCAATTGATGACGATTATTATGAGTACCTTCAGCCATAAGGCAAAGTGGCACTCCTTTTTCAAGAGCCTGACGTGCGGTATCAAAGACCTCGTTATTACGCGACAATTGGTCTCTCCCGTCACGAATACGGTATACAGGACTAATACGAAGCCATGTAAGAAAGAACCGCGCAACAGGCTTTTTAAAAATATCAGCCCGTGCCAAGAAGACAATCGGTTTATTCACTACCATAAGCACCACCAGGGGGTCCATCATGGCATTCTGATGACATGGAGCAAGAATATAACTTTCATCTTCTGGTATGTTTTCCTTCCCCCTAACAACAACATGTCGATAATGACACCGTGTTGCAAACTGCACAATCGGAAAGAAAAGTGCATAAAAAAGGTTAAAATCAGCCAAACTTTTTTTCATAATGCAAAAATACAAAATATTTTCGACATTTCTGAGTTATTGGGGGAAAATGTGAAGGCTATTATGAAAAGAATCTTCATCTCCATCCTGTTCATCACACTGCTATCTGCATTGATTCCAACGCAGGGACAAGTGGTTACAGACAGAAAAGTGCGATTCGGCATTATTCTGGATGGCGATACAATTCCTTACTACCACTTGAAAGAAATACGCGTTATTGAGTCTGCTTCGCTTCTTTCTGAAACCGAAATACGGAAAAATCAAAAGTTAATCCGCAATGTAAAAAAGATGTTGCCTTATGCCAAGATTGGTAAACAACGGCTCGATTTGTTGGAGAAAGAAATTGCAGACTTACCAAAAAAGCAACGTAAGGCTGCAATAAAAGCTGCGGAAAAAAGCCTATTGTCAGACTTTAGTGATGAATTAAAAGACTGCACTATTTCCCAAGGAAAAGTCTTGTTGAAACTTATCGACCGCGAAACCGGACGCACCTCATACGTGTTGGTTGACGAACTGAGGGGAAAGCTGAGAGCAGGATTCTACCAGGCATTTGCTCGTCTTTTCGGCTACAATCTTAAGGCAGCTTATGACCCAAAAAACAACAAAGAGGACAACTTAATCGAACGCATAGTCATCTCTGTGGAGCACGGAAGACTATAGCCGAACTAACAATAAACAACAATTAATATGACAACTTTGGCCTATTGTTTTCTCTCTGCTGTTGCCATGCGACGTGAACCTTCTGACAAAGCCGAGATGGTAAACCAACTTCTCTTTGGAGACACCTTTACGATACTAAAAAAGACTGACAAATGGTCTCTCGTCAAATGTGATTGGGACGGGTATGAAGGATGGGTAGACAATAAGCAATGGAAGATTTGCACCAATGGATCAAACTTGTCTTGTGGACAGGAAGAAAGCCCCGCTTCCGTCGCTGAAAAAGACTACCTCGGGGTACCATACCTATGGGGTGGACGCACAAAAATGGGAATCGACTGTTCAGGCCTCACACAGGTTTGTTTCCGTGCCTGCGGAGTACGTCTCCTTCGTGATGCCTCTCAACAAGCCACCCAGGGCACTCTCATTGACAATATTTCATGTGCCAAGCGCGACGATCTTTGTTTTTTTTGCAATGAACAAGGAAATATCATCCATGTAGGCATTTACATGGGCAACAATCGCATTATTCATGCCTCCGGACAGGTACGAATTGACAGTCTCACCAATAAAGGGATTTTCAATGAAGAGATATGTTCATATACTCATCAATTCCATTCAATACGCCGAATAATATAATTCAATCTGAATCAACTATACAAAGAGCTCCTTTATCACCTCTTTATAATACGCAGTGACATTATTCCGCTTTATTTTTAATGTGGGAGTTAAAAAATGGTTTTCCGTACTCCACACTTCTGAAACCAGACGGAAACGTTTCACCTGTTCATGATTTCCTAATGTTGCATTATACTTATCTATTACACGCTGATAACGTTCCAAGACAGTCTTATCCGACACCATTTCTTCTCTCGTCTGTGCATGTACTCCATGACGTCCACACCAGTCTTTCAGCATATCGAAATCAGGTGCTATTATTGCAGCCGCAAACTTTTGTCCCTCACCTGCTACCATCATATCAAGAATAAAGGGAGATTCTTTAAAACGCTCTTCTATCACCTCGGGATTCACGAATTTCCCCATTGAGGTCTTGAACATATTTTTTGTTCTCCCTGTTAAGAACATATATCCACCTGAATCAAGATAACCCGTGTCTCCAGTGTGGAACCAGCCGTCCTCATCAATAGCCTCTGCTGTCAATTCTGGCGATTTATAATAACCTTTCATCACATTTCCACCTCTACACATTATCTCATTGGTATTGGGATCAAACTTAACCTCAATACCCGGGAGAACAAAACCGACAGACCCCACCTTACGTCCCTCCTCTGCATAACTATTGGTTACGGCCACCAATGGAGAACATTCTGTCAGACCATAGCCCTCATACAAGTCAAGTCCAACGGCACTGAAAAAACGGGTGAGTCGAGGCTGAATTGACGCACCTCCCGAAACGAGCATGTGAAAATTATTTCCCAAAGCTTTACGGATTTCGCCATACACGAGTTTATCTGCTATGGCATGTTTAACGTTATACCAAGCAGTACGCTTTTTGTCATTCAATTCATACTGAAACCCCAAGTCCACAGCCCAGTCAAAAATACGCTTTTTCATTCCCGTAAGTTTTTCGCCTTTACGGAATACCTTGTCATACATTTTCTCAATAAACCGAGGTACAGCAGCCATCATATATGGGTTTACCTCCTGGGCATTTTCCGCCACCTTAGCAATACTTTCAGCATAGAATGTCTCCATACATAAGTATTGGTAAAGATAATTCATCATACGTTCGTAAATGTGGCAGAGAGGCATCCAACTCAATGAACGTGTCCACGTCTTTCCTGGAGACTCTTTGATGCCCAAAACATTCAAAATAATACCCCTGTGTGTCAACATTACTCCTTTCGGTGTTCCTGTAGAACCACTTGTATAAATCATTGTGGCCACATCGTCAGTGGTAATTTTGTCCTTTATTGCCTTCAATCCTTCGGGATTACGGTTAGTTTCACCCAAAGCATATAAATCCTTAATATTAAAGGCACCTTCTACAGGTGCAATCGTGTATATTTCCTTAATTGTAGGAACTTGATCTTTTATAGCACATATTTTTTTGTACAAATTTTCACCCTCGACAATAATAAAACGGACTTCAGCATGGGTGAGAATATATAGGTATTCACTTTCACTGATAGTAGGGTATATCGGCAACAAAACCGCTCCCATCATTTGAACACCCATATCCACATAATTCCATTCAGGCCGCCCCGTAGAAATCAGCGCCACATTTTCACCTCTACAAATACCCTTACTCATGAACGCATAACTCAACAGGTTTGATTTCTCAATATATTCATCAACATTATGCTCTTCCCATTGGCCATTTACCTTGTTGGCGAAAACTGGACGTTCCGGACACAGTTCTCTTCTACGATCCAACAAATCAAACAATCTTTCAGGTTCTTTCATATTGTTTCATTATTATTTCTATTGCAAATATACAACCTCTTTCTTATTAATCATCCAAAAACAAAGTCTATAATGTTAAAAGTGATAAAATATCCATATTTTGGTTTCAAAACATCAATTATTAGTGATGAATAAAGCATAAATAACAATTTATCCCACATTATATGTGATGAAAACAAGAACCAAAACAGCACAAAAAAGAGTGATTAACCTTTTTTTTGAAAAACAGACATGTCAAATATGGAAAAAAATAGTATTTTTGTAGATTAAATTATACAATAAAAAGTACGCTTGTGACTGACACTCAACTTATCAACGATTTAAAGGCCTCTAAATTTTTCCCTGTATATCTTTTATCAGGCGAAGAAGACTATTATATTGATGTCATATCAGACTATTTTGAACAACACGTCATTGCCAAAGATTTTCGGGATTTTGACCAAACAGTCATTTATGGAAGTGACACAAACATGAGCACCGTATTGTCTTATGCTAAACAATTTCCAGTTATGTCTCCAGTAAAACTACTATTAGTCAAAGAGGCCCAAGCCATTGAAACAAAAGAATGGGAACTGCTGGCGAACTATCTCCAAAACCCGATGCCACAAACGCTCTTGGTCTTCTGTTATCGTCACAAGAAATTTGAAAAGCGTTCCAAAGCCTATAAAGCAATCAACGAAAAGGGATGTTTTTATGAAAGTGCAAAAATACAAGATTACAAAATACCGGAATGGGTTGGCACCTTCGCCAACCAACACGGCTACAATATCACGATGAACGGGGCAATGCTTATTGCCGAATACTTGGGCAACAATCTCGGCAAAATAGCCAATGAAATGTCGAAGGTTTTCATCAATCTCAAACCAGGAGAACCCATCAATGAAAACATTATTGAACAATACATTGGTATCAGCAAAGACTACAATATTTTCGAACTACAAAAAGCCATTGGTCGGCGCAACGTACTGCAATGTAACCGTATTATAAATCATTTTGCTGCCAACCCCAAAGACAATCCCATTCAGATGATTCTACCATCATTATACAACTACTTTATCAAGGTAATGATATACCACCAGATAGTTGATAAGACAAAAGCCGCATCTACCCTTAAAATCAACCCCTATTTTATCAAAGACTACGAAATTGCCGCCAACAACTATTCATTAGGTAAATTAGCCAGCTGTATCGGATACCTCTATGACACCGACCTCCGTTCGAAAGGAATTCGAAACTCCGGCACCATCACTGATGGTGAACTCCTGAAAGAGTTAATCTTCAAAGTAATCCATTAACAAAATACAATCACGATATTACAATAACCCAATCTTGATACCGAATGAAACGACAGGTCATCCTCACACTTCTCCTCGCAGTCATTTTTCCATTGTCGGCACAAACCATCAAAGGAACCCTTACCGACAATGAGTCCGGCGAAGCGATTCCTTTTGCCAATGTTGTACTTGAAGGTACACGCTACGGCGCCGCTACCGACATTAACGGATTTTACCTTATCAACAAAATACCCGAGGGTTCATATACCTTGCGCGTTCGCTTTGTCGGCTACCAAGAATACACCGAACCCATTACCATAAAAAAAGGTCAAGTAATTGTTCTCAATATTGTCCTCAAGTCAGAAACCACCACACTCAAAACCGTTGTTGTTACCGACAACAGAATAGAGGAACGTAAAATCCAAACCCAGGTATCTGTAGAGAAAATCACAGCCTCTCAAATCCAACAATTACCCTCCATTGGCGGAACCTCCGACCTCGCTCAATACCTCCAAGTCCTTCCCGGCATCAACTCTACTGGCGACCAAGGAGGACAGTTATACATTCGAGGCGGATCCATGATACAGAACCTTTGCCTCCTCGACGGCATGATAGTATACAATCCTTTCCATTCCATTGGACTTTACTCCATCTTCGAAACAGATATTATCCTTAATGCAGACATCTATAGCGGTGGTTTTGGAGCTGAATACGGCGGCCGAATCTCGTCCGTCATGGACATTACCACCCGCGATGGTAACAAAAAACGGCATACAGGCAAAATCGGTCTCAATACCTTTGGTGCAAATCTCGTTTTAGAAGGGCCTCTGAAAAAAGAGCGCCCTGACAGCCCCTACACCATCACATACTTACTCTCTGCAAAGAACTCTATCCTCTCAAAATCCTCCAAAACACTTTATCCCTACATTAAAGGAGGACTGCCTTTCGATTTTACCGACCTCTACGCTAAACTCTCTGTCAATTCAGGCTCTGGTAGCAAAGTAAACCTCTTCGGATTCCGCTTCGACGACCAGGTTTCCGGCTATCAATCTCTGGCCGATTACCATTGGACCAACTATGGCTTAGGAACCAACTTTATGCTCGTCACTGGATCCAGTTCCATTCTCGAGGGACACATAGCCTATTCCGACTACTACATGAGCCTTAGAGACTCCTCTCACCACGACAACCATAGTGGCATTAACGGTTTTAACATGGGATTGGACATCACCAACTTTATCGGCTCCAATCGGATGCGTTACGGTATCGCAATCGAAGGCTACTCTACCAACTACCTCTTCTACAACCCCTATGGTCTGAACGTAGAACAACATGAAAACACCAACAGCCTGTCCGCTTACATAACCTACAAGATTGCCACTGGCGATTGGCTTATCGACCCAGGCATTCGCTATATCTATTACAACGCTCTCAATTCTGGAAGCCTGGAGCCTCGCATTTCTGCCAAGTACAATATTACCGACCAATTCCGCATCAAAATGGCCGGAGGTCTTTACAGCCAGATATTCCTTGATGCACGCTCTGACAACGATATCGTCAACCTCTTCAATGGATCCCTCACTGGATCCAACAACCTCTATATTCCTCGCACTTTCCTGGGTAACAAAGTAAAGAACCACATTCAAAAATCTCAACACATCATTTTTGGTGCCGAATACGATTTCACCAATCATTTTACCGGAAATGCGGAAATTTATTTTAAAAACTTTTCTCAACTGCTCAATGCAAACCGCAATAAAATGTTCGACCCAAGCGACCCCGCCTACCTTGTCGGTGGAATATACGAAAAACCCGAATACTATCTCACCGATTTCCTTGTCGAGAAGGGTAAAGCCTACGGTTTCGATGTCAGTCTTTGCTACGACATCGATTGGCTCTACTTTTGGGCCACCTACTCCCTCGGTTGGGTTTTCCGTACCGATGAATTCCAAACCTACACCCCTCACTACGACCGACGCCACACCATCAACCTTCTTGCTACCGTTCGTCTTGGAGAACTACACCAATGGGAAATCAGTGGCCGTTGGAGCTATGGCAGCGGATACCCATTCACCCAAACACAAGGCATGTACGAGAACGTCACATTCAGCGATGGCCTCACTACCGACTACACCCGTATCAATGGTGAATACGGTGTTATCTATGGCGACCTATATGCAGGTCGTCTGCCCAACTACCATCGCTTCGACCTCAGCGCAAAACGCAAGTTTTCCATTGGCAAACGTTCTATTCTCGAGGTCAATGCAAGTATCACTAACCTTTACAACCGAAACAACATCTTCTATTTCGACCGTCTAACATTCGAACGTGTTGACCAACTTCCCATCATTTGGTCTGCCGGTCTCAACTTCAAATTCTAATCTCTCTTAATTGGAACCCAAGTCCCACACTATCTCTTGTTCGATAATACCGTCAGTCTTTTAGACTTCCTAACCGAAGACCTCAACATATTGGTGACCCCTGTCATTTCGCACCATACGAATAATAGGTTGTCCTACCACATAAAGGACAACCTATTCATTTAATAAAAGCATCAATTCAACTAATGCGAGTCCAGTCAATGGGGGCAAGACCCTGTTGCTGCAGAATGGCGTTGCACTGAGAGAAATGCCTGCAACCGAAAAAGCCCCTATATGCCGACAAAGGAGACGGATGAGGGGCTGTCAACACATAATGTCGCGTACGGTCAATATACTGGGCTTTACTGATGGCAAAACTGCCCCACAGCATAAACACTATTCCCGTGCGCCGCTGAGCCAAAGCCTGTATTGCGGCATCTGTGAACAATTCCCACCCCCTGTGCTGATGCGATCCGGCCTGATGTGCCCGTACAGTCAATGTGGCATTGAGCAACAGCACCCCTTGTTCCGCCCAGCCTGTCAAATTACCGCTGGTCAACGGTATTTGTGTACCCAAATCGCTATTAATCTCCTTAATGATATTCACCAACGACGGGGGTACGGCCACTCCTGCCGGAACCGAGAAACACAACCCGTGTGCCTGTCCTGGCTCATGATACGGGTCTTGACCCAATATCACTACCTTCACCTTGTCGAAAGGGGTGCGGTCAAAAGCCGCAAAGATGTCCCCACCTTTTGGATAGCACACGTATTGCTGCCTCTCGGCCACCAGAAAGTCTTTCAACTGTGCGAAATACGGAGCCTCAAACTGAGGTCTCAACACTTCCAACCACGAGGAGTCAATCTTCGGGTTTATCATATCAGAAAGCCATTATAACGCAACTCCTCCCCTATTGTGGAAATATCCCCATGCCCAGGCAACACCTCATAGTCGTCAGGCAAGGTGAGCAATTGTGTCTTGATCTTGTCTATAAGCAACTGATAATCCCCGCCTGGCAAATCGGTACGGCCAATGCTGCCCCTGAACAAGGCATCGCCTGTCAGCACCATCTGTGCACTGGGCAACACATAAGCGATGCTCCCGGGGCAATGTCCCGGCACCTCCCTACATTCAATCTTCTCCTGTCCGAGCATCAGCACATCGCCACCCTTTATTTCATTCACCGGCAGTCTATCCATCCTCTCCACGTCAAAACCCATCACAGCACCATAAGCCTCTGCCTGGCGCAGCAACACCTTACCGTCGGAGTGCATCGTCACAGGCAGATTATACCGTGCGCACATCTCTTTCAAACCCGCAATATGGTCCACATGTGCATGGGTCAACAATATCATGGCTGGCTCGAGCCCATTCTCCTCTATATACTGAGTAATCTGGACCTCTTCATAGTTCGTCTCAGCACCGGGGTCGACAATGGCACACTGCTTTGTAGTCTCGTCCCAAAGGACAAAACAATTCATGGCAAAGTGATTAACAGTAAACTGCTTAACCATATTATACTCCTCTCAGTTTATCTTATGCATTTACCATCTTTAGAGCTGACAATACAGAGGCTCCAACTATGCGCGCCAATTGTACCGGAACAGCATTTCCAAGCTGACGCATAGCTTCTGTCCATGCCCCTGTTATTGTATAATCATCTGGAAAAGTCTGAATACGTTTTGCTTCAATAACTGAAAGATACCTTACTTTTCCATCGGAAAACCTAATCATGTTCTCGCCACCTGGAACTCCGTGGTCACCCGCTTTGATGGTTTTTGAAGGCTCGTCTATAGAACTTCCCGTATGCCCAGGATACACCTTAGCTCCCCATAACGAATTGTCAATAACGTCTTCACAAAGTCCTTCAAAAGCATCTCGCATAGTCCGCCACGGTTTCTGCGTTGGGGGAAACATTCCATATTTCTTCAGTATTTTTTTACTAATAGAGCGGCTTCCTTCTGTTTGCTCCGGAATCTGCAAACCATGTCTTTGCCAATATTCTCCCGTTACATATTTATCCCAAAGCAAAGCATCTTCACTATGCGAAGGAGCTGGAAAAGACCATTTGACTTGCAAATCCTCCCTGAAACCGACAATTATTACACGCTCTCTCTTCTGGGGTACTCCATAGTTTGCTGCATTTACCAATTGGTATGTCACACTATACTTCATACCTGAATATGAACCAAGGTTATCTATATCTTTCAACCTCTCATGATTTCTTTTCCAATCATCTGAATCCAACTCAACCTCTGGATATTTTAATTGTAACAGAATATATTCAAAGTACTCCGAGAAGGAATCACGAAGTAATCCTTTTACATTCTCAAAAATAAAAGCCTTAGGCATCAATATACGTATAGCTGAAATGGCTGCCGGGAACATATCACGCTTATCGTTAAAACCTTTTGCCTTTCCGCCAAGAGAGAACGGTTGGCATGGTGGTCCACCTGCAAGTATATCTACATCATGATAATCTGAAAAAGAAAAATGTCTCACATCTCCTTCAAAAACAAGGTTACTATCATAGTTCTTCCGTAACGTATTACATGCGTCAGCATTCCATTCCACAAAAGCCTTATGCTTTGTACCTGCCAACTCTAAACCCTTGGCCAGTCCTCCTGCGCCTGAAAAAATCTCAATGCTATTCATAGTATGAAACTGCTTTGGAAACAATCTCCTCTTGGGTAGCATGTTTACCACGTAAACGTTCAGCCCATCGACGTCCTGGGTGAAGTATATCCCAGTCTGATTTGGCCTGCTCATACCTGCCACTACCAGGATCATGATTACCAAATCCATCAATGCAACTATTCCATATGGGGTTAAATTGCCTAATCAGTGCAGCTTCAACCATACCTATCATGTCCACAGTAGAATGTTCAAATATCATAAACCTGCAACTGAAGTCCTTAATATCAAGGTTCAGAACCTGTTCTATACTCGTATAGTGGTCACCAAGACGAGAATACAACTCATTCGATGGTGATTTAGCCCGAGCCTTTCGCCACCCTTTAGGGACTGCCTTTCCTACGTATATCGGCATGAAAAATCCTACACGATTTGCCTCATACAAATACCTATAATATGGGCTGTCTCCAGTATAGTACAATGCATATACCCCCGACCCGATAAAATTCTGTGGTGGAGGTAGCTGATGTACGGGTGTGCCATTAAAGAAACGTATTATATCAAGCATTAGTTCATCAAATGCTTCAAAATGGAACACATGCTTCTCTCTGTCAAATCTCACTTCCATAATACGCTATCCATTTATCCAACTCTCTACGGCCTCTTTCTGCACCGGGGGGATATCCAGTTTGTTTTTCTTTCTCAAACCATTCAGGTCGTTATACAGCTTGTTGGGATTGGCCTCTTTAAGCTGTGCCAGCGTGTTGATGCCTGCCTTGCGCAACATAGGCACCCACTCGGCTGCCACACCGTGCTCCACAAACTCCTCGTCGGTGGTGACTACGGCCTTCTTCTCCGGCTTCATCTGCGGGAACAACAGCACATCCTGTATGCTCTGCTCGCCAGTCATCATCATCACCAATCGGTCGATACCGATTCCCATACCCGAAGTAGGAGGCATACCGAACTCCAATGCTCTCACAAAGTCCAAATCGATAAACATAGCCTCGTCGTCACCCTTTTCGCTCAGGCGCAACTGCTCCTGGAAACGTCCCAATTGGTCAATCGGGTCGTTCAACTCGCTATAGGCATTCGCTAACTCCTTGCCGTTGACAAACAGCTCAAAACGTTCCGTAAGATTGGGGTTGTCGCGGTGACGTTTGCACAACGGCGACATCTCAATGGGGTAGTCGGTGACAAAAGTAGGCTGAATCAGTGTATGCTCGCACTTCTCTCCGAAAATGGCGTCAATCAGCTTGCCCTTACCCATCGTCTCGTCGGTCTCAACGCCCAAAGCCTTGCAGGTATCGCGCAACTGTTGCTCGTCCATATCCGCCACATCGTAGCCTGTCTGCTCCTTAATCAACTCACACATCGGGGCACGGCGATAAGGCGGTTTGAAATCAATCTCATTGCCCCACACCTGCACCTTGGTTGTCCCGTGCAGCGTCATGGCTATCCGCTCCAGCATGGTCTCCACAAACTTCATCATCCAGTTGTAGTCCTTATAGGCTACATATATCTCCATGCAGGTGAATTCGGGGTTGTGCGTGCGGTCCATACCCTCGTTGCGGAAGTTGCGGCTGAACTCATACACACCCTCATAGCCGCCCACGATAAGCCGTTTCAGATACAGCTCGTTGGCGATACGAAGATACAAATCGATATCAAGTGCATTGTGGTGCGTGATAAAAGGACGCGCAGCGGCACCGCCCGGGATTACCTGCAACACCGGTGTATCCACCTCCAAATAACCCTGCTCGTTGAAATAGTCGCGCATCGTGTTCACAATCTTAGCCCTCTTCACAAAAGTCTCCCTCACGTGCGGATTCACAATCAAATCCACATAACGCATACGGTAACGCTGCTCAGGGTCGCTGAAAGCATCGTACACCACGCCGTCCTTCTCCTTAACGATAGGCAGCGGGCGCAGACTCTTGCTCAGCACCGTCAAACTCTTCACATGAATGGAAATCTCACCCATCTGGGTGACGAACACATAACCCTTCACACCTATAATGTCACCAATGTCCAGCAGACGCTTGAACACCGTGTTGTACATCGTCTTGTCCTCGCCCGGACATATCTCATCGCGTTTCACATACAGCTGAATACGCCCGTAAGGGTCTTGCAGCTCTACAAACGACGCCGCACCCATAATTCTGCGGCTCATGATGCGTCCTGCTATGCTGATGTCTTGAAACAGCGTATTATCCTGCGGATACTTTTCCAAAATCTCACTCGACTTGACATTCACCTCATACAAGGCAGCGGGATAAGGATTAATACCCAGTTTCTTCAATTCGTTCAACGAATTCCTACGGATTTGTTCTTGTTCGGTCAGTTCGGCCATGATACAATATATTATTAATAAATAGTTTACATTACCCTACCCCATACGGGGTGAAATACAAAGATACAAAAAAAAACTCACATTCCAACAATTCCACCCTCACAAAACCACATATAAAAAGCATGGGCGGGTACAAGACCCGCCCGATGCAATCAATGCATTATGAAAAACCAAACAGTTATATCCTTATTTAGAAGTGTTCACAGTAGAACGACCATCAGGATCGACAAAACCAGGTGCAGGTTTCACTAAGCGCACGGAACGCAGATGCCACCATTCCATATCGTAGTTAGCATCGATATGATTGCCCACTTGGCCTGACGATGTTTGCAGATGCCACTTATATTCATTGTACTGGAATGCCAAGTAATGTGCATAAGCATAATTATTATTTGTTCTTGTCCTTGACCAATAATAGCCAGCCTGATATGTGTCTTCAACATAGTTACCCTCGTTGCCCCATTTGTTACCATATCCTGCAGCAGGGAGGAACATGGCGCCGGCAGCTTCCAAACGTGCCCACTCTGATACCGTATATGTATTTACATAAGCATTCGAACCATCGTCTTCGCCTGCAGGGGTGAAACTGAGACCAGCAGGAACATCGTCTGATGTCCAGTCATCGGGCATCAAAATAAATCCATAGATATAGTCTCTCGGCTGTCCGTTAAAAGCCGCAACTGCCTGATGACCCTGTATACCAGTAATCATAGCTTTGCCGCGCAAATTGTCGCCATTTTCATGTACACGGGTATGGAACAGATAGTACCACTCGTCGGAGTTAAGAGTAAACCATGTTTGAGGAGCATCGCCGGAAATAGTCTTGTACGTACCCCAATCTTTAAAATATTCGCCCGAAGTACCAGAAGGAGTCCATCCACCTTGTTGATACCAATAATCGTAGGGATACATACCAAATTGACCATTGCTGGAGGCATCACTCCACGCAAAAAGATCCTCTGTCTGAGTCAAATTATAATAACCTGAAGCGACGTTGTTTTGGCCGAAAAAGTCATACTGGCGAGCAGCGAATTGCCAAGTGCCGGAAGAGGGGTTGGTGGAACCGACATGCTGCAGGTTACCACGGGAGAAGACCACCTTGTAGGAGTCTTCGCCAGTGGCACTGCCACGTACCGAGAAGTAGCCAGACAGACCGTTGTCCTCCTTGGGGGTGCCAGCCTTGTGCATAGGCACAATATAGTTGCGAGGCAGAGTAACAGCGGATGAAGTGGCAAAAGTGACAGTGCGGAGTTTCTGGTCGTCAAGAGTGGACTGATCGTGTTTCATGACAAAAATACGGACGCTGACCTGCTTGTTTTCGAACGGGGGAAGGCAGATGTAGTATTTGCGAGCAGACTGAGCACCAGCCTCAACGGTCTCGCGCATATTTTCGGGGATATCGAGATTGACACGGTTGTACTTTTCGCCCGTGCCTGTCATCTCGACTTCAGTGTCGGTACCGTCGATAGTAACCACACCGTCGCCATAAAGAGCCACACCGGGAACGGTGACCTCCATGCCGATGATATCATAATCGTCGGATGAGGTGTTGGTCCACTGCACCTCCAACATCGAGCAGAGGTTGTAGAAATGCAGTTTTTTACCCGAGTTGTTTTCGATAGCAGCAACAGAGGGGAGCTTAATGTTCTGAACACCGTCCTGCTCTTCGTAGGCCTGCCAACGCGAGAAATGGATAGGCTGGTTGGTAGTGCCTGTAAAGCCTGTAGTAATCGAGGCGGGATAAGCAGCATAGTAGTTGCCATCATCATTAACCTCTACGGGAACATAATATTTGCCACCTTGGTATTCAATGTTATATTCAGTACCATTGACGCTGACCGACTCACCCGACTGGAAGAAGACGGGGTTGTGGTATTCATCAATATAAAGCTTGCTGTCGGCTGCGGCTTTCTCCACATCAACACCGAGAGTAACAATCTGAGTATCTTTTTTGCAACCTACAAACAGCATGGAACTGATGGCTGCCACTGACAATATGATAGTCGAAATTCTTTTCATCGTGATTCTCCTTTCTTAGTAATTACTGAATATGCCAGTCCCAACCAAGTTCCTGGTTACCTTCATCATAGTTCATTTGCTCAACCATACCGTCGGTTTCGGTATCAGGCTGATTAACCGTATAGCTTCCTTCGAAGCCTCGCTCAATCACAAAATCCACCACCTTTACGGCAGGGGAAAGATAATTGTTCTTGCTTTTTTTCATTTTGACCTTATTATTTTTGTTATTTTCTGTGTTAATTATCCAATTTTACCTATTCAGAACAGGGAAATAGAGATATTCAACACAAAAAGCATAGATATTCTATGCCCACAGAATACATCCATCTGCGTATTATTCAACTAAATGCCAGAATCCCATATCCCGTTCTTGAGATGCAAAAATACACTTTTTTTTTAATATAGAGAAAAAAAAAACACAAGTTATACTGTTTTTCACTACAATACAACCAAAAAGTTGCAACTAACACAAAATGAAACCGTTTGCAAAAACAGCACGAAAACAACCCCTGGCGATGGTTCGCTCGTTCTCCTTCAGTTCTCCCATATTTCTCCCATATTTCTCCCATCCGCGATGGGAGAAATATGGGAGAACTGGGGGTTAAATGCGGGCGAAGGAGCGAAGGAGCTGCCGCGAAGGGCATTTGTCACGACCCCTGCCGCTACAACAGACGGAGATGGGGGCAAAGGGGTATGATGAGGACTCGATAACTATGCATCGGGATAAAAAAAAGTCCCTCACACGGCTGTGTGAGGGGCTTTGCGTTGTCCAACCAGGACTCGAACCTGGACTGACAGAACCAAAATCTGGAGTGCTGCCATTACACCATTGGACATCCTCGCATTCCTCAAATCATTAAAGATTAGTTTTTTACAGATTATTGCATCTATTTCTCTCTCTTGATTTGAGGATGCAAAGATACAAATATTTTTTTAATCAGCAAAAAAATATTTTAAACAAATTGCAATTCGGTTCCTTCGGTACCGAGGAAGATGGAGAATACAGTGTTGCGGTCAACGGCAATGTATTTGCCTTCCTTGAGGTTTTTGACACATACACGGCCATCTTCGGAAACCATGGTAATGGTGAAGGTGTTGTAGCAACCGGGAGCGACATAGAGGTAGAGGTCAGCGCCTTGTGAGAAATCCATTGCAGGTATCTGTTCGAGGCTGACGTATTTGGCTGCACCTTCGACGGGGGTGAGCACCGGCGATGTCGGGTTGTCGACAGTAAAGCGTCCGGAGAGGAAGTGGACAGAGTCGTCGGTAGTGACGGAGACAGACATGATTTTTTCGGAGGTTTGGATGCGGAGACGCACAATGCCGCAGAGGGCTTTGAAGGCGAGGTCGGGACTGCCGTTCTGGGTTTGGGCATAGAAGGGCATGCCTTCGGGGAAGGATATTCCATTCTGTACAGCAGGAATCATGATGCTGCCTTCTCCACCCCAGAAAGAAGCGGGATAGACAAAATGGCGCACACCGTGTGTGGTCATGGTGTCGGGAAGCTGGAGGGTGGCATGACTGCTGTCGGGGACAAGTCCGGAAAGGGGAATCTGGTCGGGAGCAAGTGCCTCATCCCAAGTGACGAGAAGGTCGCCTACATTCCAAGTGACAGGAGCATCGCCGTTGCCGGCCACTTTCTCGACGGTTACTTGATACACACTGTTGTTGTGGCACGAAGCAAATGCCACGATCATGGCGGCTGACAATGCCAAACTGATAAAGATTTTCTTCATAATTGACTATTTTATAATTAATAACATAGGTGTTACACAATGAAATCCAAATTTGGATTTGCAAAGATACTACTTTTTTTTTGATTATTGTCCCTTTGTCGAAAAAAAAGCTTAGGACAGGGTTAGCCTACGGTGACGAGAATCAGCCTTCGGCTTGAGGGGGTGACGCGGAAGGGATGCGAGGTGCGTCGGCCTACAATCCAGAGGATGCGGTCGGAGGAGTCGACAAGGAGCAGTTGGCTCTGCTTGTCGAGCAGGCTGTACTTGTGGTCGGAGAAGAAATCGCTGAGAAGTTGGGTGCCGTGTTGCATGCCGAAAGGCTGGAAACGGTCGCCTTGACGCCAGTGGCGCAGAGCAAGGGGAAGGGTGAGGGTGTCGGCATCGAAGAGGGCTTGGTTGGCGGGGAGTTGACGAGGGTCGGGAGCAAGAGCAGGGTTGTCGAGGTGTTTAATAGCCAGGGAGGGAAATGAGTCGAGTTGTGAGGGCTGAATTGGGGAGATGATGAGGACCGAGCGGTCAAGGACAGCATGATGGGTGGCGGAGAGGAAGTGACGCCCCGAAGCCGAGCAGGATAAGATGTCGGTAACCGTTGAGGCGTTGAAGCCATAGGGTCGGAGCAATTCGAAAAGGAGTTGAAACCGGAGGGGCTGGGAATCGAGGTGGCCGAGTTGCGGCAATTGGGAGAATTGAAGGCTTATGTGAATGGTGCCATCGGGATGGGCGGTGACCAGGTGCCGACGCAGGGGTTGGAGGAGCGCGTGATAGAGTTGCTCGACCGACTGGAGATGGGCAATGGTGTCGGCCAAGGCCGTATCGGCCGAGGGCTGGAGCTGGCGCAGGAGGGGGAGTACTTGGTGGCGGATTTGGTTGCGGCGGTAGAGGAGGGAGGAGTTGGTGGAGTCTTCGACATGGGCAAGGGAATGGATGCGGGCATAGGACTCGATGTCGCTGCGCGAGAAAGGAAGCAGCGGCCTGACGACAAGGCCTTGGATGGGGAGGATGCCGTGGAGACCTGACAGGCCGGTGCCGCGGAGGAGGTTGATGAAGAAGGTCTCGGCAGAGTCGTCGCGGTGATGAGCCGTAAGAACCGCGGGGTAGCCTTGCTGACGGCAGAGGGAGGAGAACCAGTCGTAACGAAGGGTGCGCGCAGCCTCTTCGATGCTTTGTCCGTGGCTGCGGGCATGGGCGAGGGTGTCGAAACGGATGAGGTGGAAGGGAACGGAGTATTGGCTGGCAAGGGAACGGACAAACTGCTCGTCGCGGTCGCAGTCGCCGGGTCGGAGGTTGAAATTGCAGTGGGCGATGGCAAACGGGAAGGCGGCAGAGTGCATCAGGTGGGCGAGAACCACGGAGTCGATGCCCCCACTAACGGCCAGCAGCACCTGCTGCCCTGTGGGGAAGAGGTGCTGCCGACTGATGTGCGATATGAATTGCTGTAGCACTATTTGATAATCATCTTGCGCATACGGCGTTCGCCATTGAATTCGATACCGTAGTAGTATACACCCGAGGGGAGGTTGGAGCCGTCGAAGGAGACGACGTGGCGGCCTTCGGTGTAGTAGGAAGTGCTTTCGTGGATTTGGCGACCTACCAGGTCGTTGACAAAGAAGCGGGCACGACCTTCGGTGGGGAGGACAAATTCGATGCGAGTGGTTCCATCGTAGGGGTTGGGGTAGTTCTGTTCGAGGGCAAAACCGGGTTCGGCCACGAAGGGTATGTCTTCGAAGTAATTGAGCACCTCGATAATAGTAGTCTGGTTGTTGGACGGGTCACTGTCGGTAGTAGGTGTGGTGAATGATAGTTCACCGACGTATTTGCGGTCAGGAGCCTTGGCAATCTTGAAAATACCGCCTTGTTTGTTGAGGAAGTCGATATGCTTGTATTCTCCAGGCTCAATGTACCAACCTTCTCGAGGAACACCATAGGTGAACCTGACACCATTGACGAAAGCTGTCAGGGTGATAATGTTGAAGTACGGCACAGTACCATTGTTGTAGACAACGGCCCTTACACGGCATGAGTCGGTGCGGTTTTCTTCAATCTGGAGTTTAACGGCAAGGATGTCGGTGTAAGTAGGAATAACGACATCGGTAGTATCGTTGACCTTGTGGGTGTCACCAGGCACAGTAACATAAGCCGTCATGAACTCGTAGGGGGCAGTACGACCTGGGTCGGTATAATTCTTGAAGTAGTAGATTGCTCTGCCACCTGCGGGGATACCTTCGGCACGATGGAAGGTTTCAACGGTACCCTTGGCTGGATCTTTATCAATAAAGAAACCAACAGGGAAGTCGTTGATGACATTGGCACCGACATTGTCGATAATAACACCGAATTGGGTTTTTGAGGAATTACGCTCATCGATGATGGCAGCAGTGGCTCTGGCATCGGTAATGGCAGCAATACCCGCAATCTCTTTGACAATGGTGTCGTTGTAGGGGTAGACGTCGAGGTTGTATTTGCACCAAGTGGTGAGGAGCATGGTACCCATGGTGGCACGCTCACGTTTGCGGAAGGTGTAGTTGAAGTATTCGGTGGAAGGAAGATTGTGGCCAAGGTAGTCGGGGAAGTGGATGTGTTCGCAGACGGTGTCGCCCTCGTTGTAGATATAGAACACATCGCAGTCTTCGATTTCGTTTTGACCGAAGTTACGCAGACGGAGTGTGATGTTGAGGCTGTCGCCAGCAACAGCACTTTCCAAAGGCGATAGGAGGGCATAGAGATAAAGGTCGTTGGCCAAAGGAGCCAGACCGAAGACTTTGACCGTGGTGTCGTTGTCTTTGTAGAGGTCGAGCTGGACATCGGTGAAAGCAGCGATGCTGAAGGTATCGGGGTAGTCGTTAGTGATGGTGAACGGGAACGGGAACTCATACTCTATGTCGCCACCAGGAGAGATACCATACTCGCACATGGCTTCATGAGCAAGGTAGGAACCATAAGGAATATAGCTGACACGGAAGTTACTGATGGAGTCGTAGCCGTAGTTGTGGATGATGACACGCGGATAGATGGTTTGACCAAACTGAGGATCGACAGGATGGGTGATTTCGGTAACACCAACATCGATATCACGCTGTTGACGACCGATGATGAAGTTGTCGATGGCTGCACCGTCGCCGAAATTGGCGGCAGGAGATGTAGTGACAGGTGTGGTATAGACGAAGCGGAACTGCAATTCTTGGGCGAAGTCACCGGTGAGAGGCTTGGTGGCAAGAGAGAGGTGGATGTACTCACCATTGCGGGTGTTGCCGGTCCATCCTTCCTTTTGGTCGTACCAGCTGGGATTGTCTTCCGGGTCGGCAGTCCAACGGGCAGCATCGTCGTCGAGGGTCACCCACTTGTGTTCGAAGTTTATGTATTCTAACTTCAAGAAACTACCTTCACCCATATTCTTGCTGAGCAGGAACTCGACGGTATCGATTCGGATACGACGAAGATTGATGATGGGCGAGTAGAGAACACTGCGATTGCCATGTTTACCAGAGATGACTGGCTCGGTGCAACTGGTGACATAGGCATTGGGCTGAGAGTAGGAAGAAACGATGTTGGTCTTGGCCGGTGTGCCACGATCAAAGTAGTTGCGGGTAAAGTTGTTGTATCCGGCAGGGACATACCATCGGTTGAGTTCTTGGTCGAAGCTGTCGATGTAACGAGCCTGGATGACAAAGTAGCGGTGGTAGCGGTAGTGAAGTGTATTGTTGGTGGTATGGAAGGTGTCGCCTTCAACCTCGACATTGCAGACGAGGTCGGTGGTGCCTTCATAGAAATAGACGGAGTCGAGGCGTACAACAGCACTCATACCGGGTTCGAGGTTACCCATCCAGTTTATCACGCCAGACTGTTGGGGATGGAAATTGTCGGAGAAGTTGTAGGAGATGGTGGCGTTGGTAATCGGTGTAGCACCCTTGTTGGCAAGCATGATGCTGACATAATGGTCGGTGTCGGTGACGATGTGGTTGCGCGGTGCCACAACACGGGTGAGTGCAGCATCGACACTGTCGAGTTCAACATCTTCCTGGATATAGAGGAGGTATTGTTGCATTTGACCGTTTCCATGCACGTTGAGGGTATGAATACCGTTGACATAGGCGGTGGAGTCGCCATCAACCCAGACCAGCATACGCATGTAACCATAATGTGCATATTCGGGGATGGTGAGAGGCAGTTTGTATTCTCTGCGGCTGCGGACCTTGGCATTCTTGGCGAGAAGGGACTTGGTGAGGTTTTCAACACCGTTGAAGTCGTAAGAACCATCACGGTTGTAGTCAATGGCAACACAGAGAGAGGCTGCAGTGGAAGAGTCGAATTCAACTAAATTGTTAGCGACTTCGATGGTGAGGGTATCCTGCGTGCCGCGGCGAATGTAGAGTGTGGGAATCTCTGCTTGGCTCGGATTGTAGTTACCCAGCCAGAGATTATCGTAACCTATCATGTCGGGCATGATATTGTCAAGTTCGTTATAGGAGACCCTTGTAATATCGAAGCCTTCTACACTTGTGGGGGCAGAACTGTTGATTGTGTCGTATATGTTCTCAGCCAAGGAGCAGAAGTTGTGAAGAGTGCGGAGGGTGTCGTTACCCCGTTGCTGGTCGTCGGGATGATAGACCCAAGCATTGAGGGTGAAGTTGGTGTTGGAAAGAGGCTGGTTGATTTGGAGCAGTGCAGTGTCGAAGGAGAAGTCGTAGTAGCTGACATTGTCTCCAATACGCCCGGGAATGGTGGCACGGACGGTGTCGTGGACTTCGAGATAGGTGACACGTCCATTAGCATTCATAAACTTGAATGCGATGGGGATGTTGGAGATGGGCTCGCTGCCATAGTTGACGACACGGAGGGTGACAGTGTCTTTTTCGAGATAGACACGGCCGGAAGCTCTCGGTGAACGCACTTCGGAGATAGAAACATCGTAGTAGAGCGGCGGATTAATGCCAACGTTGATGCTGGAGTAGTAACTTGTGCAGTTACGAGTACTGAGGCAGCTGAGGTAGTAGAGACTATCGTGGAAGTACTGCGGAGTATTGCTCCAGTGAGTTGAGCGACCGTAGTTGTTGTTACCGTTATAGAAGAAATTGCCACTTACGGTGTCGCGATGCCACCTGATAGTGCGGCCTGCATTTTGAGTGGCCCAGAAGTTGGCATAGGTGCCATAGTCGACCATGGTGTCGTGAGGTATGGGCATCTCGGGAGTGTGGTTAGAGGTAATGTTGATGTAGTTGGTGGTATCGGTGAGCGGTTTCACATCGTGCTCGTAGTGGACGAAACCACGGAGTTTGATGGTAAGGTCTCCAATATAGCCGGTGGGATAGAGGTTGGGCTGGACAGAAGGCGAGTTGACCATCTCAGTCATAGTACCTACAGGAAGTGCTGTACCAAGAGAACGGAGGTCATCGCTGTTGGCTCCAGGAATGTTGGGGAAGTTGGGCAATGGATTGCTGCCAGACTGCTGTGCATAGTAGTCGTAGCCAAGAGTAAACATTACATCGCCGGGGAAGTCCTTCTTACCGACATTGCGGAGGGTGTATTTAAGAGGCACTTGATACATACGGCAGTGGAGAGGATCGACGGTGCTGTCGAGCGCTATGGAAACCAACTGCAGGTCGTATGCGGGATAGAGGAATACCTCAGCGGTATCGACATTGTTGGAAAGGTCATTATCGGTTACACCGGGACCAATGTTGAGGACAACCACAATTTTCTGTGTGTCGACGATACCCAGTGGCGAGGGTACCAAAGTGCTGTCTTCAACCAGAGTGCGCAATGGCAGACGGCTGATGGTTCGGGTCTCGGAGCGAGGTTGCGGGAAGACATCGGCCATGTAGGCATACCACGTGACATTGTTTTCGGGAGCGTCGCCGTTGTTATAGACCTTGATTCGAACTCTGATAGAGTCGGTTTCGATATTCTGGACATCCGGGTTGGCACCTGTTGTAATCAGCGGCACATAGGGCTCGGTGATTACGGCAATGGCAATGTTGTGGGCAAGACGGTGGAACTCATAAGCACCAATTGTGGGTGCAGGAATCTGCGGGCGAATCTTTCCGAATACGTCGGTTGTGACATCGGGGTTATACTGGGCATCGCCGGCAAACTGTGCAAGAGTAAGATGGAGGTCGGTTTCGCTGAAGAAGAACGGATACTCCTCCTTGGAGTTGTTATCCTTGTTATTAATATACTTCAAACTGTCGAGGCAGACCGGAGACTGTCCACTCCAGAAGGCAAAACTACGGGCACCAGTGTTGGGGTTGGGTTCGGAATTCGAATAGTAGACATTGAAGTTGGAGTTGACCACACAAGTATCGATGGCAACATAGTAGGCATAGCCTTTACTTCTGTTGTCGAAGATGTTATTGAGGACATGGACACTTGAGGAATTCTGACAGCTGAAGGTACGGGTCTGAGGCTGACTAGGTCCGGCATAGAGGGACGCTGTATTGAAATAAACATTGACATGCTTACACAGCGAGTCGACCCAGATGCCTGACGAAGCAAGCGAGGCTACGCCAGTGCCCGAGAGGGAGATCATATTGTTGTAGACCGTAACACGGTCGATGTTGGTACCGCGGCAATTGTTGATAGCGATACCACGTTTACCACCGGTCCTTGTGTCAAGGAGGTAGATAGAATTGCGCTGGACTCCCACATGCATACCGTTGGCTACATAAATACCGGTGAGAGGTTTGCCTGCGAGAGAAGAAGCAGCAAAGATTGTATCGTGGTAAATCGACAACGTGTCGGTATTGCGGATATGGATACCCTGGTACCAGAAGTTGAGGATGGTGTTCTCCTTAATGGTGATATTGTCGCTATATTCATTATTGACAGAACGCACGGCATAGTAACCACTGTCGAGGAGACAGCTGTCAATCGTGATGAAATGGTTTCCATTACCCAAAAGGACAAGGCTGGCATTGGTAGTGGAGGCAGCGGTTTTCTTTGAACGCAAGGTGCAGTTCGAGAACCTAATGTTGCTGCACTCATCAATCTTGGCCACATTGGCAAAGATATTGTTACCCGTACCTGTAGTGTAGTTAGCATAGAAGTAGATGTTATCAAATCTGATGTTGCTGACATCAAAGATACGAATCACATGGTTGCTTGCATTGGTGGGGGTGTGAATCACCTGAGCCTGCATACTGGCGCCGGGGATTGTTCTAAAGGTAATGGTATTAGTGTCGTTAACGCCATCAATGGGGCCAATGTTCAACTGACCTTCAAAGACATCGGCACAAAGATCGAAAGTTACAGCACCGACAACACCGGCATGGGTCAACGTGTCGATAGCGGCTATTATCGTGGGATACTCACTGCCTGCGCAAGAGCCCACAATATAGTTGCCCGTGCAGAAACGAACATTGATGGTACGACGTATGGTATCGTTGGTGGTAACAGAGTCACCTGGAATATCTATCACCGCAGTGATGACGTGACGTCCGGGACTCAAAAGGGTATTTAACAGATGCACCTCACGGGAATAGCCCAACGGGAGATTGTTGGCAGACCCTGTGGTTTGTTGCCATGCACCATTGTCAATCTTATAATGAAGTGTGTAGTTGTTAATATTGGACTGACCATGGTTGTCAATCTTGACATTGAGGGAGATAGTATCGCACGAGGACATCATCAAAGTGTCGAGAGACGAAGGCCACGAAACGGCAGCATCCGTGTCGGGCACACCATCGACCTCAATACGTATCATGGCTTCAGGACCGATACATCCAACACTTTCCCAGAAACCGAAGGTGATGTCGGGGCGGTTACCACCTCTGCTGCCCGATGTTTGTGTAGACTGGTCGGCAGTGTTGTTTTGTTTGGTGATGACCGTATTGGGCTGAGCAGTGTAACGGGTGTTGGCACCTCCGGAGATACCGGCAGTACTCAAACCACGGGTCACTTCAATCACAATGCTCGACTCACCATCCCAGTGGAAGACAGTATCAAGCGTGTGGGTTACCCAACCAATATTCTGGGCCGAGAAGGAGAGGTTGGATGCGGAATAAACCTGGGTCAACCCGGTCTTGAAGTCGCCATTGGTGAAAGTGACTTCTGGCACCGTGCCCATTTTAATGGTATAATAGTCGAACTGGAAAGTGGAGACATTATTGCCCAACGACTCAAGATAAAACGCGACAGAACCGATGTCACCTGCACCATGACCGGCAGCTATCATTTGTTCTGCAGGGATAAGATACTGCTCCTTGACATAGCGGGTCTTCGGGTTATAGGGCGATGGGAAGTTGTTGTTCGTAACCGATGCCAAAGTACCGATATGAGTGTTCGGCATATTAACCAGAGCCACACCACTTACGTAGAAGGTGTCGGGATGGTAAATAATCGGGGTGACATAGCTACCCATTGTAATGCCCAACAAGGTATGAGTGGACGAATACCAAGCTGTAGCTGTCCTGTTGTTAAGACCACTTGCAACGAGCGTGGCAGTGGAGTTATAGTTGATTGTCTGGGGAGAGACCACAATGGGCATCTCCGGAGTGTACAGTGCAAGGAATTCGCCCCTCAAGGTGTCGTTATCGTGGTACGGGTCGGAGTCATTCAAATCAACCCATACCATCAAATGGAAAGTAGAATCCTGCATGGTATGCATGTTGATGGTGTTGGTAAAGGTGTGGTGTACCATGCCACGAGCGGGAATACCGACAGAAAGGGTATCGGCGCAGGCCACTGTGGTACCGCCATCAAGGCTGTACTTCACCACTACTGAAGAGACTGCTTGTGAACCATAGTTGTGAACATCCACCGACACAGGTTCAATCTCAGTAAGACTACATCCCTCATTAACCTGAAGGTCCTCAACAGTAATATCAATATTAGGAATATTTGTTACATGGAGGTTGACGGCGGCACGGGCACCTTCGCACCCATTGTCGAAATAGCGTATCAGTTCGCTTTCCGTCTCACCGATGTGCATCGGATTAGCGTTTGTGGCCACCTGCCACAAGGTAGCGGTAGCTGTGGGTGATGCATTGGGAGCATTGGTAGGCCATGCCACACGACGGGCACCTGCGGTTTGAGTATTCACAGGAGGTGTAGCGGTGCTGGCTCCCTGAGCCAAGTTGATTGCACTTCCCTGCCATACCGAAGCGGGAATACTCTGATTGCTCCAGTTAATCGGCTGTGTGGAAGCAGTGGTTATCACTGAATTGAAAGGCACTGCATCGGCAACGCCATTACCATCACGGTAGATGACACCGAAGTTTGCGGTATACGACACCGAGGGGATGGCTGTCGAAGGAGCAAAGATTGTACGCGTTGAGTCGCTTGCGGTAGCAGATGTTTTGAACTGAAGAACCAAGTTGGCACCCGGCTGGATAGTCACATTGGGAAGTACCCATATTTTAGCAGCGGAAGTGGCCTGCACAATAATAATCGAGTCACCCTCAAGGTTTGCCGGGTAGTCGCCACAGTTCGTCAACTCAATGGCAATATTGGTCTGGGCGTGCATCCACGAAGGCATGGGGTAGGTAACACCCACAGCAGTTGGAGCACGACTCACCTGCACCTCGGTAATCTTCACCAGCGGAAGGTTACGTTTCTGCGAAATATAGAAAGTTGTGTCGGCATACAGCGGACTGGTGACAAGTGTAGGACCATAGAAGAAATAGTTCGTATCATCAAGCGAATGGAACCAAGAGATACCCGAATTTTGCATACGTCCATTGCCTGAAGTGTAGTAATTCACAGGCCACGAGTTGATGCCGGATGAAGGTGTAATAGTAGCAAAATTGCGATAAGGCACATTCTGGTTTATTACCGTGGGAGCGGGAGCTGCATAACGCGAAATAACAGTATACATCGACGTGTCGTTCATATCGTCGGGGTCAAGACTGCATTTCACCCACCATCTGATACTGTAGGTCTCATCCGAATTGTTGGGGCCACTGGGCAACGACATGGTACGGGTAGAAAGGAAATGAATCGTGTCGGAAGGACCACAGTTGCGACTGACGGTAAACGTCTGAACCGGGCCACCATTTAAAGAATAATATACCGTAATAGGCGTCTCGGTGCTATACGTATAAGTGCCGTTACCCGTATTGCGGATGGCAACCTCCACGGGGATGGATGCCGGGGCACCGCAATAGTCGGGGAGAGGAGTGACAAACTCCACAGGTGTAAAGTCAACTGCCAACACCGAAACCTCGTAGGCACCCAAACTGGGAGCCGTGGCGTTACGGGTGGTACCGAACATATCGATAGTCACACCAGGGACAGGAGTACCCACATTACGCAACAACTCGCTGAATGAACGAAGGTCAACCGTCGAACCATTGGTGTAGTTGGGGTTGCCCGTCACCGAACCCTGGTCGCCGGGCACTGCCGTACGCCAGTTGTTCATCGAGTAATAGTTGATACCGGTAAGCTTGTTCAACACACCGCTGCACGAATAGTAGCAGTTATGGTCGACATGTAAATTGCTCATATTGCTGCCCGGCATAAAGTTGAACGCATAGTTCGAAGTGTCGAACGAAGCAATGACATTATTCTGGAAATAGATATTGCTGACAATGTCACCACCCAACGTGGCCGCAGCCACATTGACAAAATCGGGGGCATTCATACGCACCGAGTTGAAGACAACCTTCAGATACGAGCCCTTGATGATATTCAACGGGGTGGTGAGCATATTGGTGGAACCGTCAAACAGGGAGACAATCATGTTGTTCGCCACCACACCGTATGTTTGGGAATTACCATGCATATCGGACACACCGATACAACTCGAACCCTTGGTCGAATAAACCTTGTTGCGGGTAATCTTACTGGCATCATACACATACTGTCCCAGCACAGTGTAACTGGCATTGGTGCGGACATCATAAACCATATTGCTGTCCACCACCACATTGCTCTGGTTAACAACCGAGATAGCAGTGTTCACCTGGTTGCTGAATTCGCAGAACTGTACGGTGTTATTGGATGCCAAATCGTCAGGAGCCGAACCCCTGACATCCACACCTATCGCACCGCCGTAAAAAACGCAGTTAGTCACCAACACCGAGTCGGCTTCACTAACCTTCAGCAAGGCACTGCACGAACTATTGATTGTATTACTATCTGCAAAGTAGCAATTCTCAAACACACACAGATTGCTTCCCTCACCCATCTGGACAAGGACATTGCAACGGTTGTCCGAGAAACGGCCATTGCAGAAATTAATATTCCTGAACAGAATACCGCGAGCCTCCGAAATGTCGACCAGATATTCGGCATTGGTCGACTCACCCTGACGCGGACGGCGGAAGGTTACCACCGACGACTCCGTAGCGGGTTCAAAAGTAATCATATTTGTTTCTGACGCACCGGGAATGAACGGGAACTTGACAATACCATAATTGCCGGCAGGCATTTTAATGGTCAACGGACCGTTCACACCGCAACGGCTCAACACATACAGGCAATTCTCCAACGACGAGAAATTGGCCGATGCACCTGTGCCAATTGTACGCACACCGCTGTAAGGACCGTCGCACACGGCAAACGGGGCGAAACTGGTATCATTGTAGGGCTCATGGTCACGCACACGCAACGTCCCTTCGGTGATAGTGTCATCCACCCATGCACGCATCGTGTGGTAACCCACCACGAACGTCTGGTTGTTGTTCAAGTGAACCCTGACACTGTCGCCACCGGCCAACGTCCCTGTCCAATCGTAATACACCGGAGGTTCATTGTCAATCCGGTACCAAATACGAACAGCGTTCATCGTGTGAACACCGAAATTCTTCAACCACACCACCACCGAGTCAGTACCATGATTGCAAGGCACATCATAACTGGGGTATGCCAATGCCGAAATACCGCAGTCGCTCATCAACGGAAGATGTTTCGATTCATAGAACTGAATCCATGGACGCTGCTGAGCCACAATGCCTGTTGCAGAAGCTTCACCATTGAATACATCCTCTTCCAAAGAGCCTTCGTGACCAACAATCATCAGAGACTGTTTGTTCGACGGTGCAGGGATATGCTTAATGGGCGTTCCCACAGGATCCACCAAACCACCGTCAAGAATCATCTGCACCACCAAATCGCTACCGGAATAGAAGAACGTATCCTGAAGAGTAATCGTTTTATACGAATTGGCCGCACACTGCTCCAACACAAAAACCGAGTCATACACTATCGGCATCGCTGTGGCAGTAAATGCCAAATTGGAGCCAGTGCGGTTCTCCGAATACGACTTGTTGCACATGCGTATCTGAAGACGCGGACGGACTATAGTGGTATTATTGTTCGAAATAATAAACCTGAAACTCTTAATATAGCCGGGGCCATACCCCATCTCCGCCATAAATACACTGTCGTATATGAATTCCGACTTATTGTCCGCATAATACGGGAACGGGAAGTTCGAGTTGTTGGACTGGTTGCCTGGAGGCCCTGCAGTATTGGTCTTACCCCTCTTGCATCTATACGTCAACCACTGCGAGGAATTCTTCGGGAACGTAACCGTGTTGTCGTTCACGGTCGAGTCCCTAATAATCAGATGATAATGCATCAAGGTATCGAAACCATAGAAAGGAATTCTGCCTTCAAACAAACCGTTGGGACCGGAACGGTGCAGGTATGCCCTGTGCAACGTGGGGTTATTGCCCACACGGTACTCAGCATAAACCGAGTCTCCGTTGATACCCTGCACCACAGGTGTGGTTACCAAAGCCTTCAACAAAGCGCCACGGCTACTGGGATAGTTGATATAGTCAGGGAAGGACAACATTGTCACATAAGGGGTGACAATGGCCTGGCTCGAGGCGCGGAACGTGATGTCATCAAGAAACCAACCGGCATTGTTGTCTGTAGCCGACTGTCTTTCCCACACTTTGAAACGCACCAGCAACTTCTTGTCCTGGGGGGCGACACCATTGAAAAACGAATTCAAATCGAAACGCTCCTTCTTCCACATGGCGTTGCTTGCCGTTGTACCAGTCCAGTCGGAGTAACAGTCTTTATGGAAACAGCCGTACGTGGAGAAGTTCCGGCATCCTCCATCAGCCATATTATAATGCGTACCACTCAACGTAATCCACGCAGATGAGGTTGGAAGTCTTGCCTCCACATTACAAACCGACATACGCAATGCAGATGCCATGTCACGAGGGTCGATAAAGGCAATCTGCATGAATTCAAGAGTATAGTAATGGTAGTCTGAATTCTGCGAGAAATCGATTGTATCCAGCAATATCCACTCCTGCTGGTTCGTGATACTGTGAATTTGCGCAGCCCTACTGCCTCCCGAAGCTATCGTGGTAGAAATACCCACATTGCCCGAGGTCGTGTACGTCTGAGGCGTGCCGGTTTCAAAGTCCTGAGTGTAGATTACATCGATTTGTGCATGTCCGGCAAGTGCCGACAAAGCAAAAATCAGTCCTAAAAAGAAAAATCTTTTCTTCATATATTTACAATATTATTATTTCATTTACAACTATTTATATACCTCAAAACACCACTTTCCCATACCTGGGAGTGGCAATTTTGAACTTACAAAAATACGAATAAAAAACGAATTAACAACATTTTTTTCACTATTCTTATTTCTTTTACTAAAACCATTCTGTCACACCTTTGCCTCACCGTATCTTCCTCCACTACTCCCCCGCCACGGAATGGCATATTCTCACTTATCACATACTATAGAGTCACAACACCCGTTTTTGATACCCCCAATTAACTTTTTTTATATTTTTAAACGCCCCTTTTTAACACCCCCTACCTTCGCTACTTCACCACTACATAAGCGTCAGTTCTCCCATATTTCTCCCATGCAGGATGGGAGAAATATGGGAGAAATATGGGAGAAGTGAGGAAGAACGAGCGAAGGTAGCGCTACGACCGGAAGTGCTTGGAGGCTGTATGGTGCATCAACGGCGCTGACGCAGAGCCTCGTACATAAACACTGCCGCTGCCACCGAAACGTTTAGCGACTGAACCTTCCCCATAACCGGAAGTTTGGCACGGATGTCGGCCATTTTTAACAATTCGGGACTGATGCCTGTCTCCTCGGCACCCATGATGAGGAGGGTGGGTTTGGTGAAATCCACTTCGAGGTAGTCGGAGGCTCCCTTCTCGGTGGCTGCCACCACCTGCATACCGCACTGGTGCGCCAGGTTGACAACGGTTTTGAGGTTGCCCTCGCGGCAAACTGGCACGCGCAAAAGGGCTCCGGACGAGGTTTTCACGGCATCGTTGCCTATCTGTGCGCTGCCATGGTCGGGGATAATAACAGCATCGGCCCCTGCACATTCCACGGTACGGACAATGGCTCCGAAGTTACGCACATCGGTGATGTGGTCGAGAAGCAGCACAAGGGGAGCCTTGTCGCCTTCCATCAATGCGGGGATGAGGTCGAGGGCTTTGCTGAACTCGATGGGCGAGATGAGCGCCACCACCCCTTGGTGATTGCCCTTGGCCAGACGGTTGAGTTTCTCCACCGGCACAAATTGGAAAGGGATTCCTTTTTCGCGAATGCGTGCTTTGAGGTCGCCGGCAAGTGAGCCTGTAAGACCGTTCTGCAAAAGGATACGGTCGATGCGGATGCCGCCGTCGATGGCTTCCTGCACAGGGCGCAGACCGTAGATGGTGGTGGTAGACTGTTTGTCGGCAGGTGCCGAGGAGGTGTTGCGTTTCTGTATCATTTTATCGAAGTTATAGGGATGAAAGGTCTAATGGTTTTTTAATTATCTGTTATTTTTCCACTTGGCCGTCGCGAAGGGTTATCTGGCGGTCGGATTTCTGGGCAAGGGTGGTGTTGTGGGTGACGATGACAAAGGTCTGTTGGTACTGGTCGCGCAGTTGGAAGAAAAGGTCGTGGAGCTCGGCAGCATGACGGGTGTCGAGGTTGCCCGAGGGTTCGTCGGCCAACACCACGGCGGGACGGTTGATGAGGGCGCGAGCCACGGCAAAACGCTGCTGTTCCCCACCCGAAAGCTGGGCAGGTTTGTGACTGGCACGGTCGGCAACGTTGAGGAATTGAAGCAGTTTCATGGCTTCGGCAGAGGCTTCGTCCATGCTGTGCCCGGCAATGAGGGCTGGCATACAGACATTCTCCAAGGCAGTGAATTCGGGCAAGAGGTTGTGGAACTGGAACACAAAGCCCACATTGCGGTTGCGGAAACGCGAAAGGGCCTTCTCGTCGAGGGCGCTCACATCCACATCGTCGTAGAAAACATGTCCGCTGTCGGGACGCAACAATGTGCCGAGAATCTGCAAGAGAGTGGTCTTGCCCGCCCCCGAGGCACCTACGATGCTCACCACTTCGCCTTTGCCTATGGAGAGGTTGATGTCGTTCAGCACGCGGAGCGTGCCGAAGGACTTGTTGAGATGCTCTACCCTAATCATATCTCTTTACCGTTGAGGAAGGTACGTGCAACCTTGTTCTCGCCGTAGGCATAGGGAAGGTACTCGTATGTGGGGATAGGCTTGGTAATGTAGAAGTTGGCCTTCTTGCCCACGGCAATGGTGCCGACCTTGTCGCTTACACCCATGGCATAGGCGGTGTTCAAGGTGGTGGCGTTCAGGGCCTCTTCGGGGGTCAGGCGGTAACGTATGCAGGCCATCGAGAGGATGAGCTGCATATTGCCCGAAGGCGAGGTGCCGGGGTTGTAGTCGGAAGCCATGGCTACAGGCAGATTCGAGTCAATCATCTTTCGGGCCGGCGAGAGGGGCAGATTGAGGAAGAAGGCACAGCCCGGCAACACGGTGGGCATGGTCTCCGTGCCTTTCAGGCACTCTATCTCGGCGTCGCCCATCTGCTCCAGGTGGTCGACAGAGATGGCTCCATATTTCACACCAACCTGCACACCGCCAGAGACAGCCATCTCGTTGGCGTGAATCTTCGGCCGCATCCCGTATTTGATGCCAGCCTCCAGAATGCGGGCGGTGTCCTCGACGGTAAAGAAACCCTGATCGCAGAAGAC
>JAEEGL012592210.1_pt1 | contig 37449 bp, 30 predicted proteins | sample 9134231 | NCBI WGS metagenome assembly JAEEGL01 (sample SAMN16246548, study PRJNA631951) | gut metagenome | biome: gut microbiome; feature: rumen; material: fiber-attached | host: Bos | place: Iran: Karaj | collected 2018-10 | reverse complement strand
TCTTCGGAGGCATAAAAGGCACCTCCGAGCAGCTCGAGATACCCACCATACTCATGAACATCTTTAAGCAGACCGCCATAGACGCGGACATAGCACACACGCAGAACGCCGGCGTTCTTACCACGGTGAACGACACCATCCCTGTAACGGTGCTGCTGGCTGTCTACGGCGCGCTCACGGTGATCAACTACGCTGCGGGCTTTGCGATAATACGCCGCAAGGACGTGTGACGCAGGCACAAGAAAACACATCATTCCGCAAGATATTTCGGGCCCGCCGGAGAGATCCGCGCAGGCCCTTTTTTAATACCTTAAAAGAATGCCCGATTATTGACTTTATAATAGGAATAATAGTAAAATGAACGTTAGTAAAATAACAATATTCTAATAAAGGAGTTATATTAATATGGCACTGGTAACAACAAAGGAAATGTTCAAAAAGGCGTACGAAGGCGGCTATGCCGTAGGCGCTTTCAACGCAGACAGCATGGATATAATCCAGGCTATAGTCGCCGGAGCAGACAGAGTAAAGTCGCCGCTGATCCTGGCGATCTCGGAACCCGTTCTCAGGTATATAGGGCCGGAAAACGCCGTCGCAATGCTTAACGTCGCGTCGAAGACCACGGACATCCCCATTGCGCTGCATCTGGATCACGGCAAGAGCCCCGAAACATGCAAGGCGTGCGTGGACAGCGGATTCACCTCCGTAATGATAGACGCGTCCGCATACGATCTTGAGAAGAACATAGAAATCACCCGGGAAGTAGTCGATTACGCGCACGCGCGCGGCGTGGTGGTGGAGAGCGAACTGGGAGCCATATCCGGCATAGAAGACGACGTAAACGTGGACGATAAATACGGGGCGTTCACCCATCCTCAGGACGTTGTGGAGTTTGTAAGCCGCACCGGCATAGACAGCCTCGCGATAGCCATAGGCACAGCCCACGGAGCCTATAAGTTCAAGCCCGGCCAGAAACCTCAGCTGCGTTTCGACATACTGGAGGAGATCCAGGAGAAGCTGCCGGGATTCCCGCTTGTGCTGCACGGCGCGTCATCCGTTCCGCAGGACAGAATTGCCATATTCAATCAATACGGCGGCGATCTTGCCCAAACCGTAGGAATACCCTGCGAGATGCTCAGAAAAGCCGCTTCCATGGCGGTATGCAAGATAAACATATGCACGGATCTGCGCGTATGCTACTTCGGAGAGCTGCGAAGGCAGTTGGCGGAGAACCCCGGTAAGTTCGACGGTCCCACGCTTCTGGTCCCGGCCAGAAACGCGGTTACGGAGATGGTGGCCGCACGCATAACGGATGTGCTGGGAAGCAGCGGCAAAGCATGACCGGGATCGGCTCTGTAAGGCTGTAAGCGCCTGTCTGACGCGTTTTTACGGCCCGGTCGATAAAATGGTATCGAAAAGCCCTGCTGCAGCTCGCAGCGGGGCTGTTTTATTCATTCGAACCGGGGCTCGGGGCAGAAGCTTTCAGCGGCTCGGTTCTTGCCGGCTTCGCTGCGCACCGGCTGTTTTATTGTTCGAATAATGAAGGCGGGTCCGGGAATACGTTGAGGCGGGGCTTCGCAGGAGATGAAACGCTGCCGGATGTGAGTCCCGGGCGACCCGCAAGGCGGGACGGTCCGCCTTAGCGTGAGCCGCAAGGATCGAACGGGAGATCCGCAGCGGTCCTCACGCGTGCGGCAAAGGCCGGGACGAATATCCGCCCGCAGCGTCATCTCCGAGGACCTGGCCCGCCGAAACGCATTCCCTGATCCGTCCGTTCTGTAAAGACAATAAAATACCCCGCTGCGCGGTGCAGCGGGGCGGTATCGGGTGTTCGGTTATTATCTGCTGTCGGTGGACGCCTTAAGTCCTCTTACCAGGCCTCTTACAAGATCCCAGAAGGTGGATGACCAGAACGTTACCGGGCTCTTGGAAACGGTGCGGAATTCGTCTACCGAAAGGACCTGACCGCTGTAGCTGGTGCTTACTCTGTAGCACACCGTCTTGTTCTGATCGTCGTCCCTTGCGTAGATGATGAAGTTTCCGAACGCTATTCCGCGGATGTTTGCTCCCGTAACTACAGGCTCCGCGGTGCCGTATTTCTGGTTGTACAGCCACAGCGCAGGAACGCCTTTGTTCGGGTACGAGAAGAGCACGCACTTGCTTGCGTAATCTATGAACTGGTAGCTGGACTTGTTAAAGCTGTCTCCGATCACGGCGGCAACTTCGTCCGCGTATTCGTACCTTTCGGCGGAACGGTCCGCGGGTCTGAGCTTGCTCATCAGCTTTTCGAACTCTTCGTCCGTGTTCTTAACGACCTTGGGCCCGCTGCTGGTGCTGTATTTAACGACCTGATCCTTGCTTTCTATGTAGTAGCAGTAAGCGCTGCCTATTACCGTGCCGCGGTTCTCCGTGTTCTTGTCGTGGATGTCCGTAGTAATGTGGATGTACAAACCGGCAGCGATGATCACGACTATGATGAGGAATATGAGTATTCCCGGGATCCTGCGTCTTTTCTTCTCCGGCTTGTCAGCGCCGTTTTCAGCGACTTTTTTCTTATCCTTGGACTTCTTATCCTTTTTGGCCTTTTTGCTCGTCTCAGGCTCTTCTGCGGCCTTCTGGGAGGCTTCGGAAGCAGCTGCCGCGTACGCGGCGGTCCCGCCCGGAACTTGCTGCACGGCAGGCTCTGCATCGTACTCTGAAACAGCCGATTCGGTTTCGTAAACAGGCTGATCTGTCTCCGGAGCATACCCGGAAGATTCTTCGTAGTCCTGATCCACGGGAGCGTCGAATTCCTGATCGTCCTCTTCCTCTACGAACCAGGAAGCGACGGACTTCATGAACTTCTTCTTTTCCGGCGCCGCCCCGTTATTGAGTTGTTCTTTGTCTTTTCTCATTGTGTGATGCTCTTGCTTATTCTGGCTGAAGATCAAATGCAGCCGTTTGGATCAGTGTGTTGATCATTTGATATGGCAAATGACCTTGATCATATCCTCGTAGGATGTGTTTGTAAGTTCATAGGTCCCGGGCTGAAGCTTTCCGGCATATCCAAGCTTATTGACCGTTTCCACAAATGCACCTGTCTCTTCTTTGGGTATAAGACCTGCCTGCGCCAGTTTATCGGCGATCTTCGACCATCTTTCTCCGTTTCCCCAAGTATCCACAAAGATCGTTGCCGTTACCGTACCTGTCTGCGGCTGCTGTTCAACGCCCTGGTTGGGATCGGTCTGCGCGTTCGGATCCTGCGTACCGCCTTGGTTAGGATCGGTCTGCGCGTTCGGATCTTCAGTGCCGCCCTGGTTGGGGTCGGCCTGCGCGTTCGGGTCTTCAGTACTGCCCTGGTTGGGATCGGCCTGCGCGTTCGGGTCCTCCGTGCCGCCCTGACTGGGGTCGGTCTGCGCGTTCGGGTCCGGAACGGTGGGTTCTATTATCTCTATGTTCTGAGTAATGTTCTCAACGTTTTCCGGCGTAAGATCTATGCCGCTGAAGTCCACGTTTACGGAATTGGACTGCGGATTCTTTCCTGCCAGATAATCCGGATAAGCCATTATCGCCGTGGATCTCCAAATTATTATTCCGGCGGCCGCCAAAAGTATTATTATTGCTACGAATATGTCGTTTATATCGTAGATGAAATCCCTGATCTTCTTAAGCATGGTTCCCCCTTTATGCAACGATGCTCAATATTATCCCAATTATATTTGATTATACTACTGATTCCGGAGTTTGGCAAATGCTGCGGAAAAAACCTCGCAAGTATTTGACATTAAGACATGCCTGCGGTAACATCGGACTGACGGATCACAGCCTTAAGGAGGCAGCATGTTTCGTCTTTTTTGTTTATTGGTCCTGTCCGCCACGGCTGTCTACGACGCTGCCAGACTGGAGATACCCGCCCTGTCGTGCGCTCTGCTTCTGGGAACTGCGGTCATCAGCACACCGCCGGACATGCTTGCGCAGAATGCCGCGGCTGCAGCCTGCGTCTGGACCGTATATCTTGTGATCCGCGTGTTATGCAGCGTCGCCAGGAGTCCCGTTCCCATAGGCATGGGAGACATAAAGCTCCTCAGCATACTGGCTCTGATGCTGGGAGCTTTGGACTGCTTCCGTCTGGTCGCTGCAGCGGGACTTCTGTCCGGTGCGGCCGCGGCGGCTCTTCTTATATTCAGGAAAGCCGACGCCAAGAGCGAGATACCCTTCGCACCCTTCATTGCTGCCGGCTACGCAATGCTTCTTTTAGAAGAAGTTTACGTACCTTGAGGCTATCACCAGCCCAAGATAGACCGCCATTATTATGATGCCCCAGGCGTCAACTTTTCCGAGCTTCATCTGGTGGAGTCTGGTGCGGCCTTTGCCTCCGTGGTAGCAGCGTGCTTCCATGGCCATTGCCAGGTCGCCGGCGATGCGGAACGCGGACACGAAGAGAGGCACCAGCAGCGGGATCAGCGCCTTGGCCTTCTCCTTAAGGTTGCCGTTCTCGAAGTCCGCGCCTCTGGCGGTCTGGGCCTTCATTATCTTGTCCGTCTCATCCAGAAGCGTAGGTATGAAACGCAGAGCTATGGTCATCATCATGGCAAGCTCATGCGCGGGAAGCCCTATCTTAGACAGCGGGGACAGCAGTTTTTCCATGCCGTCCGTAAGCTCTATGGGCTTGGTGGTAAGCGTGAGCATGGACGATCCGAAGATCAGAAGCACGAGACGCAGGCCCATGAACAGCGCCCTGTATACGCCTTCGTTTGTGATGTAGAACTTGCCGATCGATAAAATAGGATCGCCTGTCCTGACGAACAGGACGTTTATAAGCATGGTGATGATTATCAGGAACACCACCGGCTTAAGACCCTTGGAAATGAACCTGAACGGAACTCCGGACAGGATTATTACAGCGGCAAGAAACAGTATGCAAAGACCGAAAGCCCAGAAAGACTTTACCACAAAAAGCGACACCAGATATACGAGTGCGCATACGATCTTCACTCTGGGATCCAGCCTGTGGATGCTGGAATCTCCGGGATAGTACTGTCCTAATGTAATGTCTCTTACTGCCATTTATACCCTGATGCCGGGATCACTTTCCGGCTTTTTTGTTCAGCGCTTTTACTATCTCTTCGGCCGTTTCCTCGAAGGTGAGCCTGCGGATGTCCACATCCAGACCGCCTTCCCTGAGCTTTTCCAGGAACGCGGGGCCTGCCGGAAGATCCAGACCTATATCCTTAAGCTCGCTGCCTCTTTCGCAGTATACGTATTCCGGGGTGCCCTCCATTACAACGGTACCGCTGTTCATTACGATCACCTTGTCCGCGTATTTGGCTACGTCGTCCATGTTGTGCGATACGAGCACTATTGAGAGCGATCTTTCGGCCCTTATGCGGTCTATCATCTCCAGTATGTCGTCGTGGCCCTTGGGGTCCAGACCTGCCGTCGGCTCGTCCAGAATGAGCATCTCCGGATCCACGGCAAGGACTCCGGCGATGGCGACCCTGCGCTTCTGGCCTCCGGAAAGTTCGAACGGAGAAGACTCTCCCACCGCGTCCGGATCCAGGCCTACAAGGCGCAGAGCGTCTTTTGCCCTGTTGATCTGAGCTTCCTCGTCCAGTCCCTGGTTCTTGGGACCGAAGCATACGTCCTTAAGCACCGTCTCCTCGAAGAGCTGGTATTCCGGGTACTGAAAAACTATGCCTACCCTGCGTCTTACGGCAAAGGCGGCCTTGCCCTTTTCGCTTATTACCGTCTGAGTCCCGTCCTTAAGGGTGGCTACCACCCTGCCCTCGTCCGGCTGCACCAGTCCGGCTATGTGCTGGACCAGCGTGGTCTTGCCGGAACCGGTGTGGCCTATTATGGCCACGAACTCGCCGTCGCCTATCTCGCAGTTGATATTGCTTAAGGCTCTGGTCTCGTAAGGCATTCCGGGACTGAAAGTTTTGCTTAGGTTCTCTACGTTTATCTGCATAAAAACTCCGCGAGTTTTTCTTCTGTTACTGTTCCTGCGGGTATGTCGAATCCGCTCTCACGCAGCTTTGCGGAAAGGCTCACCGCAAACGGCACGTTAAGCACGCCCAGATCCTCCTTGGAGAATATCTCCGCCGGGGTGCCGTCCGCGGCCACTTTGCCGTGGTCCATGACGATTATGCGTTCCGCCTCCGCGGCTTCTTCCATGAAGTGCGTGATGAGTATTACCGTATCGCCCTGATCGTGGAGCTTGCGGATTATAGCCATTATCTCCCTGCGGCCTCTGGGGTCCAGCATTGCCGTGGGCTCGTCGAACACAACGCAGTCCGGATCCATGGCTACGACGCCGGCGATCGCGACGCGCTGTTTCTGTCCGCCGGATAGCAGATGCGGGCCTTTTCTGCGGTGCTCGTACATGTCCACCATCTTAAGGGACTCGTCCACCCTTGCGCGTATCTCTTCCGGAGGCATTCCTATGTTCTCCGGGCCGAACGCAACATCGTCCTCCACTATGGAAGACACCAGCTGGTTGTCCGGGTTCTGGAAGACCATGCCTATCTTCTTGCGTATCTCCCAGGGAGCCTCCTCCGAAGCCGTGACCGTATCCACGCCCTCTATAAGGACGCTTCCGGAAGTGGGCAGCAGCAGCGCGTTCATGTGCTTTGCAAGCGTGGACTTGCCGGAACCATTGCTTCCTACTATCGCCACGAACGAACCGCGCTGTATGTCAAAAGAGACGTCGTCCAGCGCCAGCTTTTCTGCCTGCGCGGACCCGTCCTCTTCCTGAAGATATGCGAAACTTACGTTTTTGAATTGGATTATTGCTTCGTCTGCCATTAGTTGCTGCTTCCCGCCCTGCCGGGTCGAGTACATTGCTCCATTCGTGTAATAATTCATTATATACATCACAGCGCGCAGTGTCAATTAAGACGGGTCTTTTTCGCTCCGCATGAGGCGGTACCGGACGTCTGCATTTTCTCAGTCCGTTCCGCGGCTTCATGCCTTAATTACCAAGTAAAAAGCCGGGTCTCTGACAGGCCCGGCTCGATCCTCGCATAAAACGATCAATCCATTATCCTTATTATCACTCCCGGTTTTTCTATCAGACCGGTAGTTCCGACATAAGCTATCTGATCCCCTATTGAAACGTGCTCTCCTTTTTCGGATGCAAGTTTGCTGCAATGTCCGTATTTCCAGATCCGTCCTTCTTCATCTCTTACGGTTACGCAAAGTCCGTAAGCGCCATCGCGTTCGGAACTTATCACTTCGCCGCTGCAGACAGCATAGATGGGTTCTCCGAGTTTTCCGCTGCTCCGATAAACACCTTCTGCTAATACCATATTCCTTATCTCGATCAACTCGCCAAATTGCTGGCTGTCAGTATCGGATACCGGTTCATACTCCGGCAGATCCGGCAAAGGCACAGGAGGCTGAAGCGCATCCGGCTGATAAATGTCTGTCGATTCGACAACTCCTCCGTTCGCATCCCGTATTACAACATGCACATAGTCATCATTATTTCCGGAAGGGTTGTCTTTTCCCGCAGCTTCCGCATTATTCGTCATCAGGAAGAATACAAGCGCAATGCAGACCACCGAAAAAGCCACTACCGAGACAGCTCCTGTCTTCTTGTTGTTCATGATCCTTTCGACCCTCCTTTTGATCCCGATGCTTCCGAACGAAAGCGCCCCCGTTCCTAAGACCGATGAATATATCCCGCAATCCAGAAGTGTTTGTGAGTAGCCGGCTCTGTACGCCGCGCCCCGCCCGCTTACAGTCCTTTCATCGCATGCCATTTCCAGATCTTCGGAGAACAAGTGATACGCTATGTGGCAGAACGGGTTGAACCAGTGGACCGCGACCAGGAAATAGAACAACAACTTCGCAAGATGATCGCAGTGCGCAATGTGATCCTTTTCGTGGTCGATTATATATTCGCGCTGCTCGCTGCTGACGTCGGACGAAATGAATATCTTTGGCCTTATGATACCAAGCGTAAACGACGATCTGATCTTCGGGCTTAGATAGACGTTACCTTTATGGCATGCTGCATCCTTTACTGTCTTTTTCAGCCTGATGGTCTTTATCCCCGCCATGGCCAGAACGACTGCCATCCCTGCGATCCACAGAGTGCTTATCATTCTAACGCCTGCGGATCCCGAAGCAGTATCTGCCGGCGCAGGCTGAATCGTATCAGAAGGCCTTTCCGCTGTATCTCTGTTGCTTTCTGACCACTCAGATTGGCTTTCCTGGCTGTAACCCGCCGTGTTATTGTTGAAGAAGTCCGCCGGTACGGGACTTAAAGTGTTTGAGACTGTAAAAGGACAGACAAGCCTGATCATCACAAGCGCCCACGCTATTATGAACAGCTTCCTCGGGAGCCTTCTGAACAGCAGCCTTATCAAAACTACGGCAAGGATGAGGATCCCGGCGGCTATGCTCATATTCAAGATTCTGGAAATAATAAGCGTCATAGACCGTTGTCCTTTTTATACTGGTTGATAAGCTCCTGGATCTCGTTTATGTCCTGCGCGGACAGCGCATTCCGATCCGTAAAAGACGCGATGAAAGCGGGAAGCGAACCTTTGTAATATTCGTTGATGACCTTTGCGCCTTTCTGCTGATAAAACTCACCTTTGGTGATCACGGAAGAGACCGTCCCGTTATCGTTTTTAAGGATACCCTTTTCGCACAGTTTGCGAAGGACTGTATATGTAGTCGGTTTCTTCCAGTTCAGTTTTTCTTCGCAGATCTTAACCAGTTTCCCGGAAGCAATGGGCTCATTTTCCCATACTATCTCTGAAAACTTCAGTTGGATGTCGCCTAATTCTATGTTGCTCACTTTTGTTTCTCCCACCCGTCTGGTTTACTCTGAATAAACTACAATTGGAGTTTATCATGGATAAACCACATTGTCAACAGCAGAATGGCCCCTGAGCTCACGTTATCATTTGCGAATATCTGTGCCGTTTTAAACAATAATCAAAGGGCCTTAGATCGCACTACATGTTACAATTAACTTTGAGAGCACAGTTTATGATCTCAGCTTCCCCGCAGAAAGGGCGATTGTTATGACAGCCGATAAAAACAAGCTTATTACTGCAGACACAACAACCCTCATCCCTGTGGACACAATGGAAATACAGAACCTGATATACACCATTCGCGGACAGCAGGTGATGCTGGATAGCGATCTGGCAAAACTCTATAGTTATGAAACACGTTACCTGAATCTACAAGTTAGACACAATTCGACCCGCTTCCCAAATGATTTCATGTTCCAAATTACAAAAGAAGAATACCATGATTTGGTGTTGAAAAATTCAACATCAAGTTATGGTGGAAGAAGATCACTGCCATACGCCTTCACTGAACAAGGGATATATATGCTCAGCACCGTGCTCCGCGGGCCTGTTGCTGAGCAGCAGTCCATATTCATCATGCGGGCTTTCAGAGAGATGCGCCGTTTCATTGCTAATAACGCACTGATGTTCGAACGCATCAGCAAGGTGGAACTTCGCCAGTTGGAATATGAACGGAAAACTGATGAAAAGTTCGATCAGATATTCGAGTACATATCCGGCCACGAAGAGTCTTCTCAGAAAGTGTTTTTTGAAGGCCAGATCTATGACGCTTTCAGTCTTATTGCCGGCCTCATCAGGAAAGCAGAGAAGGATATCATCCTGATCGACGGATATGTGGATACCGCCACACTGGACCTGCTCTCAAAAAAACAGACAAACGTCGCTGTCTCGATCTATACCGGAAGCAGAGGATGCAAACTAACAAACGCCGAGATCGGTACTTTCAATGCGCAGTATCCAAGTCTGGATGTTAAGTGTGTCAGCAGCTTCCACGACCGCTTCCTGATCCTTGACCATACGACCTGCTACCACATAGGAGCATCACTTAAAGACGCGGGCAGGAAGTGCTTTGCGATCTCCCTGATCGAGGATGCGCAGAACGTTCAAGGAATAATAGATAGATTATCAGCCTTGTAGTTTACGGTTTTTACATGTCTTTGTCCTTTAACAAACTCCTCAGCGTCAGGTTTGGTGTATAATAACAGTACAACGCAAACGGAGGAACTATGAAATTCGTAATACAGCGCGTATCGCGGGCAAGCGTGACAGTCGACGGCAGAACGGTATCGGAGATCGACAGCGGTTTCCTGGTGCTGGTCGGCGTATTCGCGGAAGATACCAAAGCGGACGCTGACAAGATGGTAAAAAAGCTTTGCGGATTAAGGATATTCGCGGACGGGAACGGCAAGACCAACCTGGCGCTGGCGGACGTAGGCGGCGAGCTTCTTATGGTGTCGCAGTTTACACTCTGCGCGGACTGCAGGCACGGCAACAGACCAAGCTTTTCCGGAGCGGGCCCGGCGGCTTTTGCGGAGGAAATGTTCAACTATATCTGCGGGCTTGCGGAGAAGAACGTGCCTGTCGTTAAACGCGGCGTGTTCGGAGCGGACATGCAGGTGGAACTGCTGAACGACGGTCCCTTTACCATAGTGCTGGACTCAAAAGAACTGTAGAAAGGACCGCGAAGGCCGCGCATCCCCCGGAAGCGTACAGCCTTTGCGGCAGAACGTATAAATGGATCTTAAAGTATGTCTTCTCAACGACTCGTTCCCGCCCATAATAGACGGGGTGGCGAACGCAGTCGTTAATTACGCGGAAATTATAAAAGCAAACGGCGGAACAAGCCTTGTGGTGACCCCCGAAAACCCGGACGCGGACGACAGCGGATTCGACTTCCCGGTGTACCGTTACCCGGGGATAGACGCCCGAAAGATAATCGGATACGTGGCGGGCTACCCGTTCTCTCCCACTACCGCCAGAAAGATCAAGAACTCCAACATCGACATCCTTCACAGCCACTGCCCCATCGCTTCCAACATCTTTGCCAGAAGCATGAAGGGCATCATCGACGTGCCCCTGATAATGACTTACCACACCAAATTCGACATAGAGATCGAAGGTGCGATACGCGGAAAGCTGCTGCAGGGAGGCGCGATCACCGCGCTTATCGAAAGCATCAGCGCTTGCGATGAGGTCTGGGTAGTGAGCGAGGGCGCCGGCAGGAACCTTCGTTCCATGGGCTACGAAGGCGACTACATCGTAATGCCAAACGGCGCGGACATGCCGCCGGGGCGTCTTCCGGAAGAAGAGGTAAGAATGCTTACGGCGCAGCTCCGGGCGCCCGAAGGCGTGCCGGTCTACCTTTTCGTAGGCAGGCTGATGTGGTACAAGGGCATTAAGACCATTCTGGACGCTCTGGCAGGAGTAAGATCCCAGGGCATGGACTTCCGCATGGTATTCGTGGGCGGAGGCCAGGATGCCGACGAGATAAAAGCTTATACCGAAAAGCTGGCTCTGGACGACAAGGTCCTGTTCTGCGGACCCGTTCGGGACAGAAAGGTCCTTCAGGCCTGGTACTGCAGGGCGGACATGTTCCTGTTCCCCTCGGATTTCGACACCAACGGCCTGGTGGTAAGGGAGGCTGCGGCGTGCTCGCTTCCGGCCGCGCTTCTTAAAGGAAGCTGCGCCGCGGAAGGCGTTACCAACGGAAGGAACGGTTTCCTTACCGAGGACAGCGCCGCTTCGCTTGCCGTTCTTCTGGCCACAAAAGGCAGGGACAGACGTCTGCTCAGACAAGCCGGAGAGCATGCAGCCGAAGAGCTCTATCTCTCCTGGCCGGACGCCGTAAACAAAGCGATCGAACGCTACAACATAGTATCGGACCGCTACAAGTCCGGCCTTTATCCTAAAAAAACAGGCCCTCTGGATGCCTATCTGAGTTTCCAGGGGACCCTTATGGATCTTTTTGCGCCGCGCAGCGACGAGGACTAACTGTACCGGCCCCATACGCTTTTAAAGCGTTGTGCAGCATAGAAAGATAAACTTAACGCACAGAGCCGTCAGATCCTTATGTTCTTAAGGCACACGGAAGCGTAATCGCAGTATCTGCAGGAATCGTAGTCGTTTCCGCGCTTTTTCTGCTGCGCCTTTATCTCTCCGGAGAACAGCCTTTCGCTGACTGAAAGCAGATCGCGGCGGAACTTCCCGCGGAACTCTTCCATGTCCTCCGGGCTTATGAAGCTGCCGCCGATGTTTCCGTTTGCGTAGCGCTTCAGGTTTACGACCGTGGACTCTCCGGCCTCGTCGAAGTCCTTGTCGATGTTCCTTATGACGGCGCCTTCCGTTACGGTGATGCCGTCCAGACGGTATTCTTTTTCTATGGTCTTAAGCACCTTTTCCGAAACGTCATCCGAAATAAGGTCTTCCACCGACCCGGCCACGTCATCTGCGTTGATGCGGAAATAGTACACTCCGGCAGGCTTCCCTCCGCTGCCCAGAGCGCCTTCCAGATAAGTCATCAGCTGCATCTTAAGGCCTTCTTCCACAAGGCCTTTTATGAACTTGTCCGTGCCGGACTTATAATCTATTATCTTTACGTATTGCTCTCCGTCCGCGCCGGGGAGCACGTCCACGCGGTCTATCTTGCCCTCCACGTATACGGTGCCGGCCGCGGTGCTCAGCTCTATGGGACCGAACGTCCCCCCTCTTCTGAACGGAGTCTCGAAGTACATGCGTTCAATGTTTCCGGCCCTTACCTGATGAATAAGATGCCTTGCGAAACGCGAACAAGTATCCAGTATCCTTTCGGACCTGTACATCTCCTCTTTGGAGGACTGCATTATGCCGGACAGGCTGGTCTGCGCCATTCCGTCCAGTATCTCCTTTATCATGGAGTCGACTTCCTCCGGGCTGACGGTCATCCAGAGAGACTGCGGATCCGTCATCGCGAGGCCTTTTTCCGCCGACACCGCGCTCAGTTTTTCGCTCAGCTTAAGCAGAGCCTCGTGGAGTATGTCGCCCATCTCCCTGCCGGTTATCGTAAAGTCCGCGTCTTCCATCGGCCTTAATCCGTAGTTCATGAAATGCCTGAACGGACAGGCGGCAAAAAGGTCCAGTCTGGACGGACTGAGTGACTTGCTTCCGTCGTATCCGGAGAACAGCTCCTCCGCCAGCTTCTTATCCAGCGGAGGCTCCGCAGGGTCGAAAAGAAGGCCGTCTTTTACCTGCGGGGCGCTTGGCGAAAGCTCGTTGTAAACTGCTTTCCAAAGCTCCTCGATCTTCTCTCCGGAAAGGCCGTCTCTTACCGCGACCGAAAGCTTTTCCAGCGGAAGCCTTGCTCCTTCCAGGAATAACGTCTGATCGCCGGCGCTCTCCGCGTCCCTGGATCCGAGCGCGTTCGGATAGCGTTCCTTAAGCATTCCCAGAGCAGGCGAAGCGTTGTACTCGTTGCCTTCCAGATCTGTGGACGGAATGCCTGCCCAAAGGATCTCCCTTGCGCAGGAAGCGGATCTGAACAGCATGAAAAGTTCCTCCGAGATCAGCAGATCCGAAGGTTTGGAGAGCGTGGTGCCCTTGTCCGCAAGTCCGTTTATCTCTTTTTCGGAAAGGACTCCGGAGCTTTCCTGCGAGGACGGCACCAGACCGTCGCAGAACGTGGCGAAGAATACCGCTTTCTTATCCTGAATGATGGAACGCTTGGCGCTTCCTATCTGCACCTTCCCTTCCGCTTGCGGAAGAACGCCTATCTTAACGTCCTTAAGCGCGTCCATGAATATGCCGCGGAACTCCTCCGCGGTCACGGCCTCGTCTCCTATCAGCTGAATTATCTGCCGGGCGATGTCCGCAATCACTCCTGACAGCTGGCGGGTCTGCTCCGCGCTGTCCTCGAAACCGTCTTCGTTCTGCCGGGCGGCGGTCTCTTCCAGCCATGTTTCGAAGCCCAGTTCCGCGCTTAAGTACTCTGTAAAGACTTCCGCCTTTTCTCCTGCGGTCTTTGCGAGCGCAAGCTCGTCCGCAAGAGGAGCAACGGCTGCCGCCGCGCGTTTGCGCAGCTCCTCCAGCTCAGGAAGCAGAGCCTCCGTATTCTTGTCGAAATACTTTAACGGCTTCAGGAAGCGCTTTCCTTTTATATGGAAGCTCCTGGCATATTTTTCGAAACGGAAGACCGTATCTTCCGGAACGCCCAGGATGCCTGTCTTTATGAATCTCAGCATGTCGCGGGTCTTGTATTCTCCGCAGGAAAGATCCAGAAGAGCCGATATAAGCTCCGCGGCGCTGCTGTGCATTACAGGACGGGTCTCGTCCATGAACACAGGTATCCCCAGATCCGTAAGGACACGTTTTATCATTCCGGCGCTGCTGTGCCCTTCCGGCGCCAGTACGGCAATGTCGGAATATCTGTACCCTTTTTCCCTGACGAGCTGCAGAATGCGTATGGCAATGCTCTCGGCCTGGGTATAAGTATTGGCGCATTTAACGATCTCAAGTACCGGTTTTTTGAGCTCCTCGCAGGGGATCTTTTCCGCGGGAACGCCGAGCATCCTTAACGTGCGCTGCGGAGCCCTGAACTCGCTGCCTTCTCCGCAGACGAGCGCGATCTGAAGGCCCGCGCTGTTTCTGTCCAGCGCGCGCAGGAACTCTATCTCGTTTGCCGTAAACGAATAGAACCCGCAGTAATATATCTTTACGTTTTTAAGGAGGCTGCACCCGTCAAGCTTCTGAGTCGTGTAGACAAGTACGTCCTCCGAATCCTCCAGCCTTTCGGCCGACGCGTCCGCGTAGCCCTGCGCTATGAGAGCCATGTCCGCGAGCTTTCTTCCAAGCAGTCCTGTCTCTTTTTCCGCGGCTTTTTCCAGCGCTTCCGCATCCACGCGGTTCTGCTTCATCTGCACCAGGAAATCCCCGGCCATGTCCAGAAAACGCGGATCCGAACATACGCCCTGAAACGCTGTAAGCTCGCTTTTTACGCTGTTTATTACGCGGCGCAGCAGCATCTTTCTGCCTATGGTATCGATCTCAGCTTTTCCGCTGCCGCCGGTCTTGTCCAGTATGTCCTGGCGGAGCTTTCCGCCGGACACTATGTTGAGCCTGAAGAATCCTCTGGGATCGACGCTTGCCAGAGCCTCTTCCTCCATGGAGAGCGTTATCTGCGCCGGAACGACAAGAAGGACGCTCCCGCCCGCGGGACCATCCTCCAGATCTCTTTTTATTCTGCCGAACAGTTCCCTGCGGACCGCGGCGTCGTTTTCTACGTAGAAGACCTTCATTCTGCTTGCTCCCCGGCAGCCTGCTTAAGAGGCTTCCAGACCACGCGGTACATTGTAAGGAAACATGCAAGCGACCCCACGACCTGCGATATGGTCTCGGCCCAGAACGGGCCGTAGACACCTGCTCCGATGTGCGGAAGCAGCAAGGTGAGCGGCGCCACCAGTATTATCTTTCTCAGCAGCGAGAAGAACAGCGCGTATTTTGGATAATTGAGCGACGTAAACGTGTTCTGTCCCGTAAGCTGCAGCGTCATGAGCGGGAACGTAAGGAAGTATATCCTTGCGCACACCGAGCCCGTGGCTATAAGCTCCGGGTCGCTGGTAAACAGCGAGAACATCCATCCGGGCGCGAACACCATGAGAGCCCAGAAAACCGAATTTATTATGAGGCAGCTGAACAGCATCACGGACATCGCCTGGCTCACCCTTTCCGGCTTCTTTGCGCCGTAGTTGAAACTCATTACAGGCGTCGCGCCGAAGGTAATTCCGCTGCAGGGACACATTACTATCTCCCTGGTGGAGTTGATAATGGTCATGGCGCCTATGTAGAGCGTGCTCGCGGCTCCGCCCCAGGTCTTAAGCACTATGTTGGTTATTGCCTGGACCACGCTGTTGGTGGCCTTGAACATGAAGCCCGTAGCTCCGAGCTTGGCGACGGCTTTAAGGTCCGGGCCGGAAATGCCGAGCCTTCGTATCCGTACCACGGGCCGTTTTCCGGTGAGGAACAAAACGACCCATAACGCACTCACAAGCTGCGATATTACGGTCGCGACAGCCGCGCCTTTAACACCCATGCCCGCGGTATAGATGAGCAGCGGGTCAAGAACTATGTTCATGGCCGCGCCGATTATTACCGTTACCATGCCTATCTTGGCAAAGCCCTGACCGTTTATGAAAGAATTCATGCCGAGGCTTATCATTACGGGTACGGTGCCCAGAACGTATATGCTGAAATAATCCAGGGCGTACGGGAGGGTCTCCTCGTCGCCGCCCAGAAGCGGCAGGAAATACGGAGCCCCGAAGAACATTATTATGGTTACGACCGCGCCTGTTATGAGCAGCGTGGTAAACGACGTCTCCTGTATCCTGGCGGACTTTTCGTAATCGCCCTCGCCTCTTGCGATGGAAGCCAGCGGAGCGCCGCCGGTTCCGAAGAGGTTCGCGAAGGCCGTGATCAGCGAGATCAAAGGAAAAGCAACACCCACGCCCGTGAGTGCGGCAGTGCCGACTCCGGGCATGTGGCTTATGAACAGTCTGTCCACTATGTTATAGGCAAGGTGTACCAGCTCTGCCAGCATTATGGGCAGAGACAGTTTAAAGATTATCCTGCCTACGCTTCCCTGTGAAAAATCTCCCTTGTTGGATGGCGCCATCGAATGAGCCCTTCTCCGTTCTTTTCTTTAACTGCTTTCGTCTATCTTACTGCGGATCCCTACGCGGACCTTACAGATCCAGCATCTCCATGTCCTTGAACTCTGCCAGCTGAGATTCCTGACCTACTACGGCTACCCTGCCGTTTTCGGCCATGGTATCCGCTATCTTTGCGCACCAGAGCAGCTTGTCATGATCCGTGGCCAGCATCTGCATCCTTGCACCCTTGAACATGTCGAAGCTTATGCCTGTCATGAAGAACTGATCCGCCTGCGCGCCCCTCTGCTCCGGCGAGAGCAGCGGCTCCGTAGCCGCGATCGCGGCGATTATGAAGTTGTCCAGAGGCACCTTAGCCTCGCAGAGCTTCCTCAGGTGGCCGCCGAGCTGTTTGTTGATGCCTACGGACCTTGCCGGGGTCGGGTCACGGAAGGAATAGGTGCTTACGTAGCCTTTGGCGTTGGCGCGGAATCCTGTTCCGTATGCTCCGCCCTGAACGCGCACCTGGTTCCAGAGAAAGTCGTAGGAGAGTATGTTGCTGGCTACGGCTAAGCTTCCCTCGTACTTGCCGTCCTCTGCGGAAAGCTTGTAGGACTGCGCGCTGAAGCCTGTCAGCGACGGTATCCTTATGCCTGCCTTTGCCGGCAGACCGCTCTTGTATTCGGCCTCAACGCCCGCGCAGGTGCCGGTCGGGAAAGTATTTATGAGCCTGCCAAGCGGAACGTATTCCGTGGCGGTCTCGCTCGCGATCAGCCTGCTTCTGCAGCAAGCGTCCTTAAGGCTGCCCGCAAGAAGCGCGGAGTACGCCTCGAAGCGTTCGTCGAAGTTCTCCACCAGCTCGTGGAGCCTCTTTACGAAGGTATATCCGCCTATGGCGTCCATAGCGGCCGCGGCGGAAGAATATCCGGAAGCCGCAACGGTGACCGCGTAAGCGTGTCCGATACCCACCAGAGCCTGTCTGGCGCCCATGTCGGACTGCACCATTATGTTCTTTATCTTTTCCTTATCGCTGAAGTCGGTGGTAAGGAGTATCTCCTTAATAAGGTCCTCGGCGATCTTAAGGTTCTCTTCCAGCACGCTGGCGCTAACGCAGAAGTTAGGCATTGCCGCGCCGCTGCCGTCTATCCTCTCGAACGCGTTGAGTTTAAACGTAAGAGATCCCAGATAGGTCTTTATGTCTCTGGCAAGCTCCGCGCCGGTGTGGTCCGCGGTGGGCAGTTCTCCCAGAAGTCTGCTCAGACCGTTAAGATCCGACAGCTCCTCCAGGCTCTTGTCCGCCAGCGAGAAGTACAGGTTGAGATTGACTATTCCGCGGCTGGGAACGGGGTGATACATTACCGCTACGCCGTTCTCGTCCTTAAGTTCGGTCTTGTCCCACAGGGGATCCTCGGAGACCTCGGAGAGCGGCAGCTTGGGCAGCGTTGCCTTGGCCTCCGGGCTGTCTTCCGTCTGCTGCCACTTAAGCAGAGACTCGTTCATCTTTTTATTTGCCTCAAAGTCCTCTTCCGTCCAGGAAGCACGTATGGCCTCGAGCCTCTTCTTCTCGGCCTCGTCCTTTTCGTCCGCGGCGGTGTAGGAAGCTCTTGCGTGGAGCTTGCACATGTTCTCGTCGCTCATGAGCTCCTTAAGCAGCGCTTCGTAGTAGCCGGTGCCCTGCTTTGCCCTGAGCGAAGCGTAGAGACCGTCCACGGCCAGGAATGCCATGGGATCTCCGCCGTGCAGCCAGGTGATGAAGGACTTGATGCACCTTATAAGGCCCGCGGGCTCCTGCGGAGACTTGAAACTGAACTCGCTGCGGTTCAGAGCCGCGGTTATCTCCCTGGGGTCTATGCCCTCTTCCGCAAGTTTAAGGCAGGTATCCTGCGCCAGTTTCCAGAGCTCTTCCTCCTTGCCGTCCTTTATGTTCTTGAACTGCATCATGAACGATGCCTGGGGAATATCGTCCAGGGTGTCCACGTTCACGTCCTGCGCAAGGCCGGAATCCAGAACGGCCTTCTTGAGCGGGGAATCGTTAGTGCCGGTGAGCACGCTGAAGAGTATCTCCGCCGCTATCATCTTTTCCAGTTCTCCGTGGCCGGCGAATATCTTGCCTGCCACCAGCCTGCCCTTATTCTCCGCGCTCTCTTCCTTTGCCAGAGCGTAGTCCACGGTCTTCTCGAAAGCTCCAGGGGCCTGAAGCTCGAAGGTCGGAAGATCCTCCAGCTTCCCGTGCCCGGAAAGGTAGGAATCTATCATCTCCAGGGTCTTTTCCAGAGGAACGTCGCCGTCCAGGAACACCTTGGCGTTGGACGGATGATAGAACCTCTTGTAAGTTCTGATGAATTCTTCGTAAGTAAGATCGGTGATCACTGCCGGGTCTCCGCCGGAGTTTACTCCGTAGCAATTGTCCGGATAGAGCACTGTCAGCATCTCCTCGGAAAGGAATCCGTCCGCGTCGGACAGAGCGCCCTTCATCTCGTTGAATACAACGCCCTTGTAGGACAGCTTGCCATCCTCGTCCTGCTCTATGTGCCAGCCCTCCTGATAGAGGATGTTGGGGTCCTTAAGGATGCGCGGCGCGAACACCGCGTCCAGATAGACGCTGGTAAGGTTAAGGAAGTCCCTCTCGTTGCGGCTGGACACCGGGTACATGGTCTTGTCCTGGAAGGTCATGGCGTTAAGGAACGTGTTCATGGATCCCTTGATGAGGTCCACGAAAGGCTCCTTTACCGGGTACTTGTCCGATCCGCAGAGCACGGAGTGCTCCAGTATGTGGAATACGCCGGTGCTGTTTTCCGGCAGCGTCTTAAATCCAATGGAAAAGAGCTTGTTTACGTCCTTGTTGTCCACCCAGGCAAGCTGCGCGCCGCTTATGTCGTGGACCATCTCCACCAGTCTTCCGTCGATCTCTTTCTCTTCTCTGATACGGGTGACCGTAAATCCGTTAAGTTTGCTTCCGACCTTGAGTTCCATCGTATCCTCCTGTCTTATGTATCTGCTGAATGCGCTTACTGAAGCGCGTCTATTACGCCTTTAATGCCTTTTTCGTTATATATGTCTTTAAAATACGCTACTTCGTCGTAGATTATCCCGTCTATGGCCTGCATGGAAAGAAGCTCCACCGGGGCCTTGTCGTCCGTCATTACGCGGTCTCCGGGAACGTAGCGCTCCATGCCCTTGTACACCGTATCCGACATCCGGAAAACGTCGTTATCCATGGCGTTGCTCCTTACGATCAGCGGCTCGTAACCGGCCCTGAACGCATCCATCATGTCCTTGTTGTTGGACGCGAACAGCTCTCTGTTGCTGCTGTAAGTGACGTCTATCGTGTAGACTTCGGAGAACAGCGTACTTATCGTGTCCGCAAGATAGCTGTTTATGGTGTTCTCGCCTTTTCCGCGCATGCTCATGTTCACCACCAGCACTCCGTCTTCCTTAAGATGGTCCTTTACCAGAGCAAAGAACTCCTTGGACGACATCTGGAACGGCACGGTTATGTCTTGGTACGCGTCCACCATTATTACGTTGTACTTTTCCTCCGAAGCGTTAAGATACGCCCGGCCGTCGTAGGTATAGACGTTTACCTCCTCCGGAAGATTGAAGTACTCCCGGGCGAGATCCGTAATGCTCTGGTCTATCTCCACGGCGTCTATCTTGTCGATCCCGAAATGCTTCTGACACTGCGTAGCGAAGGTGCCGCTGCCGTTGCCGAGCACCAGGATGGAGAAGTCTTCCTTTTTCTTCGCGTCGGTATCGTACACGCCTGCCATTACAGGAGCCGCCATGGCGTAGTCGTAGTACATGCCGGTAAGTCCGCCGTCCTTCTGGTAGACGGACTGCACGCCGAACAGCACGTTGGTTGAGAGGATGACGCTCTTGTCATCCTCGCGGACCTGAAGGTAGTTGTAGATGGATTCACCTTCATAGGTAAGATCCTTCTCCCAGAACGCGAAGTTCCCGGACCAGCCGAAAACGCAGCAGACCACAAACAGTATTATGCCTACTGCTGTCCTTACCGGAGAGACCTTCGAAGAGATGAAGTAGATGACGCACAGCGCAAGAAGTATGCCTGCAAAGATAAGGAACGTGACTGCCGTTCCTACGCTGGGTATGGTAACGAAGGTAGGAAGGAACGTACCGATTATGCTGCCTACGGTGTTGCAGGCGCCAAGCCTTCCCACCACCTTGCCGCTGTCCGAGAGGCTTCCTATGGTATAGGCCGCAAGGCTGGGAGTTACGGTCCCCAGAAGGAACAGCGGGAACACGAACACCACCATGGCGCTTACGAACGCCGCGATCACAAGGAAGTTAGCGTTTACTGTAAATATTACGAGCCCGGAAATCCCTATGATGATGTACTTGCCCACCACAGGGATAGCTGCTATCCAGATGGCTGCAACAAGCATGCGTCTGTAGAGTTTGTCCGGGTTCGGATCTTTGTCTGCGGAGCGGCCTCCGTAGATGTTGCCCAGAGCCATGGCTATCATTACAGTGCCGATGATTATCGTGTAAACGATCTGGGACGAACTGAAATACGGCGCCAGCAGCCTGCTCGCGGCAAGCTCCACCGCCATTACGGACATACCCGCGAAGAATTCCGTCAGGTAAAGGTACAGTTTGTTGCTCAGTATCTTACGCATTTCAGTATTAGTATTATTCGGTAAGGTCCCGGTCGTGTACTTGTTCGAAGGACTGTTGGGGAACCCGGTCCTTAGCGACCGGCAAGCATCCATGCGCAGACGGAGCTTAGTACCGCTGGGAGGGGCCCCACCAAGCCGCGAGGCGTGTCCGGCGGGCAAGTACCGACCGGGACCTACCGTCATAGCTAAAGCTGTTTAGTCATATATACGCTGCCGTCCGCAAGCCTGTGCCACTCCAGAAGGCCGTTCTCCATGGTCATATAGCTGTGCGCGGAGCCGCCTTTGGGTATCGAGACGGAGCCGGGATTGCAGTAGAGATAGCCGTTGTGGTCCTCGCATGCAGGCACGTGGGTGTGGCCGTGCAGCAGGACGTCTATTCCGGAGAGCGGGGGCAGATGCCCCGTGTTGTAGTGGTCGCCGTGGGTGGCGAATATCAGCTTGCCGCTGTCCACTATCTGCATGTATTCCGCAAGTATGGGGAACTCCAGCACGCACTGGTCCACCTCGGCGTCGCAGTTGCCGCGCACGCACAGGATCTTATCCTTATAGGCGTTGAGCATCTCGAACACCTGCATCGGGCCGTATAATTCCGGCAGCGCGTTGCGGGGGCCGTGGTAGAGTATGTCGCCCAGAAGCAGGATCTGATCCGCTTTTTCGGCCTCAGCCCGATCCAGGAACTGTTTTGTGAATTCGGCCGACCCGTGAAGGTCCGAGCCTATTATCCATCTCATGTGTTTTGTCTGAATATCTTATTGCGAAACCGCGTCCGGGCGGATCAGCCTTTGTCGAATCTTTCTTTGCCCTGTTTTCTTATAAGGTGCTTTGCGCGCTGCTGCGCGGATATCTTCTTTGCCGTGGAAGGCTTCATTACGGAATATCCCATGCGGCCTATGCGCTCCTTTGGAGCCGCGTAGTAGCTGCCGTGGATGAGGCTTACCAGTTTAAGCTTTTCGAACATCGCGCGGCCTTCGCCGTTGATGATGCTGTCGTCCACCCTCACGTTGACTATGTCCGCAAGGAACATGTCGTGAGAGCCCAGGGACTTTACCTCGAACACCTTGCATTCCAGCTGCACCGGGCTTTCCTTTATGGCCGGACACGAGACTTTTTCGGCCGGTTCCGGTGTAAGCATAAACTCCAGGGAACCGTCCGGGCCGCTCTTAAGGCTGTGCTTTCCGAACTTGGTCTCCCTGCTTCCGCTTACGCATCCGCACCAGTCCATGGCTGCGGCAAGCGACTCCGGTACCAGGTTTATTACAAATTCCCCGCTCTCCTTAACTATGCCGTGCGAATGCCTTCTGGGCGTTATGCTTACGTAGGTGCGCGGAGGATCGGAGTTGACGATACCTGTCCAGGCTATGGTTATTATGTTGTCCGTGCCCTTTTCCGTGCTTCCGCAGCTTACCATTACGGCAGGCAGCGGCGCAAGCATGGAGGAAGGCGCAAACGATCTTTTAGACATAACGTCAGCCTTTCGTCTATTACTGCAGGATCAGTGTGTCTTCCGGTCTATGATGCCCGGATCGTATTTGGAAAAACGTATCATCTGGGAAGACCAGATGCCGAAATACCCCGAAAGCAGATATGTTATCGCTGTCACAAGCAGGAACAGCGTTCCGGCGCCGAAGCCGAACATCTCGAAGGCTATCATCAGAGCCGTTACCGGGCAGTTCGTAACTCCGCAGAATACCGCTGCCGCGCCCAGAGCGGAGCAGAGCGGCGAAGGCAGTCCGCAGACCTGCGCGAACAGATTCCCGAAAGCAGCTCCCGTAAACAGCGACGGAACTATCTCTCCGCCCTGAAAACCACCGCCTAAGGTAACGGCGGTAAGGACGATCTTTATAAGGAACGCCGCCGGGAAGATCTTAAATCCGGGATCCGAGATGCACTGCTCTATTACGGCAGCTCCGGAACCATTATACATGCGCGTGCCCAGAGCAAGCGTAGCCGCTATGACGACCGCGGCGGATACGACGATGCGAAGGCAGTCGTTCTTTAAATACTGTTTTTGCAGATGAGCCGTCTTGTGCATCAGCCAGCAGAACAGTGCGCTTACCGCGGAGCAGCAGATCGCCAGCAGGATCACCAGAAGAATGGTCCTGATGTCGAGCTCCGGGACCGCAGCCAGCGTCAGATCCGGCTCGGAAAGGCCGAACACCTTCTCCGCCACAAGATGCGCCGTAAGAGCGGAGAACATGCAGGGGGCGAGAGCGGAATGGTACATTACGCCTACGGTGCTTATCTCCATCGACATTATGGTAGCCGCCAGAGGTGTTCCGAAAAGCGCGGAGAACGCCGCGGACATTCCGCACATTATCGTTCTTCTGCAATCTTCTTCTTTGAATCGCAGAAGATTTCCGAGCGTACAGCCCAGGCTTCCGCCTATCTGGAGAGCCGCGCCCTCTCTGCCCGCGGAACCTCCGGTAAGATGCGTAAGGACGGTCCCCACGAAAATGTGCGGCGCCATCTTACACGGAAGACGGCAGCCCTCCCTTACGCTTTCGATGACGAGGTTGGTACCGCGGACTTCTTTTATCTTAAGCAGCCTCTGCCATCCTACGATCGCAAGTCCGGCGGGGATCATGCAGAAAAGCAGCCAGGGGTATTCGGAGAAGGCATTGCTTCCCCACCCTATAAGCTTTCCGAATATGCTCGCGGCGCATCCGACCGCAAGACCGCAAAGTATGCCGAAAAAGATCCATTTAAGTATCGATGCGGCTATTTTTTTGATTTCAGAATTATCTTTCATTTACTGAAAGGATCCGTCCTGAAAGACGGAACGAACTACTTGTCTTCCTTCTTCTTACCGAGGTATATCGCTCCGTAGAGGATACCTACGAAGAGTCCGCCGCCTATGATGTTGCCGATGGTGACGGGAAGCAGGTTGGCACCGAAGAATCCGCCGAGCGTAAGCGCGGAGGTATTGACTCCCGCAGCAGCCGCAGCCTGGGCGTAAGCCGGAATTCCATTGGCGAACAGACCCGCGCTGATGTAATACATGTTAGCGACGCTGTGTTCGAATCCGCAGAGGACGAACATCATGATCGGGAAGAATATTCCTATGATCTTTCCCGCTACGTCCTTGGCAGCGAAGGAGATCCATACTGCTATGCATACCAGGAAATTACACATGATGCCCTTAAGAAGAGCGTCGCCGAAAGGCATGCTGCACTTTGCGACTGCAGTGGAGATGACGGAGACAGCCATGCCGTTGCCGAACAGGCTGAACTGATGTCCGAAAGCGCAGAAAGCAGCCACAAGGCATCCGCCGATAAGGTTTCCTATATAAACGAACACCCAGTTCTTAAGCATTCCGCCCACCTTTATCTCCTTCTGGAGCAGGGGCAGAGTAAGCAGACAGTTTCCGGTAAACAGCTCGCTCCCGGCAAGCAGTACCATAGCAAGTCCGCCCGGGAATACGCAAGCGCCCACGAGCTTGGCTACGGACGCGGCGCTGATGGATACGGAAGCCGTGGTGGAGGCAACTCCGCCTACAGCAATGAAAGCGCCCGCGAGAATGCCCAGGAATATCATCTTCCATATGGGTGTGTTGACCTTTCCTTTTCCGATGTTGATGTAGTTCTTTGCTACTTCGGCCGGTGAGAACAGATTCATAATGGTTTCCTCCTAATTCTGAAAACGATTAAAAATGCGGAATAATAATACTATAAAATATCCGTTATAAGCCTTGAAACAGACTCTTTGACCTTTATCCAGTTGGAACGGTGTTCGTAGTCGTCCTGCGTAAGCCTTCTGGAATTCTTCATGTCCTCCTCGAAGGCTTTTCTGAGCTCTATCGCCACTTCTCTGTCGTAAGCGAAAACGTTGCACTCGAAATTAAGCTCGAAGCTGCGTATGTCGAAGTTCGCGGATCCTACGCTCGCGGCCTCGTCGTCCACGACTATGGTCTTGGAGTGGAGGAATCCCTTTTCGTATATGTACGCCTTTGCGCCGTAGCTTACAAGGCTTCCGAGGTTCTGATAAGTTACCCAGTACACGAACGGATGGTCCGGCATGGGCGGTATCATGATCCTTACGTCCACACCGGACACTGCAGCGGTCTTTAATGCCTCGAAAATGCTCTCGTCCGGTACAAGATACGGCGTCTGGATGTATATGCTGCGCTTTGCGGAGTTGATCATCTTAAGATAACCGAACTTTATCTCCGTCTCCTGGCTCTCGGGCCCGCTGGAGACCACCTGCACAGCGCAGTCCAGGGATGTGTCCACGGGGTAATCCGCAACGTTCAGTTCTATCTCCTGGCCGCTCGCAAAGTTCCAGTCCATTATGAATCTGGAGTCTATGTCGAAGACGCTGCCCCCGCGTATGCGCAGGTGGGTATCGCGCCAACCCTTGAACTTCTGGCTGTCGCCTACGTATTCCTTGGCGGCGTTGAGCCCGCCTATGTAGGCTATGGTGTTGTCTATTATCAGCAGCTTGCGGTGATTGCGGTAGTTGAGCTTAAGATCCAGTTTGAATATCCTTGCCGGGAAGAAGAACACCACCTGCCCGCCTGCGCGGCGAAGTTCCTCGAAGTGCTTGCTGCGCATGCGCCTGCAGCCCATGGCGTCCAGCAGGAGCTTTACCTTAACGCCCTCGCGGGCCTTTGCCGTAAGGATGTCGATAAGCTCCAGACCTATGTAATCCGGCTTCATGATGAAGAATTCCATGTTTACGGAGCTCTTTGCCGCCTTCAGGTCCTCGAACATGCTGTCGAAGCATTCCTGCCCCGCTGTAAAGATCTTCATCTCGTTGTTCTGAGTAAGGTAAGCGCTGGCGTACTCCTGGTTGAACTTTATCAGCTGTCTCCACGCTGCCGCCTGAGTGTTCACGAAATGGAAGCTGCCCTCGTTGATGCTGCGCTTTTGGTCCACAAGGAACGGGTTGTCCTTAAAATGGATGGAACTGGACAGACTGCTGAGCTTGTACCTCGCCAGCAGCTGCGAAAGCATAATGTACAGCACTATTCCCGCGCCCGGCAGCACGAAAAGAAGCATGATCCACGCGATGGTGGAAGACGGACGCTTCCTCTCAGCGAAGATTATGAATACGCTTATGAATATGTTCAGGATGTAGATTACGGTTATCGCTCTCATTACACTATGCCTGAAAAACGTGCGTGCCCCGGGATCACAGTCCTACGGTGGCTATCTTTATTACGAAACTGTATACGGCGCTTCTGAGCGGGCCCAGCAGATGCGAAGTAAATCCAAGATATATCAGGGCCAGCAGTATGAACATGCCGTAGCGCCTTGCATACCAGTAGAACTTGGTGTTGTAGAGCCCGAATATTCCGCAGACCACGCCGAACCCGTCCAGAGGGGGTATCGGCAGCAGGTTGAAGAGCATCAGCGAGATGTTGATGGCTACCACCGACTGCAGGATGGTATAGATGACCATTCCCAGCGTGGAGAGCAGGAACGTTCTGGGCGCAAGCTGCACGTAGAACCTGAAAACGAAGGCGAATACTATGGACGCGATGAAGTTGTTGAACACTCCCGCAAGGCCTATCAGTATCTGGTCGCGGCGCGGGTGCTTCATCTGCCTGGGGTCTATCAGCACCGGTTTGCCCCAGCCGAACCCTACGAAGAACAGCATAAGCAGACCCACTATGTCTATGTGGGCCCTGGGGTCTAAAGAGACCCTCCCCATGTATTCGGCGGTCCTGTCTCCGCAGAGCTGGGCCACCTTTGCGTGCCCGTACTCGTGGACGGAGATGGCCAGGACTATGCCTGGGATCATATACAGTCTTTCAAGCAGGAAGTTCAGTATGCCGGACAATCCATCCTCCTAAGCCAGCTTTGCAAGCACGGCCTCGAGCATCTTTCTGTTCTTTGCCAGAAGGTCCTCGTACTCCGCAAGTTTGGTACGCTCGGCTTCTATTACGTTAGCGGGAGCCTTTGAAACGAAGCCCTGGTTGGAGAGCTTGTTCTTTGCCCTTGCTATCTCGGACTCCAGCTTGGCTCCCTCTTTGGTAAGCTTTTCCTTTTCCTTGGCGTAATCCACCAGTTCGTCCATGGGAACATAGATCTCCATGCCGGGAACCGCGGCGGACTTGGTATCCTCGGGAAGCGCTCCCCTGTCCTCAGTTACGGTAAGGGATTCCAGACCGCCCAGAGCCTTTATGTAGGAAGCTCCGGCCCCTGCGAGCGCCGCGTCCGCGCTTTCCGCTATTATGTACGCGTGGAGCTTCCTGGAAGGAGCTGCCTCCGCCTCCGCGCGGATGTTTCTTATCGCCCTGATGACGGCCATGGAACTTTCCATAAGCTTAACGTCTCCGGAGTAGTCGTTGTTCTCCGGGACCGGCCAGCTCTGGGTCATCAGGAACTGAGGAGCGTCTTCCGCCTTGGGCAGGTAGCTGTAGATCTCCTCGGTTATGAACGGCATGTACGGGTGCAGAAGCTTAAGCAGATCCAGAAGCGCGCTCACAAGCATGAAGCGTACGGTCTTCTTGTCATCTTCATCCGCGCCGCCCAGTCTGGGCTTTGCCAGCTCTATGTACCAGTCGCAGTAGCTGCCCCAGATCAGGTCGTAGATCTTGGCGGCTGCCAGAGCGAACTCGAACTTCTCCATGTTGTCCGTTATCTCAGCAACGGCTGCGTCTATGGACGATCTAAGCCACTTATCCTCCGGCTTAAGGACCGCAGTCTTAGCGTCCGCCATGGGTCTGAAGTTTCCGTCCTCGTCCAGAAGGTTCATGATCACGAACCTGGACGCGTTCCAGAGCTTGTTGGCGAAGTTCCTCGCGGCTTCTATCTTTTCCGTCTGGTAGCGGATGTCGGAGCCCGGAGCTATGCCGGAGAGCAGCATGAAGCGCAGAGCGTCCGCGCCGTACTGGTCTATCACCTCCAGCGGATCTATGCCGTTGCCCAGGGACTTGCTCATCTTGCGCCCCTGCGCGTCGCGGACCAGACCGTGGATGAGCACGTGCGCAAACGGCGCCTTGCCCATGTCCTCTATTCCGCAGAATATCATCCTGGCTACCCAGAAGAAGATTATGTCGTAACCCGTTACCAGAACGCTGGTGGGGTAGAATTTCTTAAGGTCTTCGGTCTCCTTGGGCCATCCGAGTGTGGAGAACGGCCAGAGGGCGGAGCTGAACCATGTGTCCAGAACGTCCTCGTCCTGGCGGAAATGCTTTCCTCCGCACTTCGGGCAGACTTCCGGAGTCTCCTTGGCCACCACCATCTCGCCGCAGTCGTCGCAGTAGTAGGCGGGGATCCTGTGACCCCACCAAAGCTGCCTGGAGATGCACCAGTCCTTGATGTCCTCCATCCAGTGGTAGTAGATCTTGTCGAAGCGCTCGGGAACGAACTGTGTCTCGCCCTTGCGGACCGCCTCTATGGCAGGCTCCGCCAGCGGCTTCATCTTTACGAACCACTGCTCCGATATGCGGGGCTCCACCGCGCTGTGGCAGCGGTAGCACTCGCCCGTGGGGATTATCAGGTCCTCTGTCTTTACAAGGTAACCGGCCGCGTCCAGATCCGCCACCCATGCCTTGCGGCACTCGTAGCGGTCCATTCCGGCGTACTTTCCGCAGATGGGGAGCATGCGGGCCTTCTCGTCCATGCACTCGATCATAGGCAGGCCGTGGCGCTGTCCTACCTCGAAGTCGTTGGGGTCGCAGGTAGGAGTTATCTTAACCGCGCCGGTACCCTTCTCCGGATCCGGATAGGGGTCGGCTATTACGGGTATCTCTCTGTTGAATATGGGGAGCAGGACCGTCTTTCCTACCAGATCCTTGTAGCGCCCGTCCTCCGGATTAACAGCTATGGCCACATCCGCGAACATGGTCTCCGGCCTTGAAGTTGCAACGGTTATGCCTTCGCTGCCGTCAGCTCCGGGATAGCGGAAGTACCAGTACTTGCCCTGCTTGTCCTCGTGCTCGACTTCTATGTCCGAGAGAGCGGAACCGCAGACCGGACACCAGTTGATAAGCCTGCTGCCTTTGTAGATGAGGCCCTTCTCGTAGAGGCGCAGGAAGTGTTCCTTTACCGCCTCGTTGCAGCCCTCGTCCATGGTAAAGCGCTCGCGGCTCCAGTCGCAGGACGTACCCATCTTGCGCTGCTGGGTGGTTATGCGGTTGCCGTATTCGTTCTTCCAGGCCCACGCGCGCTTAAGGAATTCATCGCGGCCCAGATCTTCCTTGGTCTTGCCCTCTTCCTTCTTGATCTTTTCTACCACCTTTACCTCGGTGGCTATGCTTGCGTGATCCGTGCCGGGAAGCCACAGGGTGCTGTATCCCTGCATCCTCTTAAAGCGGATCAGAACGTCCTGAAGCGCCGCGTCCATCGCGTGCCCCATGTGCAGCTGCCCGGTGATGTTGGGCGGCGGCATTACTATGGTGAAGGGCTTCTTGTCCGGATCCATGTCCGGAGCGAACTTTCCGGACTCTTCCCATTCCTTATATATGCGATCCTCGAAAGATTTGGGATCGTAAGTCTTTGCCAGATTCTTTTCCATGATGCTTACCTGTAATTCCCTTTATTTCTGCCCGGCTGCCGCCTTCATGCCGCGGCCGGGTACCTATCACATCTGTATGTATTTCCTTGCAAGTTCGGTGTCGGCAGGCACGGGGTAGTACACGCCTTTTCTGTACGCGTAGGCCTCGCTGCCCTTGCCTATGATCATTACCACTGTCTTGGGCTTTGCTTCGAGTATGGCCCTCTTGGCCGCCTCCTGCCTGTTGGGGCAGATGCAGCCCTTGCCGCCGAATCTGACCAGATTGCCGTAGGCTTCCTGGCATATCTCCATAAGGTCCTCGTTGGCCGGATCCTCTTCCGTTACCCAGGTGAAGTCCGCCAGTTCCGCGGTCACCTTGGGTATGTCCACCCTGCGCTGTATGCCCTTGCCGCCCGGGAATCCTACGACCACCTCCAGCCTGTAGCCGGGGTACTCGGCCCTTGCGGACGCCAGCAGCTTTCTGCAGCTTATCTCGTTGTGGGCGTAGTCTGCTATCGCTATCACGTCGCGCTCCTTGTTCTCGTAGAATTCCATGCGGCCTTCCACGAGCACGCCCTTAAGGCCTTCCACGCAGTCTTCCTCGGCAGCGCCGAGATCCAGGGCAACGGCAGCGGCCTCGGATGCGTTCTCCGCGTTGAAGAGTCCGGGCATCGAGAGCCTGAAGCCTTTTATTACGCGCTTTTCAGCCGGCTTGTCGCCTTCCTTGGCGTAGGGCGCGGGTATTCCGTCGTATATGACGGCGTCGAAGCAGACCTCTCCGCCTTCCTTGCGGAGGTTCTCCTCCGTGCAGCAGTAGATCTTCCTGCACTGTCTTGCAGCATCTATTACCTCAGCAAGCCTTTCGTTGCTGAGGTTTATTACAGCCACGTCGGATCGGTCGAAGAGCATCAGCTTGGAGCGGAAGTAGTCCTCCACGTCCGGATGCTCGGTGCTGCCTATGTGATCCTGCCCGAAGCTTACGAACACTCCGTGGCTGAACTTGTAACCGTACACTCTGTCGTACTTCAGAGCCTGCGAGGACACCTCTATGCCGCCCATCTTTATGCCGCTGGTGCGCATGTTGGCCAGATGCTCCGTAAGCTCTATTATCTCCGGAGTCGTAAGGTGGCTCTGGAAACGGTTTATTCCGTCGTACGTATCTATGGTGGAGACGAAGCCGAAGCGGTCCGGTCCGCATATGCTGCTGTGCTCCAGTATTGCCTTTATGTAGTAGAGAGTCGTTGATTTTCCCTTGGTTCCGGTGACGCCTATAAGCGCCATGTCCTTCCAGGGATCCTTAAAGAACATGTTTGCGAATATCGCCATGGCCCTTCTTATGTCCTTGCCCTGAGCGTAAGCGACGGCCCCTTTTTCCACCGCCTGCTGCAGGTATTCGGGCTTGAAGGCAACACCCTTGCACACGAAGAGCGTGCCGGGCTTAACGTCTCTGGAGTCGCATGACAGCCATTCTATCTCCTGCTCAAGATCCTCCTCCGCAAGCACTTCGCGTCCGGGGACCTTTATCTCCGCGTCCAGACCTTCCTTTTTAAGCCTTTCTACATACTCCCTGAGTTTCATCTCTCATCCTCCTGATCTTTATATTTTGATTCAAAGCCGGTTATCTCGTATCTATCTACGCTGTCGGCTATGTATCCTTCGTAAGTTACGTCCCCGTGCTCTACCACCAGGCTGCCGTTGGCAAGATCGTAGAAGCACGCCGTACCGGCCATCGCGTACACGATAGCGAAGAGTGTCAGCACCGACAGCAGTATCACTGCCGGATGCATGGACGCGGAGTTCAGCCTGCCAAGCAGCGCCTCGAGCCCCGCCATGTCGTAGACCTGCATGCTGCCCACAAGGTTCGAACGCACTATCCCCGCGGGGATGGCCGCAACGATCAGCCAAGGCAGGTAGCTGAGCAGGAGCAGCAGGTATTTCCCTTTATTACCAAGCATCAGACGGTTGCTCTGCCTTATGCAGTCGAAGGGATTAAGGTCCGGTTCGTCCGCAAGCACGTAGAATGCCTGGGAATACCTTATTGCGGCTATGATGCCCGGTACGACCAGCAGAAAGCTCCACATTATCACCAGTATCATTTCCGTAACGTACAGCGCCACGCCGTTGAGCAGGTAGGCTCCGCGCTCGGTAAGGCTGCCCATTCCGGGCTCCGCCGTTCCGCGGAACACGTTAAGGAAATAGTTGGAGAGCCCCAGCGTAAGCGGTCCGGTAACGAACAGCGAGTACAGCTCTACTATAGTGGACGCAGTCCTGGACCCGGACAGGTAGTACACTATGTATCCCGGTCCGTTTACCAGCACCGTGCATATGAATACCGCCAGAAAGGCTCCTGCCCAGTGTCCGCGGAACATCTGCCTTGCTATTTTCCTGATCCTGCTGCAGCTGAGTGTTACTTTCATCTATGCTTTGCTATTCGTTTTCCGCGCCGTTTTCCGGATCCGCGCCGTCTGCGGCATCCTCTTCGTCCGGAGCCGCTGCAATGTCTATCTTGCTGAACTTTCCGAGTCCGTACGACGCGTCGTCCAGTTTGAACTCATCCGTGGAGAGGAACGTCAGATCGTGGGAACCGCCGTCTATGGCATCCGTTCTGGCAGTAAGCAGCGCTTCGAACACGCTTGCCTTTTCACCGTCTATCTCCGCCCCGCCGGGTGCCTTGTACCACTCTCGGAACCTGTAGAGCTGCTCCGCGAAGCTCCTTCTGGAGTCCGCATCGTCTATGTTCTCCGCAAGGTGCATAAGGTTCTCCTCCAGGGAATCCAGAAGAAGCACCAGGTCGTTCTCATCCTCCGGCGCCGCGTTGGAAAGATCTTCGAAGTAGTTCTCCGCCAGCTCGCCCGCGTTCTCCGGCTTTACCCCGGACAGCGCCATGTAGAACAGGTCGAACGGAACGTCCTCGTCCATATCCATAAGATCCGCGAACTGCTCGAAGTATTCCATGTCCTCCGGGCCGTCCATCTCCAGCAGTTTGTAGAGTTTTTCCAGTGTCATCGTTTCTCCGTGATCCGTCCGGGTCGGCCTTGCGGCACCCTTCCGGACAATATGCTACAGCCTGTGCTGCTCCAGCGAGTAGTCTCCTTTAATGCCCAGACGCTCTATTACGCCCAGGAACTTGGACGAAAGATCGCTTGCGTAGAACTTGCGCCAGCCCGGCCAGTCGCTGGCAAGCATTCCTTCCTCCTGCAGCAGATCCCTGGTCTTTTTGGCCAGAGCCACCGACGGATCTATTATCTTTAATCCCGGGAACAGGCGCTCTATGCTGTCCCTTATTATGGGATAATGCGTGCAGCCCAGCACCAGTACGTTTATGGCGCACTCGTTTACCAGTCTGCCAACGTGATGCTCTATGGCCATCTCCATTGTCCGGCTCTCGAATGCTCCGCTCTCTATAAGAGGAACGAAGTCCGGGCAGGCCTCGGAGAATACCTTCAGCTTGCAGTTATGCTTTGCGATCTCCGTCTCGTAAGCGCGGCTGTTTACCGTTACCTGCGTGGCGATTATTCCTATCCTGTCGTCCTCCGTGCATTCCTCCGCGATCTGCTCCGCGCAGGGTTCTATTATCCCCTGGACGATCATGCCGGGGAAGCTTTCCCTGAGATAATCCAGCGCGGTAGCGGAGCTTGTATTGCAAGCCGCCACCAGGATCTTGGCTCCCGCGTTTATCAGAAACTGGGCAGTTTCCTTGGAGAACGCCCTTACGGTCGCAGGGCTTTTTGAACCGTAGGGAGCCCTTGCCGTATCCCCGAAATATAAGATGCTCTCGAAGGGAAGAACCTCCGAAAAAGCGTTGATGCTTGTCAGTCCGCCTACTCCGGAATCGAATATTCCGATAGGTCTGTCATCCATACTAAACACTCCTCCATATTAACAAGATATTATACCCCGAATAGGCATAAAAGACAACCGAATCGTACTGTATTGCTATTCTTTCCGGCGAGGTACGGCTTATTTTATCTCAGCCCACTCCGCGGCTTCACGCCGAGCCTTTTTGAGGCTTTTGACCAGTCGGCTCGTACCTAACGGCCTCCTGGAAAAGCCTTAGAAAAAAGTCTCTTCTACCGCTCCGGAGCGCTTCGAGAACACAAGCCGTACTCCCGCCGGATGAAGAGTAATATAAACGAACGGCACGGCAATCAAAAACACCGGGCGGTAATACCCGGTGTCTGTACTATGCTGTTTGCCTGGTTCACGGCAGGCCGTTGAAGCGCTGCATGGCTTCTTCCACGCCGTGCTCCACGATAGTTGCGCAGGCGTCGGCGGCCCTAAGACACGCCATGCCCAGGATCGGCCGTTCCTCGTCTGTCCAGCGGCCTATAACGAAGCGGTCCAGCGGTATGTCCCCGTGCGGGCCGAGGCCTATGCGCACTCTGGCGAAATCGTCCTTCTGGAGCTGGTAGATGACGGACCTCATGCCGTTGTGGGTGCCGGCGCTTCCACCTCGCCTTACGCGAGTGCGTCCGAGCGGCAGGTCTATGTCGTCGTAGACCACCAGCAGCTTGTCCATGGGGATCTTGAAATAATCCACGAGCGGACGGACGGCCTCGCCGGAAAGGTTCATGTAGGTCTGGGGCTTTACGAGCAGCACCTTTTCGCCCCCGATGGTGCCTTCGCCGTACAGGGCTTTGAATTTCAGCTTGTTCAGGGGTATGTTGAACTTGTCCGACAGAATGTCTATCGTGACGAAGCCCATGTTATGCCTTGTTTTTTCGTAAAGTCTGCCCGGATTCCCCAGGCCGCAGATCATGTACATGTTTTTATTTGTTGAACAGCGCGCTTACAGGTTCGTTGCTGAACACCCTTCTTATCGCTTCCGCGAACAGCGGCGCAACGGAAAGAACGGTGAATTTGTCCAGATTCTTGTCCTCGGGGATCTCTATGGTGTTGAGGAATACCATCTCCTCTATCGCGGAAGCCTGTATCCTTTCCAGAGCCGGTCCGGACAGTACGCCGTGGGTGGCGCAGGCCTTTACGCTGCGGGCTCCGCGCTCCTTAAGAGCGTTGGCCGCGTTGCAGATGGTGCCGGCGGTGTCTACCATGTCGTCCACCAGTATGCAGTCCTTGCCTTCTATGTCGCCTATGATGTTCATGATCTCGGAGACGTTGGGCCTGGGACGGCGCTTATCTATGATCGCGATGGGAACTCCCAGAGGCTGGGCCATGTCCCTGGCGCGCTTTACTGAACCGTGGTCCGGAGAAACGATCACCAGGTTGCCGGTGTCGTGGTTCCTGAAATATTCGGTAAGTATCGGGGAACCCAGAAGATGATCGGTGGGGATGTTGAAGAAGCCCTGGATCTGCGCGGCGTGCAGGTCCATGGTTATTACCCTGTCTATGCCCGCGATCTGAATGATGTCCGCTACCAGCCTGGCCGTGATGGGATCTCTGGCTTTAGCGGTGCGGTCCTGTCTGCCGTAGCCGTAGTAAGGGATGACAGCGTTGATCCTGCCTGCGGAAGCGCGCTTCATGGCGTCCGCCATTATGCAGAGCTCCATAAGGTTGTCGTTTACGGGGTCGGACGTGGACTGGATTATGTAGCAGTCCTTTCCTCTTACGCTCTCGTTGATGTTGATGGCTATCTCGCCGTCCGAGAACTTCTTTACCGTAGCGTCGCCCAGCGGTTTTCCCAGCTGTTCGGATATCTCGGCAGCCAGAGTCTTGTTTCCGTTGCAAGTGAAGATCGCGTACTCCTTAAAATTTCCGATCATTTTCTTTTGCCTCTCAATAAACTAATATTTTAACTATAATTAATCGACTAATTCCGGGTTGACGGAGACCTTGCAGACTTCCCCTCCGTCGTCGTAATGGAAGATCGGGAAGTAGCTTCCTATCTTCTTCTGCTCGTCCTTGCCGGCCACGATCACAACGCCCACGCCTACGGTCCTTGCGTCGAATTCCGCAAGCATGTCCTGCATGCCCTTTACCGATCCGCCGCCGCGCATGAAGTCGTCTATTATTATCGCTCTTGAGCCGGACTTTATGGCTCTCTTGGAAAGGCTCATCTTCTGTATCCTGTCCGCGGAGCCGGAGAAGTAGTTGATGCTTATGGTGGATCCGTCGGACACCTTGGCCTCGCGCCTTATTATAACCAGAGGAAGGTTGAGCATCCTTGCGGTCATGAGGGCTACCCCTATGCCCTTGGTCTCCACGGTAACGACGGCGTCCGCCTCCGTAGCGGCGAAATGCCTTGCGAAAACTCTGGCCGCGAGGGTAACGAACACCGGGTCGGACATAAGGTCCGTCGTATAGATGAACCCGCTGCCTATGCTTCTTTCCGGCTGGGCGAGCTGCTCTCCGAACCTCTGAAGATCCGCCGCGGATTCCTTTTTGCTTATGTAGGGCACGTAGCGGACCCCGCCCTTGGCTCCGGCGGTGGTCTCCACGTAGCCAAGACCTGCGTCCTCCACTGCCTGCCTTACGATCTGAAGATCCTCGGAAACGCTGGATTTAGCGCATCCGAAACGATCCGCAAAGTAAGCCAGCGGATAATCCCTGTTAGGATTTTCCGTAAGGATCTGCGTTATTATGCATGCTCTCTGAGCTCTCTTCAAGCCTTTTCTCCTTTGCCCAGGATCATCTCTCCAACGCGGTAGATGTCTCCTGCGCCCATGGTGATCACCACGTCTCCGGGCACGGCGTTACTAAGGACATAGTCGGCCATGTCCCTGAAATCATCTATGAATCTTACGATCTTACCCGGATGGCGTTTTTTAATGTCTTTCTCCAGAACCGCGGACGAAAGCTTGTAAATGTTCTTTTCTCTGGCAGCGTAGATCTCCGCCAGGCACACTATGTCCGCGTCCTTGAACGCGTCCGCGAACTGATCCATAAGGGCCATGGTCCTTGTGTATGTGTGGGGCTGGAACAGGCACCACACGCGCTTGTGATCCAGTTTCTGCGCCGCAGCCAGAGTAGCCATTATCTCCGTGGGATGGTGAGCGTAGTCGTCCACCACGGTAAAGCCGTTTTTGCGTCCCATTATGTCGAAACGCCTCTGCGTTCCCTTGAACGACATCAGCGTGTTCTTTATTACGTCCAGATCCGTTACGCCCAGCGTGAAGGCCGCCGCAATTGCCGCGAGGCTGTTTGCGACGTTATGCTCGCCGGGTACGGAAAGCGTTATCCTGTCCACATATCCGTCCTTGGTGAACAGATCGTAGGACGGATGGCCCATGGCGTCGAACGAGATGTTCTTGGCGTAGAAGTCGCTGCCCTCGCTGAATCCGAAGGTCTTAACAGCGCAATCCAGATCCGCGGTGGCCGCCTTTACGAAGGGGTTGGCGTCGTAAGCGATTATGGTGCCGTCCTTGGGTACCGCCAGAGCGAACTTGCGGAACGAACGGGTTATGTGGTTTATGTCCTTAAAGTAATCCAGATGGTCCGAATCTATGTTGAGTATTATCTCCACCCTGGGGCGCAGCTCCAGGAAGCTGTCCATGTACTCGCAGGCCTCGGTTATGAAGTATTCCTTGCCGCCTATGCGCACGTTGCTCTTAAGCTCGTTGAGTATGCCGCCCACGGTTATGGTAGGATCCTTGCCGGCGTTGTTGAGTATCAGCGATACCATGGACGTGGTGGTGGTCTTTCCGTGAGTTCCGGACACCGCTATGGAGTTGGGATACTCCGCAAGGAGCATGCCCAGCGCCTGGGCCCTGGATATGACAGGTATGCCCATCTCCTTTGCCTTGAGTATCTCCGGGTTCTCCATGGACACGGCGTTGGAATAGACCAGCAGGTCCGCGCCTTCCGCGTTCTTTGCGGCGTGACCGATGTATACGGTTATTCCCTGTTTGCGCAGGTGATCCGTTACGGTGCTCTCCTTCATGTCGGAGCCGGAGACTTCCGCTCCGCGGTCCTTCATTATCTCGGCTATGGCGGAGATGCCTATGCCTCCGATCCCCAGGAAATGAATGTGTTTATAGTTCTTAAGAT
>JAEEGL010820968.1_pt1 | contig 37449 bp, 32 predicted proteins | sample 9134231 | NCBI WGS metagenome assembly JAEEGL01 (sample SAMN16246548, study PRJNA631951) | gut metagenome | biome: gut microbiome; feature: rumen; material: fiber-attached | host: Bos | place: Iran: Karaj | collected 2018-10 | reverse complement strand
TTTCAGGTCCTGCCTCATCCGCATCAGCATGCTCCTGAGCGCCGTTTCCGTCATGCCGGCGTTCTCTGCGATGTCCTTCGTGGAATCGAGAAAATAGTACCTGCTGATAAAGACGTTTCGCTTCTTTTCGGGAAGCTGGCGCAGGAATGAGGAGATCGCGGCGGAAAGGCGGTGCTCCATTATCTCCTGCCACGCCGTATCGCCGTCGGTGAGCACCTCCTCCAGCTCGCTGAGTGAGGCTGCATACTGGGAGCCTCCGCGTTTCCGGCTTGTCCTCCTGCGGTAGATGTCGATCGAGGTTTCTCTCGTTATTTTGCCAAGATAGGTCGAGAGGACCTGCGGCCTGTTGTCCGGCATGGAATTCCATGCCTTCAGATAGGTGTCGTTGACACTCTCTTCGCTGTCCCCTTCGTCGGCAAGCACGTTCATGGCAATTTTCATGAGATAGCGTCCGTATTTTTCCTGTGTCCTGGCAATCGCCTGTTCATCTCTGTCCCAGTAGAGACCGACGATCACATGATCCTCCAGTATTCCGGTCATCTGTTCTCCAATCCTCTTTTAATCCTGCCTGATCGGGCGCAGGAAACCCGTTTTCCGGCTACTCCCCGTCCGGGTAGTAATTGATAAGGCCCCGGCTGTCCAGGGAGCCGATGTAACGATCTATCCAGCCGTCGGAGAGGTCTGCCGTCTTCTCCATAAGGCTTTTCACATCCTGCGCGGGAACCCGGTGCGCGGGCTCTGCGGAGCCGCTGCTCTCTCCCGCGATGGTCTGTGCCATATATGCGTTAATCTGAGGAGTAAAGTGAATGGGGTCCATATAATTATCCAGCTCCGAGATAATCTCCTCATCCGTCTGGAAGTCATATACCTCCACATTGTCGAAGGAGAGGATCTCTGAGAGCACCCTTTCCTGGGCGTAGAGAAACGCGTCCCTCTCCCCGCTCCTTACCGCGCTGTCCCACCAGATCACGGAGTAAGGCGGCAGGAAAAAATAAAACTGTGTCTGCGGATGCTCCGATATCAGCTTTGAAAGAAGCGCCGCGTTCGCCCGCACATTCTCGTCAAAGGCGTCCGGCTCCATCATCTCGTGCGGCTCCTTTTCCCTGAAATAGTGTGAAAGGACGCCGTCCCGGCTGAAATCCTTACCTTCCGCCCAGTTGTAGGACAGATCAGGGTTATATCCGCTGCGGTTCTGTGCCAGCATGTACGGGATTTTCTCGAACAGCACAGTCTTGTTGAGCAGATAGGACACGTCGTTGAAGGGATTGCGGTCGTACAGATACATGGGGCAGCCGCTCGCCTCAAACGTAGTGGATGCATCCGCGATCAGGGCTGTCGGATCCAGGTTAAAAAAGACCTTCTTGATTTCAGCGCCCTTTTTTTCGCGCGACAGGAAGGCTTCGTCCGCATACCAGCAAAGGTCCGCAATCCCGCCGTAGGAGCGGACCGCCTTTACAGTGCGGCACCCGAACAGCGCGTCAAACCAGGAATTGTCGTTATTCTCGACGACGGATGATCCCACCAGGACCGCGTCGTAATCAAAATGCCGGAGCGTCCCGACGACCTGGTACTCCTTGTCCGTAAGAACAGGCTTCAGCGAAAACCACGGCTTGTGGTAATGGTAGAAGGGGTCAAATATGACCGTGAGCAGGAGAATTACCGCAGCAAGAAGAGCGGCAGCCGAAAAGGCGAGCCGGACAAAGGCGTCTGTTGAGTTGACGGGAAGCTTTTTGTTTTTCTTCATGGCTGCATAATACCCGCGCTCAGAATGCAAAATACAGGTAAGTGCTGACTCCTGTCATGGACACGAGGCACCAGACCAGCAGGATACCGGCAAGCACGGCGTTCCTGTCGTTTAACTTCATTGTCTTTGCCCTCACCCCGGCACAGTCCCCGTTGACAAGCACCGCGCTGATAATAAGGATCAGCACCAGCTGCGCAAGCTGCAGGGCTCTTGTGAGCTCAGGCTTTAACAGTGAGACCGCCTTGAACAGGATATAGGTTTCCGGGAGCTCCACTGTCTGCGCGATGCGGTATAAAAACCCCGGCCACATGGGGACAAAGAACCTGCGGACCATCGCGAAGGCGTAATCGGTCCTCACAGCCCCGAAAAAGATCAGCGTAAAGCAGAAAATAAGGAAGGTCCGGAGCCTTAAGAGCATGGTTTTCAGGCCGCCGGCCTCTCCCCGGGCAGATCCGCTCACGGAGCCGCCCTCCCGCGCGCCGCGCACCTTTCCGAGCTGTCTTGATACAAGGACAAGAGCACCGGTCAGGACTCCCCAGAGTATATAGGTCATCCCGTTCCCGTGCCAGAGGCCCGAGAGGAAGAAGACTATCATCACGTTGACACAGGTCCGGACAGTTCCCTTCCTGCTCCCCCCGAGCGGTATGTAGACATACTTTGTAAAAAAGGAGGTGAGGCTCATGTGCCATCTCTGCCAGAAGGCGGAAAAGGAGGTACTGTGGTAGGGAGCGTTGAAATTCAGTGGGAGGTCGATTCCCATCATGCGCGAGATTCCGAGCGTCATGTCGCAGAAACCGCTGAAATCAAAATAGAGCTGCGTCGCATAGGCGCTTACGGTCAGCAGGACGCTCAGTGTGTCCAGATAATAGGCGTTCGTATAGCCGAAGCTTACCGCCGGGGCAAGGACATCCGCGAGCAGCATCTTTTTGGCCATTCCGAAGATCAGGAGGATGAAGCCCCGCAGGATGCTCTCGGGGTCAACCCTGCCTGTCTGCGCGCTGCTTAACTGTGCGCGGAACTCCTCAAACCGGGTAATCGGTCCCTCGGCGAGCTTCGGGAACCAGGTGACGTACACCGCGTAGTCCAGAAGCTTCGGGTGCGGAATATCGCCCCTTGCCCTGTCCGCGATAAAAGAGATCTGGCTGAAGGTGTAAAAGGAAAGGCCGACCGGCATTGCAAGAGATGCCCCGGTAAGCCGTGATACCGCGGGATACTTGTAAAAGCCCAGCAGCAGGAGGTTGAAGATAACTCCCGCCGCCATAATCACTGTGCGGGCAGTATCTTTTCCGGAGCTCCCCGGGATGCTCCCCGAAGCCGCGCCTTCGCCGCCCGTCCGCTCTATGGCGGCGCTGAAGCCATAGCCGGCCGCAAGGCTTATGAGCAAAACAATGACAGCCTTCCACTGAAAGCTGCCATAAAACCACAATGACATTCCGATCATAAAGACCCGCGCCGCGCGGGGTTTTCCCGCGGCATGCAGGCCGTACCACCCCGCAAGAGACAGGGGCAGGAAAAGAATCAGAAATATCCAGGAGTTATAAATCATAAGCCCTCGCCAATGCGAATGTCCATCCACCGGATCCTGGCAGCCAGCCAGTCCCTGTCCTTCTTTACTTCCTGCTCGAGCGGCGTATAGGCAGTCTTCCACCTCGCGCTGTCGAGCTTCCTGCTCTCATCAATCGCTTTCCCCTGTGAAGAGACAAGCCCGTCCAGGTGTCTGTCGATATCGCTCAGAAGATGGGGAGAGAGCGCCTGCCACTGCATCGTATATACATTCCGGAACGTATCCATCATGAACAGATAGTGGTGATGCAGGAATTCCACCGTGTGCTGCGGGGACCAGGCGCCCGCCACATCGAAGGCGGAGTCAAAATCCCAGAGCGGTCCCATTTTCAGGAGATTCGCGGAATAATCATTCGCGTCAAAGTCCTCAAGGTAGAAATAAATGTTGGAGCCTGCGGCGTCCGACTGTCCAAGGATGTCTCTTGCCATGATCCAGCCGGCAAAGGTATCCGCGTCGATATAATTCCACACGGACTCGTCGCAGCTGTAGATCTTCTTTTCCACAAACTGCATATACCTCTGGAGGGCCGTCACCTTCGGGTCATTGTTGCCGGTCATGTCCGGATACTTGAAGGTATACCCCATCTGGTAGGGCTGGTAGGTGGTCTTGAACCAGACCTCTCCCTCGCTCCACCAGTAGGAGTCGTTCTCGAAGATATAGCCGTTCCTGCCGACGTTCACATAGTTTTTGCCTTCCTGCACGGGCTGGGTGAGGATATAGATTCCTCTCCAGTCACCGTTCAGGATGACATTGACAAATCTCATCGCCGGCACATATTCCATCCTGCATTCGGAAGCGACAATGCCGCTGATGAAGGTGTTCAGGCTGTATCCGGTATTGAGAAGGACCCAGTCCTTTCCCGCATAGCTGCTGCCGAGGCCGAGAAGATCCGCCTTCTCATCGAGCTTGAGCTTATAGGGCTTTTTGTCTATGCCGTTGGCGCTGGTGTTGCCCCGGACCTTCATCTTCATGCCCGTGACGACATGCCCCGCCGCGGTTCCCGTCATTTCGAGCGTGCCCCTGACATACTCATTGTTCTTGATTGTCTGTCCGGCAAGTCCCGCGTCCGGGGGAAGCTGAGGCTCACAGGTCGGGATGACGCCGTTTTCGGTCTCAAACCTGATTACCGGAAGCGCCGGGAGCCTTCCAAAGTCGAGGAAGAGCGCCTGTGTCTGGCTGCTTCCGAGAACAGCGCCGTCCGAATTCTTCTGTGTCACCTTTATCGTATAAAGGTTCCCGTGTGTCCCCTCGGAGAAGGTATAGACACCTGCCGCAGCGCTCACCGTCTTCTCGCTCCTGCTTCCTGCCGAAGTGACCTCGACAGCCGCTGTCGCGGCGCCGGGAAGGACCTCCCACGCCGTCATGATCTGCCTGTCAAGGTTCCTTGTACTGAGCGCGAACGAAGGAGCTGCGCTTTCCGGGGCGGCTGCCTGCCCCGGGGCTGTCTCAGGGCCCTGGAGCGCTGCCTGTGATACCTCGACGGCCTGGGCTGCTGCCGCAGCCTGGGCGGCTGCCTGCTCCTGTGCCTGTGCCTGGAGAAGGGCCTCTTCGGCATCTGCCGCTGCCTGCGCTGCTGCCTGGGCCTGGACTGCCGCAGCATCGGCTGCAGCCTGTGCCATAGCAGCCTGTTCCGCAGCCGCCTGCTGTTCGAGAGCAGCCTTTGCTGCCTCCTGGGCGCGCGCGGCCGCATCTGCTGCTGCCTGGGCCGCTGCCTGCGCCTGCATGGCCGCAGCTTCCGCTTCCCGGCTCTGCGCATCCCGGTCCCGGCCGGCTGCTGCACCCGGGTTCTGCTCTGCCTCCCGGGCTGCCCTCTCAAGGAGCGACTGCTGGACTGCCTGCTGCATCCTCATTGCCTGCGCGGCGGTGTACTCATCCTGTGAAACAGCCTGTTCCTGCGCCTGTACCTCTGCCGTTTCCGGGACTGCGGGAACTGCCGCAAACGCGCTGACGCCGGCTGCGGCAAAAACCGCTCCGGCCAGCATCGCCGCAAGGCATACCGCAGCTGTCTTTCTAATAATCTTTACCATAAATTACCTTTCACTGTCTGTCCCAGGAAAGCCTGTGGAGCTCTCCCGATTTCTCAAGACCCGCAAAATCATTCTGCCGCAGCGCTTCATACAGTATGATGGCAGCGCTGTTGGAGAGGTTCAATGACCTGGTGTCCCCGAGCATGGGGATCCGGATGCACGCGTCCGGATGGGGCGCCAGGATTTCCTCCGGGATACCGGCGGATTCCTTTCCGAACATTATATAATCCTCCGGTCCGTAGCTGACGTCCGCGTAGGTCCTTTGCGCCTTGGTAGTTGCAAACCAGAGGTGAGGCCCGTTCCCCTGCCCGCCGGGCATAAGACCCGTATGAGCCTCAAGAAACGCCTCATAATCAACATATTTTGCCAGATCCAGCCTGTCCCAGTAGTCCATTCCCGCCCGTTTGATATAGCGGTCATTCAGTATAAAGCCGAAAGGCTCTATCAGATGAAGTCTTACGCCGGCCGCCACACAGGTGCGTCCGATCGCGCCGGTGTTGAACGGAATCTCCGGTTCATGCAATACAATATTGAGCATATCTGTTTTCCCGGATCAGAAACTGTGTCCGCCTCCGCCGCCCGAGGAATGTCCGCCTCCGCCGCCGGATGAGTGCCCTCCGCCGGAAAACCCTCCGCCGGAAAACCCTCCGCCGAAGGAGCCCGTGCCGGACGAATGTGAGCCCGAGCCGGATGAGGTCGGCGGCCTGTAATGTTTGGTCTGCTTGAGCAGCACCTTCCTTGTCCCGATCACCGCAAAGGTGGCCGCCATCGCTCCCATGACCTCTGACTTTTTCGGCTTCTCCTGCATCGTCGTTAAACGCACCAGCAGATAATTCAGCAGTATCGCCGCGCAGATCGCGATCAGCGCATTGGTGATGTGTTTCATCGGCTGGGAGATGCGGCCGCCCTCCATCATCGTGCAGATCTGGCCGAACACACCCGCGGCGCACTCGCAGAAATCACCTTCAGAGGCATAGGTATAGACATTATCCACGATCGAAGCCGCAATGCGGGGATTGACGGTCCTGAAAATCTCCCCGTTGCTGTACAGATACAGCTCGCGGCTGTTCATTTCCACAAGGAAAAGGGCGCCGCTGGCATTGCCGAAGAGGACGTCAAAACAGTTCCTTGCCCATTCGGACGAGGGGACCCGGGCATAATCGCTGACAAACGCAGCGTTTCCGTACTCCGTCACCGGAATCATATCCTCCAGAAGCTCCGCCTCCTCCTGTTCGGAGAGAAGATCCTGCCCGTCGATGATATAGACCGCATAGCCTGTCCCGGAATTCTCATACACCGCCTGCTGAGCGTCCACACCCGCCGCGCTTGCCGCGAGCGGTGCGAACATCAGCGCCGCCGACAGAACCAGGGCAAAGAGCATCAGGGGCAAGCATACCACAAAAGACTCCCTGCTGTATACTGTCAGCTTTCCTGCAGCGCGTTTCGACAATATACCCGAAATCCGTCCGGCAATGTTGCGCCGCCGTGAGATTTTATAATACATCCTGCGCACTGTCGTTCCCTCCTTTCCTGTCAAAGAAATCAGGCACGGGGTGCGTGGCCAGGAGATTATATCTCCGGATCAGGCCGACGCAGGTCACGGCCACTGCCGTAAGGCAGATGATGGAGGCAATATAATAAACCATGTCTTTTGCGGGATGGAGCAGGACTGTCGCCAGCGCGGCAATCTGCGCGGCATAGGCAAACGCAGCCCCGATAATCATATCCCTGTGCTGCTTTGTCAGCGCGGCTCTCTCGGGATGGATCCGCCGAACCCGCAGGATCCTCCCGCGAAGGAGGACTGTGCGGATAAAGAACCAGGTCCCGACGACGGCAATGACCGTACATGTCGATACGGCGGTCCTGACTGCCTCCGTGGAGGTCGTCGCCCCGAAGCCGACTGCAAGTCTGCCGATCATTGAGAACACAGATCCCAGCACATTCATCGAAAGGAACATGACCACGATGAAAGCCAGCGCCCCGCTCTCAACGAACTTGAGGATAAACCGCCATACGCCGGCAAAGAATCCGGCGCTTCCCTTTTCCTTCTTCCGGTATTTCTCGTACTCCTGGTAGCCCGGATCCTCGGGCGGAACATCAGACCAGAAGCCCTTGTCGTCCGAATGGAGATCCTGGGCGGTAATCTTGTCCGACTCCCTGAAAAATGTGACCGCTGCGATCAGGGCCATCATGGAGGCTGCCGTCAAGGCGGTCGGAGGCATCATAAAGAGGAAAAGATCCGCCAGGATGTAGAGAATTACAGCCGTAACGGCACTTCCCGCAAAAAATCTTTTGAGGTCAACCGGAAGATCGGCGAACACCCTTCCCGTCTCACCGTTTACGACGGAATAGGCGACTCTGTCATTCCTGCGCCAGGTCAAAAACCACACGGGGAAAAGCCCGCCTTCCGCGCTCTCACAGCTGGTGCCCAGAAGAGCCTCCTTTGCCTCCTCGCTCTCGGGAAGCGTAACAGTAACATTCGTGTTCAGGAGCTTCTGCCCGAGGGATCGCACCGCGCAGTCCGTAGCCGTTTCCTTCGCTTCCTTTATATAAGTCTGCCTGTCCACGTCTGACATATCGGCATAAAACCCGCACAGGTATCCTGTCCGGAACGGCTTCATCTTTTTATGGGAAAACGGTGCGATCGTATCCGCAAGCCTGTCGTTGAAGCTCACGGACGCATCGTACGCCAGATCCCTGTATCCGCCCTTCATGTCAACGTTAATCGTGTACTCCTCGGAATACTCGTAATTGCCCTTGCGGTAGGTCCTGCGTCCGGGGACGGCGGCGTTCTCCTTAAAGGTAATGCGGTAGAGCCAGTAAGGGATATATATTCCCCTGAATCTTTCCAGGAACTGCGGATCCCTCAGCTCCTTAGGGGCATAAATCGCGTATCTTGTCTTTTTAAAATACTGCTCCTTGCAGTTCTCCTTTGTCTTCAGGAACGGGATGATTTTCTTTGGCCTCGGCTGTGAATCCAGCCTCGAGGTAAGGACCGCCGAAGCGCCGCAGTAGCTGCAGAAGCCCGTGACCGCGTTATCCGTGCTCACCATTTCCGCGCCGCATTGCGTGCATGTATAAACAGTGACGTCGAGATAGCCGTCCCGGCGCTCTGCCGCGTTTTTTTCGCGGTCGTATTCATCCGGGTCGTAGCTGCTGCCGCAGTAGTCACACTGCAGCTTCTGTGTGGCTATATCAAATCGAAGGCCCGCGCCGCAGGCCGTGCAACCATACATATTTTTTCTCCTGTAAGCTCAGCGGAACCTGTGGATTCTCTCCCAGCCGCCGGTCTGCGCATCAACGATATAGACGTATCTCAAGTCGACGCTGATTGCGTAGTAGTCCTCATGTACAAACTGTTCCGGGTGGTCCGTGCCGAAATCGAACACGTAGCACTCTCTTTCCTCGATGGTCTGCATTCCGTCATAGTAGACGACCATGCCTTCCCCGATCTTCTCCGCTGTCTCATCCAGCTTAAGGAGCTGGCTGAAGGCCGCCCTGACCTCCTGCGTCACGGCGCTTCCGACGCTGGTACTGTCGTCGCCGTAATACGCGCTGCTCTGGTCCTCCTCCTGCCCCTGGTCTTCCTCGAAAAAGGTTCCGCGGTAGCGGACGAGACTGTACTCCACACCGCCGTCCCCGGCTCCCGGAAGGATGGAGGGGAGCGCCGCGTAGCCGCTGCCGACCTGCAGGAGTCTTATCATCTGCTCGCCGTACATCTGGACCGCGCTGATCAGATAATCGCCCGTCCTGTCGCGGGTGCCTGCCTTTTCTCCCCCGAGCTTTTCCTTTGTCTCATCGTCATAGACAGAGGTCGAGATCAGATCAGGCGCGTCCCCGCTTCCCGCATACATTTTTCCGTACTCAAGATAAAAGCGCCATGAATCCTCTGCAGTTTCAACCGTGAGCGTGCGATAGTCCGAGAAGGTAAACAGCGCCGCTGGCTCACCGGTTCCCACGGACACGCAGATCCATGTCCCGTCCAGGAAATTCACTAGATCCGTCTCATCCCGGTACTGTGTCCCGCGTTTTTCTCCGTCCAGGTCATGGCCGGTGACGTAGACGGGCTTTGGCACTCCGTTTTCGTCCTGCCTGCCAAGCCAGTTCTCCTCCCCGAACATATACTCCCCGTAGTACGCGCCGCAGACGGCAGCTATTCTCATGAACGGCACCCAGGCAAGGTTCACCTGGATCGCGAAGGTCTCTCCCTTTTTCATGACGGCGGAATATACATTTTCGCCGGGCCTGAACACGCCCTGCTCCAGCATGAGGGCAGACAGCCGTCCGTCCTCCCCGGGAGCGTCCTCTGCCGCATAGTCGATAACAACCACGGTATCGTCCCGCGCGGCTTTGACTATTGCCCAGATCCAGGCATCCGGCTGGGCGTAGTCGGGTCTCTGCGCCCGCACCAGCTCCTGTGCGGCTGCCCGGGCATCCGACCTGCTGTCGCAGAACTCGATGTCGAGAAGCGTTACCGGCGGCGTCTGGTCAGCCGGGAGATTGGAAATAAATACCCATCGGCTGCCCCTGATCCTCGCCGTGATCTCGAACTCGCAGTCAAAACGGAAATGTCTCCAGTCAGAGCCCGTGTAGCGAAGCCGGTAGATATCTCCGACGACGGTTCCCGAGGTGAAGGTCACGGGGAAAGCATTTGTGTCCCCGTGCTGGGTGATGTACAGATCATCATCTTCGAGACATATCCATGTGGGCGACTCGAGGGGCTTCCTCGCATCGCTGTAATCCGTGCCGGTCCTGTTTTTTACAAATCTCCTGATATCACTGCCGTAGATCGCGACCAGCCCTGTCTCAACGGGTATTCCCGAGAGTTCCTCGTAGCGCCGCCTCTGGAGCCTTGTCGCGCCGCTTGCGATTCCCGCGCCGTTATAGAACACCTCGTGCCAGTCGATTTCCTCGGGTCTGTAATAGGTGCAGGCAAAGAACCCGATATCGTTGTAATCAAGCGCGGCGCTCAGCCTCCTGAGCTCTGTCCCGGAGAGCTCCCTCTGCTCCGCCCGGGGCGAAGACGCGCTCTCCGGGGCGCCGGATCCGGCTGCCTGCACGGTGAGGGCCGCGGCGCCAAGCAGGTAAAGGACACAGGCCGCGAGCATAAAAGCCGCTCTTGCCGGTCTTTTATCCGAAAATAAATTTCTTCCCGTCATATGCCCTCCTTTTCTGATAATCATGGTATGATACATGTGCCAAAGTTCCCGGTATATCGCGCATCCGCGCCGCAGGAACATATTTTGACAATTTATGATACCATGAATCTGACTCCGCTTGGGGGTAAACAGAATGCAATTTCAGAAATCAAGACTGATTTTGCCGGTGCTCACAGGGATCGCCGTAATACTATTAATCATATATGCCGCACAGGTACTGCCCGACCGGAACAGCCCCGGACAGGTCATCGTAGGGGAGGACGAGGTGGGAAGCCCCGCCCCGCAGACGGGTGAGTCCGGGACCGCCCTGGCAAAGCGTTATGAAGAGACCGCCGCACTGTGCGGCGCACTGATGGAGGCGGGCAAAAAGGAAAATGCGAAGGACCTTACGGAGGCCTTCCTGAAAGAACTCGAAGAGAGCACCCCGCCTGAAGGCGCGGGCGCTGAAGAGACAGAACAGCAGGCCATTATTAAATCGGCGCGCAGCGATCTCGAGAGTATCTGCTATTCCATCGCCTGCGATGCGCTGCTTGTCTGCGATTTTGACAAGGCACGGGCTTATCTGGCAATGTCGGGTTCAAAGGAGGATACGGAATATCTCACCGGCGCTCTTGAAAATGCCGCGGACCGCGTCTACCGCACATCCTTTACGGATGACAGCGGGCGGACGAGCGGCTATGCCGTCAGCTATATGTGGGTCCATTCCGTCCTGCATCCCTTTGTCCATAACGAACGGATCGAGCTCCTGGAGGATTTCAGCATAGGAGAGCCCGACCCCCGCATTTTCGGGAGCGCCGCAAGGACCTACACGCAGACAAACCAGGCTGACGAGTATAACTATATTTTTTCTTATCCCGGTTCGATCAGGGACTCGGATGACGCCAGCACGGTGGTTCTTGCAGCAGGCTTTTCGGACGATTATTCCGCCATGGTTACCAAGAGAGTCTATCTCGCGGATTTTGGCGACGCCGCCTATTCCCAGCAGCGGGCCTGGGAGCTGGTAACGGACGAAGAAACTGTCCGGAATATAAAGGAAGGTTTCCGGAACCGTCTCGGCATCGATCTTGCAAGGCAGGGCCACGCCTCCTTTGCCGACTGTGTCGACGACAGGACAGTGCCTCATTTCTGTGCGCAGGAGAACTGTCTTAACGCCGGAATGTTCATGTATTATGATAAAGACGGCAGACGCTATTATCTCTGCCAGCTTCATCACCGGGAGGAAACCGAAGATAAAGACTGAGCATACAAAAAAGAGCTCTGCGCGGGGAGGCCGTCTTGCTCTTCTGGACACTGTCCGCGGCATCACCATTATCAGCATGATCCTCTACCACGGGGCATGGGACCTGGTCTACATCGCGGGCATAAACTGGCCCTGGTATCATTCCCGGGGCGCCTTTTTCTGGCAGCAGAGCATCTGCTGGACGTTCATTATGCTGTCCGGCTTCTGCGTCCCCTTTTCAAGGCATCTGTGGAAACGCGGCATTATCGTTTTCTGCAGCGGCCTGCTTGTCACCGCGGTGACCGTGCTGTTTCTTCCGGAGAACCGGGTTATCTTCGGCGTACTGACACTGATCGGCAGCGCCATGCTGATCCTGGCTGCTGCCCGGCCGGCACTTGACGGGGCGAAGGCGCTTCCCGGCCTTGCCGTATGCGCGTACCTGTTCTTTCTGACAAGGTGGATTAACAGCGGTTTTCTTTCGCCGGTCCCGGGCGTAAGGGTTTTCCTCCCCCTTACTCTTTACAGGGGGAGCGCCGCGACGTGGCTCGGCTTTATGGAACCGGGCTTTGTGTCCGCGGATTATTTTTCACTGATTCCATGGATTTTCCTCTATCTGTGCGGATATTTCCTGTGCCGGTGCCTGCAGGAGAAAAAGGTGACATACCACCCTGTTTTTAAGACAGACATCCTGCCCTTTTCCTTTTTGGGCAGACATTCCTTAATTATTTACCTGCTGCACCAGCCGGCACTGTACCTTCTGACAGTTGTCCTGCTTTCGCGGGTTTAGGCAAGGCCTGATTTCCGGCCGGATGAGGGAAACGATTAATCGGTGTGACTGACATGAGTAAACCTAATGTTTTACAAACCGCGGCGGCGGTAGCCGCCTGCAAACTGACAAGGGCAGGCCTTCGCCTTGCAAAAAAGGGAGGCACGGCGCTTCCCGGCAAGGCGGCAAGAGTTTTTGCAAAGGATATCCTGAAGGTGACAAGCGACGGGATGGAAATCATCGTCGTCACCGGGACCAACGGCAAGACGACGACCTGCCGCATGCTCGAGCACGCCCTGACCTCTGCGGGAAGAGAGTGCCTTTCCAACAAATCCGGCGCCAATCTGCTGTCCGGCGTCACGGCTGAAATCACCTGCAACGCCACCATTACCGGCCGCCCGAAGACTCATTACGCGGTTATCGAGTGCGACGAGGGCGCGCTCAAGCAGGTCGTACCCCTGATCCGCCCGAAGGTTATCGTCGTAACCAATCTGTTCCGGGACCAGCTGGACAGGTACGGTGAAATCACCCACACGCTGAACGCGATCCGCGAGGGAATCTCAAAGGTCCCTGACGCAATCCTGTGCCTGAACGCGGATGAGTCCCTGACTGCCTCCCTCGCCCGGGATATGCCCAACAGAGTCCTCTGGTACGGGGTCGACACGCCGGTAGGCGAGCAGAAGGCCGCCGAGATCTCCGACGCGAAATACTGCATACGGTGCGGGAGCGAGTATCTTTACGAATATCACACCTACGCCCATCTGGGAGGATTCTATTGTCCCTCCTGCGGCTATAAGCGGACAAAACCCGATGTCGCGGTGACAGGCTTTGTCCACATGGGACCCGGGGGAACCGATGTGAAAATGCGTCTGCCCGGGACAGAAGCAAAGGACGGCGCAAAGGAACCTGCCATAAAAGAGCAGGACGTCCATATCGCTCTCCCCGCAGTCTACAACACCTACAACGCTGCCGCCGCCATCTGCGCCTACAGCGCCTTCGGCCTTCCCAGGAGCGAGATCTTAAGCTCCCTGGCAAATGTCCATTCCAGCTTCGGCAGGATGGAGACCTTCCGCCCCGGCAGGAGCGACGTGCAGATGATCCTGGTCAAGAATCCCGCAGGCTGCAACCAGGCGCTCTCCTATCTCTCCGACATGCAGGAGACGTTCGACGCGGTTTTCTGCCTCAACGACAGGACGGCGGACGGGCATGATATTTCGTGGATCTGGGACGCGGACTATGAAAAGGTCTGCGAATGCGGAAGGCTAAGGCATATTTACGTATCCGGAGACCGGGCGGAGGATATGCAGCTGCGCATGAAATATGCCGGCGCGAAGGAGGAGTCCGTAACGCTTGTCAGGGACAACACAAAGCTCCTGGAGATCATGAAAGCCTCGGACGTTCCCGTTTTCGTTCTGCCGAACTATACCTCCATGCTGGCCCTGCGCGATGTCCTTGCACAGGCAACAGGCACGCAGGCCTTCTGGAAAGGATAATAACCATGGACCTTAAAATATGTCATCTCTATCCGGAAGTTCTCAATCTGTACGGGGACCGCGGCAATATCCGCTGTCTTGAAAACCGTCTTAAATGGCGGGGAATCGACTGCAGTGTGACCGGAGTCGGCATCGGGAGCAAAGAAAACCTGTCAGGCTATGATCTTTTCTTTATCGGCGGGGGACAGGATTTCGAGCAGGAGGTCCTTCTCGAGGATCTCAAAAGAGGAATGGGTGACCAGATCCGGTCCGCGGCCGAGGACGGCAGGACGTTCCTCTGCATCTGCGGCGGCTACCAGATGATGGGACACTATTACCAGACCCACGACGGCGTAAAGTGCGAATTCCTCGGCATTATCGATCTGTACACAGAAGGCAGCAAAACCCGGATGATCGGCAATTATGCTTTCCGGCTCGGGGAAGAATCCGGCGCCTCCACGGTCGTCGGCTTTGAGAATCACAGCGGAAAGACCCGGCTCGGAAGCGGCGTAAAGCCGCTCGGAACGGTCATCAGGGGCTTTGGCAACAACGGCGAGGACAAGACCGAGGGCGTCCGCTATAAAAACGTATTCGGCTCCTACAGTCACGGCCCTATCCTTCCGAAAAACCCGCAGCTGTGTGATTTTATCCTGAAGACCGCGCTCGAAAGGAAATACGGCAGCGCAGAGCTTGCTCCTCTTGCGGACGGATTCGAGACGCTTGCGCATGAGAGTGTGCTTTCGCGGATTACCTCCGCATGACATCGACAGTTCAATGACACTATCAAACGATGCTTCGAGAAACGAAGCCGGAAACTACATATGGAACAGCATAGGCGGCATTCTTAATGCCGGCCAGTCCGTCCTCGTAATGATGGTGATCTCCCGCGCCCTCGGGCTTGAAGCCGCGGGTATCTATTCCATCGCGTTCGCGACAGCCAATCTCTTCCTGTATTTCGGCAACTACGGCGTCCGCAATTTCCAGGTATCCGACCTGCGGGAGGAATACAGCGCCTTTACCTATATAAAGCACCGCCTCCTTACAACCCTGCTGATGCTCGTGTTCTGCACTCTGTACTGTGCCTTCGGATATTTCGCCGAGGGCTATTCGGTCTCAAAGACTGCGGTGGTTTTCGCCATGTGCGTCCTCAAGGCGGAGGACACGCTCGAGGAGGTCTTTGAGGGAAGGCTTCACCAGAGAGGGCGGCTTGACCTCGCCGGCAAGCTGATGACTCTGCGTCTTATCGTCAGTATCGGCGGGATGATCACTGCGCTTTACCTGACCAGGGATCTTCTGATTTCGACGGTCACTGCCGCCGTCCTCGCGTATACCAGTGCGGGACTGAGTCTTGTGTATCTCAAAAATGAGCTCCGCCTTGCGCGGGGACAGGAGACGGGAACGGGAACGGGGACAGCCGCGGGCCTTATGCGGGAGTGTTTTCCCGTCTGTGCGGCAAACTTCCTGTCCTTTCTCCTGATCAATGCGCCGAAATATGCCATTGACGCCGTCATGGATGAAACAGCGCAGGCGATGTACGGATTTATCGCGATGCCTGTCTTCGTGATCCAGCTTCTCAACATGTTCCTGTACCAGCCCCTGCTCGGAAGGCTCACCCTGTACTGGAACACCAAAAACGCAAGGCTGTGTCTGGCAACCGCGGGACAGGTCCTCGCCGGGCTTCTTATTACCGCTGCCGCGTGCCTTTCCGGCGCATGGCTTGTGGGCATACCGGTGCTCTCAGCCCTGTATGCGACAGACCTCTCGTCCTTAAAGCAGGAGCTCCTGCTTCTTCTTGTGGGCGGGACATTCCTCGCACTTGGAGGATTCCTGAACGCTCTTCTTACAATCGCGAGAAAACAGAACCTCATTCCTCCCGTCTATCTTGCCGGAACCATCTGCTCCGTCCTTCTGACAAGAGCCATGACCGGTATGTACGGGATCCGGGGCGCGGTCGTCTCCTTCGTCCTGACAGAGGCCGCCGTAAGCCTTATTCTCCTTGTGCTCACGCAGGCGGAATTGAGAAAACACTTTGAATAGGTTATGATGGTGACTGCAGGCACCCCTGGGGTACAAGGATGCTGAGCAGCAAATAGTTTAAGGATAGAAACCCATGGTTTTCAGCTCACTTGTTTTTCTCTGGATATTTCTTCCGGTGACCTTTATCGGCAGCATTCTTATCCGGAAGACAAAATATCAGAATATATTTCTCCTGGCAGCAAGTCTTTTCTTTTATGCCTGGGGTGAACCCTCCTATATTTTCCTGCTCCTTGCCTCCGTCCTTTTGAACTGGTGGTTCGGCCTCCGTATCGACGCTGCAGCGCAGCGCGGGGACGCCGGCGGGAAGAAGCTGTTCCTCGTACTGGATATTGCAGCCAATCTCGGGTTTCTGGGGTATTTTAAATACACGAACTTCATTCTCCGCACAATCGCGCGGGCGGTCACGGGAATTGTGACGATTGCAGCAGGTCCTCAGACGGCAGCCGGGCTTCATTTCCCCGAGACCTCCATCGCGCTCCCGATCGGCATCTCCTTTTTCACCTTCCAGGCGATGAGCTATGTCATCGACCTCTACAGGGGAAAATACAAGGTCCAGAAAAGCCTTCTGAATCTCGCCCTTTATATCTCGTTCTTCCCCCAGCTGATCGCGGGTCCCATCGTCCAGTACAAGGACATCGACGCCCAGATCACACAGCGGAGCGTAACTCTCGAAAAACTCGGCTGCGGCCTTCGCCGTTTTCTGTACGGACTTGGCAAAAAGGTCATCCTCGCCAACCTCCTTGCCTCCGCGGCAGATAAAATCTTTGCCCTGGAAATCACGCAGATCACAGGCCTCATGGCATGGGCCGGCGCTGTTTTCTACACGCTCCAGATCTATTATGATTTCTCCGGCTACTCGGATATGGCGATCGGCCTCGGCCGCATGTTCGGCTTTGAGTTTCTCGAGAACTTCAACTATCCCTACATTTCCTCGAGCATCCAGGAATTCTGGCGCCGCTGGCATATCAGCCTGAGCTCCTGGTTCAGGGACTACCTCTATATACCGCTCGGCGGCAACCGCAGGGGCAAAATGCGCACCTACGTCAACCTGTTCATCGTCTTCTTCCTGACAGGCCTCTGGCACGGAGCCAGCTGGAACTTTGTCGGGTGGGGCCTGTATCACGGGTTTTTCCTTATCATCGAGCGGATGGGCTTTAAAAAGATCCTGGAGAAGTCCAGGGTGCTCTCGCACATTTACACGATTCTCGTATTCGTTGTCGGCTGGGTGTTCTTCCGCGTGGAGAGCGTGCGGCTCGGCTTTGCCATTGTTTTCCGCATGCTGATGCCCTGGACGCTCACACAGGTCAGGGCCGGCCTCGGGACAATGATCAGCGTCCACACGGTGGCTGCCACGCTCATCGGTATACTGGGGTGCGGCCTTCTGCAGACCGTCATGTCAAAGGGGAAGCTTGCGAAGATCAGCAGCAGATGGAAGAACAGCCCCGCGGAGGCTCTCTACCTTACCGCCGTCCTGTTCTACAGCATCCTCCTGCTTGCGAATAATACGTACAATCCGTTTATTTATTTCCGCTTCTGAGGCGCCATGAAAAAGTCAATTTCCATTTATTACATAACACTCTTCGTTATCCTGGTCTGCCTGCCGGTCGTGTTCTTTGCGATTTTCGGGAGCCATTTCGATACGTTTAATTATGAAAACAGGGAGCTGGCGCCGAAGCCTGTCCTGTCCGCTTCAACGATCAATGACTTTCCCTCGGCATTTGAGAGCTGGTTCAACGACCATCTTCCCTTCCGCAACCAGCTCCTCGAGCTGAACGGGCACATCGATTATGACCTTCTGCACAGCTCCGCTGCCGACGAGGTTATCATCGGCAAGGAGGGATGGCTGTTTTACAGGGGCTACCAGGTCGGTTCCGAGGATTCGACCGGAGACTATATGGGGACGAACCTCTTCACCGAGGAAGAACTCGAGACGATTAAAAACAATCTGGAAAAGGCAAATGAAGAGCTGATGGAGCGCGGCATCCGCTTTATCGTGTATATCGCGCCGAACAAGGAAAGGATCTACAGCGAGTACATGCCCGACGCGTTCGGAGAGCCTGCGCAGGAATGCAGGAAAAATCAGCTGATGAAATATTTAAGGGAAAACACATGGATGCCCATCATCGATGCGGAAGAGGATATACAGGCGTTCAGGGAAAAATACCCGGACACACAGATTTACTTTAAATACGATACGCACTGGAATGAGCTCGGCGCCTATGTCGGCTCGATTTCCCTGAACCGCGTCATGGGCCACGAAATGCTGCAGCCGGACGAAATCCACATCGAGGATCCGGGCGAAGGGAACTTTGACCTCGCGCGGCTGATTCACCTCGGCAATTATTTAAACCACGATCACACCTATATCCCGACCGGCTATACCTACGCGTCGATCCTGACCGAGAGCAACGACCTTCACACGGAATACCGCTTCACGAATACCGAGGGAACCGGTGACGATAGAAAGGTGCTGATGATCGGCGATTCGTTCTCGTCATTCCTTTCGCCCTTCGTGGCGTTCCATTACAACAACATGTACGACTGCTTCTACTATGACTATTCAAGGGAAATCCTTGAGCGCGAGCAGCCGGACATCGTTGTGTACGAATGTGTCGAGCGCTATCTCGGGAACATGCTGACCTTTTCCCTCGACGGCGGTATCGGCGTCACGGACGCGGAATAAACCTGCTGTACATAGCCCTGTGATCTTCGACGCAGTGCATCGCCGTGTCGGTCTTTCCCGTGACGCAGATATATTTTCTCCCGTCCTCCGTAATGAAAAGACTGGCGGCGCAGTAACGCGACTGATTGACATAGCCGGTCTTTGCGGACAGGACAAGTCCCGGAACTGCTTCAAGCACCTGAAGCTCCTGTGTATCATTATTATCGCCTGCCGCGGCCTCCCGGTTTTCTTCACTGTCTCCGGCAGCCTGACTGTCGGATTCTCCGGCCGGTGCTCCGCCGGCCGCTCCTTCTGATGCTCCGCCGGCCGCTGCGTCCGCAGCTTCGGCTGAGTTTCCCTGAGCGGCTCCAATCCCTGCCGCCGCTTCATCCGCGGTCACAAACACAGGCTCATCTGCCAGTCTCCCGCTTCTTAACAAAAACATATTCGTTATGGTGATCCCGTCGGGATGCTGCTTTGTCGAGCTCGTCGTATACTGCTGAGTCGAGAGGATTTTGTGCACGAGCGGATTGCGGACTGCCGCTGCCAGAATGACGGCAACCTCCTGCGCCGTTGAAACATTATCCTCGGCAAAAAGCCCTATCGGGTTAGTAAAATGCGTCGCCTTAAGGCCGAGCGATGCCGCTTTTTCATTCATGAGTTCAACGAAGGCATCACTGCTGCCCGCGATATGCTCCGCAAGTGTGAGCGCGGCGTCCGCTCCGGAAATCAGTATCGTCCCGTACAGAAGATCCGCCATGGTCGGCTGCTCGGCGGCCTTGAAGCCGACGGTCGTGCAGTCGTGCGCGATCGCATAGTCGATATTCTTCTGTGTGATAACCGCGGTCTCCGAAAGACTCCTGATATTCTCCGCCGCGACCAGCACGGTCATGATCTTTGTCATGGACGCGGGATACATGGGCTCGAAGGCGTTCCTTCCCGCAACCAGGGTGCCGTCGTCGCCGCTCATCAGGACGGCATATTCACTGCCGATCACTGTGCTGCCGGGCGCGATCTCCACATATTGCGCCGCCGGCTCCTTATTGAGGCTTTCCCCTGCTGCTTCCCCGGTTTCTTCGCCTGTTCCCTCACCGGTTTCTTTGCCGGTTTCTTCGCCGGTTTCATCACCGGCAGTTTCTCCCGGGGATGCCGGCGCATTTTCGTCCTTTGTCTTATCCGCTCCCTGTTCCGCATCCTCCTGCGGGGACTCTTCCTCAGTATCCGCACTGACCTCCGCCGCAGCCGCCTTCATGGTGAAAACCTGCGTTTCTGCAAGGAAGACGCCAAGAACAAGGAGCGCCGATGCTCCCGCCAGGGCTGCGCGCAGAGTTTCTCTTTTTCTGTATCTTCTGTCCTTATTCCCGGTTTTTTCTGTCAGCCTGCAAATCATATATTTCCTTCTTATGCCTCCGGATAGAGCCTGAGGATATTGTCCCTGCTGCGCGAAATATGCCGCTCCATGGCTTTTTTCGCCTCCTGCGGGCGCCCGTCCCGGATTGCGGCGAGAATTTCGATATGCTCCTTTGTGGATTCGATATAGTGCTGACGGATCTCGGGGCCGGAGTGGACGGTGCTGGGTCCGTTCCAGAGCTCCATCAGGAAAGCGGACAGCTTGCCGTTGTCCGCGGCATTCCAGATTGACAGGTGAATTTCCTGGTTCAGTTCCTCATAGTCCGCCCGGGAGACCTGTTCGATCCTCTCCCGGAGACTTTCCAGTCTCTTAAGGAAATCCTCTGCTTCCTTCATTCCGTTTTCCGCCGCAAGGGCTGCTGCCTCCGATTCAAGGAGGATCCGCATTTCAAAGCAGTCCTTCACAAATTTCCGGTCAATCAGGTTCACGACGGCGCCCTTATTCATCCTGAGAGTGATCAGTCCCTCCGTCTCGAGCTGCTGGAACGCCTCCCGGACAGGAGTCCTGCTGACACCGAGCTGCGCCGCCACGTCGGTCAGGCTCAGGATATCTCCTGCCTTGTATTCTCCATTATAAATAGCCTTTTTCAGGACAGATGCGATCCGGACCCGCGCAGGCAGAATTTTCAATGCTTCCATGGTGTAACCTCTGAACATGTATACGATATCCAATACGCGTTATTTTACATGAAAAAAATATTCACGGCAAACAAATAAGTACTTGTTATCTGATTCTGCACCTGTTATTATAATTGTATATTGTATACGATATACAATTTTGATGCCTAAAGCAAAAACAGTCAGAGTGATTAAAGGAGGATTATATGCACGCAATCGAGAAGATACTCGCAAAGAACAGCGGCAGGAGTGAGGTCAGGACAGGGGAAATTGTCACTGCCCGCGTGGATTTCGCGGAGATCAACGATCTGTATCTGCAGACCGTCTATTCTTTTTATGAGATGGGCGGGGAGAAGGTCTGGGACAGCGAGCGCTGCGCGTTTGTTTTTGACCACTACGCACCGACACCGGACATAAAGAGTGCCGCGAATCACAAGGAGATGCGTGAATTTGCAAAGAAGAACAACCTGCGGTTCCATTTTGACACGAACTGCGGCGTATGCCACCAGGTCATGCCTGAGGCAGGTGTCATCTATCCCGGAATGATCGTTGTCGCTACAGACAGCCACACAACGACACACGGAGCGTTCGGCGCGATGGGAACCGGGTGCGGCGCGACGGATATGGCGACGATCCTGATGACGGGCGAGCTCTGGCTGCGCGTTCCCGAGATCATTGAGGTCCGTCTCGAGGGTGAGGCACCGAAGGGCGTTTTCCCGAAGGATGTCGTGCTCGCTGTCCTCGGAAAGATCCGCGCGGACGGCGCTGTTTACAAGGCAATTGATTTTACCGGAAGCTACGTGGAGAACCTGAATGTCGCAGGCCGCATGGTTATCTGCAACATGGCTGTCGAGATGGGCGCAAAGACCGCCTACATGCAGCCGAACAAGGATGTGCTTGATTATGTCTCAAAACGCGCGGTGAGGCCGTTCGAGGTTGTGTACACGGATCCGGGCTATGAATATTCGGAGACCTATACCTTCGACGTATCCTCCCTTGAGCCGGAGCTGGCCTGCCCCAGCAGTGTCGAGAACGTCCATACGCTTCAGGAGGTTATCGCAGGCGGAAAGCAGATCCGTATCGACCAGGGCTATATCGGGAGCTGCACGGGCGGCAGGACCGAGGATATCGCCGTGGCGGCGAAAATCCTGAAGGGGAGGCACATCCCGCCTTATACACGTCTCGTCGTCATCCCGGCATCCCGCGAGGTCATGCTCGAGTGTCTGAAGGAAGGCTATATCCAGGACCTGATGGACGCCGGCGCGACCATTTCGACGCCCGGGTGCGGAGCCTGCCTCGGAGCGCATGAAGGTATCCTCGCTCCCGGAGAGGTCTGCATCACCAGCACGAACCGCAATTTCCCCGGCCGCATGGGCTCTACCGAAGCGCAGATGTACCTTGCAAGTCCCGCAGCCGTCGCCGCCAGCATGGTGAACGGCTATATCACGGATCCCCGGCAGTTCCTGTGACCGGCAGCTGCCTGTCCATTGATCATTGATTAGAATATCGGCAAAACAGCCTCACATATACAGAAAGGACTGATTATGAATAAGAAGATTACAGGCAGAATCATCGTTGTCGGCGACAATATCGATACGGACCAGATCTATCCCGGCAGGTTCCTTGCCATCACGGATCCTGCGGAAATCGGCAGCCACTGCCTCTGCGGTGTCAGCGAAGATATCGCTCCCAATTTCCCCGAGGGCGGAATCGTTGTTGCGGGACGCAATTTCGGCTGCGGATCGAGCCGCGAGCATGCGCCGATCGCGCTCCTGAACATGGGCGCCCGCGCAGTCCTGGCGGATTCCTTCGCGAGAATCTTTTTCAGGAATTCCATCAATCTCGGACTTCTGCCGGTTATCTGCAAGGGAATCTCCGGGAAGGTCAGGGACGGCCAGACACTTACGCTGGACCTTGAAGCGGGAACTGTCACCGTGCAGGAGACGGGCGAAGTCCTCGCCTGCGAGCAGCTCGGCGACCAGGCCATGATGATTCTCGAGGCCGGCGGAATCAAACCGATGATGAGAAAACGTTTCGGGAAGGATGTTTAGAAATTAATTGTTAAAAATCTCAAATTAATGCAACAAATAGCCGGCAGTTATTGGTATAATAACAATAATAATCCCGCGACTCTGCGGAATATGCAAAAATAAGGAGGAAACATAATGAATTATGCAGAAGAGTCGTTAAGACTGCACGGCGAGTGGAAGGGAAAGATCGAGGTAATATCCCGTGTTCCCGTCGCTACTGAGACAGATCTGTCCCTGGCATACACACCCGGTGTTGCGCAGCCCTGCCTTGAGATCCAGAAGGATGTCAACAAGTCCTATGAACTCACCAGACGCCACAACATCTGCGCAGTTATCACAGACGGAACCGCTGTTCTCGGACTCGGGGACATCGGCCCTGAGGCGGGAATGCCGGTTATGGAAGGTAAATGCGTCCTGTTCAAGTCGTTCGGCGATGTCGACGCGTTCCCGCTTTGCGTAAAGTCCAAGGACGTTGATGAAATCGTCAACACAGTAGCTCTGATCTCCGGTTCCTTCGGCGGAATCAACCTCGAGGACATCGCTGCTCCCAGATGCTTCGAAATCGAAAGAAAGCTTAAAGAGCGCTGCGACATCCCGATCTTCCACGATGACCAGCACGGAACTGCCGTCATCACACTGGCAGGTCTTTACAACGCGCTGAAGGTCGTCGGCAAGAAGATTGACGAGATCAAGGTCGTTACTTCCGGCGCAGGCGCAGCCGCGATCGCAATCACAAAGCTGATCATGTCCGCCGGCGTGAAGAACGTTATTATGTGCGACAGGAAGGGCGCTATCTACAAGGGCAGAGACGGCCTTAACTGGATCAAGGAAGAGATGGCTGAAGTCACCAACCTTGATAAGAAGCAGGGCTCCCTTGCCGATATGCTGGTAGGCGCGGATGTCTTCATCGGCGTTTCCGGACCCGGCACTGTGACAACCGACATGGTCAAGACCATGGCTAAGGATGCTATCGTATTCGCATGCGCGAACCCGACACCCGAAATCTTCCCCGATGAGGCGAAGGCAGGCGGCGCAAGGATCATCTCCACAGGCCGCAGCGACTTCCCGAACCAGATCAACAATGTTCTCGCATTCCCCGGCATCTTCCGCGGAACATTTGATGTCCGCGCATCCGACATCAATGAAGAAATGAAGATGGCAGCAGCACATGCTCTTGCGGACCTGATCCCCGAGAACGAGCTGAGCGAGGATTACATCATTCCGAAGGCATTCGACAAGAGAGTCGGCCCCGCTGTCGCTGCAGCAGTTGCGGAAGCAGCACGCAGAACCGGCGTCGCAAGAATCTGACACGTTAGTTATCCAGGCACATAAGTAGTCCATCTTTTGGGAATGGGGGAAAAAATGAAAAAAGACGGATATAAACTGTTTAACCTGCCGTGGCAGCTGTTCGCTGTCATTGCGGCAGTCGTATTTGTTTCGGTCCTGACTGGCACACTGCCGCAGGGCATGGCCGGATGTTTTGCATTCATGATCGTCCTCGGTACAATCCTCAATGAGATCGGTGACCATACGCCGATCATCAAGGATTACCTGGGCGGCGGCGCAGTCGTTGTTATTTTCGGCTCCGCGCTCCTCAACTATTTCAAGATCCTTCCCCAGGTCACCGAGACTCTGGAGGACGGCACGAAGGTGTTCGCCAACTTTGTCAAAATGGATATGGTCGGCAACATCAACACTTTCTTCAAGCCCACAGGCGCATTCCTTGACTTCTACATCGCGGCTCTGATCTGCGGCTCGATCCTCGGCATGAACAGGAACCTGCTCGTCAAGGCTGCAGCAAGATACTTCCCCGCAATTTTCGGCGGACTGATCCTTGCCTTCGGCCTTGCCGGCATCCTGGGCGCTGTCATGGGCTTCGGCGTTGTTAAGGCCATCCTCCTGATCGCACTTCCGATCATGGGCGGCGGCATGGGCGCCGGCGCGGTTCCGCTTTCCAAGATCTTCGGTTCGAGCGGCACGATGACCGCGGAGGAGGCAATTTCCATCATGTCTCCCGCGGTTGCCATCGGTAACGCTCTTTCCATCGTCCTGGCCGGCGTTCTTTCCAAGGTTCTTGTCAGCGACAAGCTCAACGGCCACGGCCAGCTGATGGTCGGCACCGTTGCGGATGCCTCCGAGTATGACATCAGCCCCGAGATGAAGGAAAAGCGCGAAAAGATCTCCGTTGCCAACCTTGGTATCGGCCTGCTGGTCTCCACCACCTTCTTCGCATTCGGTTATATCATCGCGAAGATCTGGGGCATGATTGTTCCTTCGATTTCCATTCATGCTTATGCGTGGATGATCATCTCCGTAGCAATCTGCAAGATCGCCAACATCCTTCCCGAAGAGATCGAGGTTGACTGCTATCAGTGGTTCCAGTTCATCATGAAGAACCTTACAACCTGCCTTCTGGTCGGTATCGGTATCTGCTATCTGGATCTGGGCGCAGTTATCAGCAGTCTCAGCATCACCTACCTCATCCTCTGCGCAGCTACTGTTGTCGGCGCATTCGTCGGCGCGGCAGCCATCGGCAAGCTGGTCGGCTTCTATCCTTTCGAGGCCGGTATCACAGCAGGTCTTTGCATGTCCAACATGGGCGGCACGGGCGACGTCGCGGTTATGTCCGCTGCAGACCGCATGGAGCTGATGCCTTTCTCACAGATTTCCTCACGTCTCGGCGGCGCCATCATCCTGCTGATCGGCAGCCTTCTGCTGTCATTCCTCGGCGGAATGCTGTAAAGAGCTGTGAAGGAAGACTGTATTGCCTGCCATAAGCAGGCACAGTACACCATAAGGGCGCTGCAGCTGCGAACATTGCATGTGCGCACGATGACCGGGGAGGAGAAATACCAGGTCCCGGACGACAGTGTCCTTGAGTACGGCGTCTGCCGCGAGTGTGCCGCGAAGCGTCTTAAGGAGCATCGCACAGGTCAAAGCGGCAGGAAACGCATCATTATTTTCGCAGTCATTGCACTCGCCGGCGTGCTGCTCCTTACCGGGGCGGCACGGATCGGCGCCCTGGCCGGACAGGACCAGATATCGCAGGTTCTTCGTATGCTCGGGCTTGCCGCTGTTATCTGCGGCATCGCCGGATTCCTGGCTACAGCGCGGGATGCCGGCGCCGAGAAAAAAAGGCTCTCCGGAATGACGGAGGAAAAAGCCCTCGAGGAATGCGCATGGCAGGTTTTCCTTGATCATGCGCCGAAGGAGATGGGTGAGGAGAAATGGAACCTTACCTATATCCCGGTGAACGCGAAGACACTGTCCACCCTGCCGGGGGACCTCATGATTCTCTACGATATCCAGCCGGGTGTCGCTAAAGAGGTCATGAAAAAGATCGGTCACCCGAAGGCATAAGTCTTTGGGAACACCCGGAAAATCACAGACTTTATCGTCACAGACCGCCCGCCGGATACCCTCCGGCGGGCGGCTTTTGCGTGAAGTAATGAGCCTAGGGCCCCGTAAATGTCGGCATGGCGTGGAGAGAAGCGACATATCTGTCATACAGACAGTGGAAGCCTGCTTCCGAAGCACGGATTCAAAGACATATGCTTCTTTGAAATACCCCGCCGTTACGCTATAATAGATAAGATATGGAAATTAATCACCAGACGGAAACGGATCAATATTCCCGCACAAAGATGCTGCTCGGCGCCGGGGCATTAGAACTCCTTCGCCGAAAAAGCGTACTGGTCTTCGGCATAGGCGGTGTGGGGAGCTATGCGGCTGAAGCCCTTGCCAGGAGCGGCATAGGGACGCTTTCCCTTGTCGATAATGACAGGGTTGCTCTCTCCAACCTGAACAGGCAGCTGTATGCGCTGCACAGCACGCTCGGACAGTATAAGACGGATGTCGCCAAAGCAAGGATCCATGACATCGATCCGGACATCGAGGTCCATGTTTACAGGACCTTTTATCTGCCGGAGACGGCACAGGAGTTTGATTTTTCGTCCTACGATTATATCGTGGACGCAATTGATACCGTAACCGCAAAGATTGATATAATAGAACGCGCTGTCCGTCTAGGGGTACCCGTCATCTCGGCGATGGGGTGCGGCAACCGCACAGATCCCACTAAGCTGACAGTGACGGATATTTACAAGACCAGCATGGATCCGCTCGCCCGGGTTATGCGCAGAGAACTGAGAAAACGGGGCGTCAAAAGCCTTAAGGTTGTCTGTTCCTCGGAGCCTGCGCTGCACCCCGTAGGGGCTGCAGATGACTCCGGCAGTCCGCGCCGCGCCATTCCGGGCTCGACTGTTTTTGTACCCGCAGCGGCGGGAATGATCCTTGCGTCCGAAGTTGTCCGCAGCCTGATAAGCTTTGATTCTTCAGGGCAGCGGGATATTACAGATTTTAATTGAAAGGCATCGCCATACTATGTCAAATATCAGACCTGCTGGCGCCGCACTGATTGCCGGCGGCGCTTTCGCTGCAGTATATCTGCAGGCAGCTTTCCTGTTCTCAACTCATTTTGCGCGCGGGACCACCATCAACGGAACCGATGTCGCGTGGAAAACCTCCCGCCAGTCCCAGGAACTCCTGGAGCAGAAGGCCGAGAGTTATGTCCTGACGGTTACCGGCAGGGGCGGCATCGTAGATACGATCTCCGCCTCCGATATCGATCTTCATCTCGAATTCGACGACTCCGTCTCCAAGCTCATGCACAGCAGGAATCCTTTCCTCTGGCCTGTCATGCTGGGTCACCCCGGCGCGTATAATATCACTGACAATGTCGTCTATTCGGAGGACGCGCTGAAGGAAGCGGTAATGTCCCTGGCCTTTTTCGACGAAGAGAACCTTATATCGCCGGAAGACGCCGGCTATGAAGTGGTCGACGGCCATTTCGAGGTTATGTTCGGCGATCCCGGCGCGATCCCTGATGAGGATAAAACCCTCGCGGTTATCACCGCCGCCGTGGACGGTCTCCAGCCGACGATCTCGCTGGATTTCACCGGCGCCTACAAGGATACGGAAATCGAGGATGTCGACGAGGACCTGCTGAACAGGATCGAGCTTCTGAACGATTTCGCGACGGCGACCATTTCCATCCCCTTCGGGGATGAGACACAGACTGTGGATCCGTCCCTGATCGCCCAGTGGGTCTATCTCGAAAACGGCGAAATCGCCCTGGATGAAGAAAAGGTCGCCGCCTACGTGGACACGCTCGCGGACCGCTATGACACAAAGGGACAGGACCGCGAATTCCGACTGACGAACGGCAGCACAGTAACAATTCCGGGCGGCTCCTACGGCTGGCTGATGAACCGGTTCGCGACCGCCCAGGCTCTGTCCGAGGCGATCCGGGCAGGCGAGGATATGACACTCGAGCCGGTCTGGTCACAGAGCGCGGCCTCCCATATGGTCAATGATTTCGGCAACAGCTATGTCGAGATCAACCTTACGGAACAGAAGGTTTACCTTTACAGTGAAGGAGATCTTGTCCTCGAGACGAACTGTGTCTCCGGCAAGGCCATCGTCGCGCACAGCACCACTCCCGGCACCTACTATATCGTGACAAAGCAGAAGAACGCCACTCTTGTCGGGGAGGATTACAGGACTCCTGTGAGCTACTGGATGCCTTTTAACGGCGGACAGGGTCTGCATGATGCCACCTGGCGCGGTTCCTTCGGCGGTGAGATTTACCTTCTGGACGGTTCCCACGGGTGCGTAAATCTGCCCCTTACAGCGGCAAAGCAGATCTTCGAAACCGTATCCGTCGGTGAACCGGTCATAGTTTACGGCGGGATGAACCAGCAGGAAGCGGCAGAATACACAGGCAGGGCGGCATATAGTTATAAGCCGGGAAGGTCATCCTCCGGATCCGGACATTCAGCCGCGCGTCCGGCAAGTGAAGCGAGTGCGCAGGAGCAGGAGGCGGCAGCCCAGGCAGCTGCGGCGGCTCAGGCGGCACAGCAGGCACAGGATTTTGCGAACACCGTGTCACAGCTGCAGGCAACTTATGAGTCCCTCGGCCTGTCGCCGACAGAGGCTGCAGCAAAGGTACAGGCAGAAATCGCGCAGCAGCAGGCAGAGCAGCTCGCGGCTCAGCAGGCGGCAGCGGCTCAGCAGGCCGCCCTTGAACAGCAGGCGGCGGCTCAGGCGGCACAAGCAGCGGCAGCCCAGGCGGCACTCGAACAGCAGGCAGCAGCCCAGGCGGCCGCACAGGAAGCGGCAGCTCAGCAGGCAGCCGCACAGGCAGCTGCGGCACAGCAGGCACGCCCCTCACAAGAACAGGCCGCCCCGGACCAGGCAGCAGCGGCTCAGGCGGCACAGGCAGCGGCAGCTCAGGCAGCTGCTCAGGAAGCGGCGGCTCAGCAGGCAGCTCAGGCAGCAGCGGCTCGGGCGGCAGCCCAGGCAGCCGCACAGGCAGCGGCGGCTCAGCAGGCAGCTCAGGCGCAGAACGCGGGAGTACAGTAACATATCACAGATTTGAATGGTGAGCATAATGGCAGGCGATCTCAAAGATGACAACAAAAACGCTCTGTTTATGGAGGAAGAATTTGATATCCTTCCCGATGACGAGGGCGATGACGACGATATTACGGATACTCGGGAAGCAGCCACAGGCGCGAAGGATTCCGCTGACACGGACAATGTGCCCGGGCCGGACCCGGAGGAGGACTCTGATCCCTACGGGTATGAACCCTTAGAGGGACCTTCCGATACAAAGAAAGCGGCCGCTGAGTCTCCTTCCTCTATATCCGCTCCATCCTCGAAGGGGCGCGGGGAAAGCACTGTCCCGGACAGCACCTTCCGGGCCGGCGAAACAAGAAAAAAGCGCGGCCTGTCCGGCCTGTTCCGATTTAATTACGAGGACGGCTCCGAAAAGCATCTGGAGGAACTGTTTTCCGGCAGGAAGGGTGATGAAAAAGCCGGGCGGGACAAATATCCCGAAGGACACAGAACCGGGCGCCAACGCGCAGGCGGGGCTCCATCCCAGGCTGCGGAAGAAGCGGCTTATGGAAGCGCTGCGGAGATGGCAGGGTATTCCCCCGAGCCTCCTGTCGGCATGGCCGCCTACCTTGGCTACATGCTGCTGTTTTCTGTTCCCGTGGTGGGTGTCATCATACTTCTGGTGCAGGCCTTTGCCGCGAAAAACAGTGCCGTCAGGACCTTTGCGCGGGCATTCCTGTGCTTTATGATCATCATGCTCCTGCTCCTTACGGAGCTTGCCCTTCTCGGGGTCACAAAGTATTTATTCTGAGCTGTATCAACGTCCGCAAAGGACATCATTATTAATAAGGAGGTATCTCATGAATCTTACATTTCTGAAATGCGCGGGCTGCGGCAAAATCGTAGCAGTCATCAAGGGAAGCGCCTGCCCCACCAAGTGCTGCGGCGAGCCGATGGAAGAGATGATTCCCGGAATGACAGAGGGCGCCGGCGAAAAGCATATCCCGGACTGCACCCTCGATGGCAGCAGGCTTCATGTGCAGGTCGGCTCTGTAATCCATCCCATGCTGGATGAGCATCACATTGAGTGGATTGCTGTGCAGTCCAAAAAGGGCTTCCAGATCAAAGACCTGAAGGCAGGTGAGGCGCCTGTGGCCGATTTCATCCTTACGGATGACGATGAGGTCGAGGCAGTCTATGAGAACTGCAACCTGCACGGATACTGGAAAGCAATCTGACAGGAATATTGTCTTTTATGATGTTGTCTATTATGAAAAACAGGAATCTGATCAAAAGAAGCGCCCTGCTGACGGCCTTCGTGCTGGCCTTTTCTTTTACCGCCTGCGGTAAATCCGGTGATGAGGGCAGGAATCAGGAAGAAACGGCACAGGAAGCCGGCAACAGTTACACAAAGTCCACTGTTTTTTCCGGGCAGCGGATCTGGAATCTGCCGGATCCGGAGCTGTCCTCCTTCGCTGCTTCTTACAGCAGCATGGATATCGTGAAGCTGGATTATGTCTACCTCGGCGAAGCGCCGGAGTATTACGAGACATCCGACAAGGCTCTGATCGACAGTGTCTTCAGGGCACTGGACCTGATTCTGATCGATCAGGAGACCGATGAATTTACGGCGGATGCCGACGAGCGCTTTGTCTTCACTTTGGCTGACGGGACACGCTATACCATACGATTCAACAATCATAACTATGAGGTCGGGCGCAGCGCATATACCGTGACCGGCGACGGTGAGCTCTGGAAACTTGCACGGAAGATCCAGGAGAATCCGGCAGGTGTTAACGGAAGCGTTTCCGCTCCCGGAGCAGCCCCCGACGCAGCAAAGGCTTCTGACACCGGCGCAGGCACTGATGCAGCTGCAGCAATCCCTGCACAGCAGGCTGGTGCCCGGTCCGGCGCCCCCGTTTCCCAGGAAGGCCTGCAGCCCCAGGCAGATGCTGCTGTCGGAATGCCCGGCTCAGCGGATGTGACAGGCAATGCGGCTTCCCCGGCGAATCAGGGTGCAGTCGTCCCCGAAGAGGCAGCCGCGGATACCGTCACTTCATCCGAGGTACAGGAGGCACTTTCTCTTCCGGCCAATCCGCAGGCAGGACTTTCCTCCTCGCAGATCGGACTTGTCGACGGACAGCTTGTCATGAACAATACTCCGGAGGGGCCTGTCTATGTTCCCGCCGAGTCTGTTTACAGTGAGCCCTACGCGATGCTGGTATACTATGCCGAGCCTTACTACGGACAGGTGCTGGACAACGGTGATGTCCGCATCAACCTGAAAGACGACGAGCCCTGGCCTTATGTCGATATTACCCGCTATATGGACGGAACAGACGCACAGACTGTCATGACGGAAAGATCTGCCGCCTTCAGCGAAGAACATGCCGATACCATCACAGCCAGCCCCGAAAAGCTGACGCCCCTGATGCTTGAAAAGTCAGCGGGCTATGTCAGTGTCGGTGCCTACACCGAAGGAGATGTGAATAAAAATGTCCTCACCATAGGCGTTGACACGGCAGACGGATCGGTTATCTTTACCACATACTATGACAATGCCGATACAGAGGCTGCCGTAATCGCTGCCGAGAACGCGTTTACCCTGGCGGAAATCGGAGGCCTTCCTGTCGCACAGTAGATAACAGTCTGCTGATTATAAGGGCGTGTGAAAAATGATTTCTCATTTTTCACACGCCCTTTTCATTCATTCCGTCCGGACGCCTGCTCCGGGACTCCTGTCAGGGCAATAAACCCTGCTATATTCCCTCTTTTCCCGCCTGTTGCGCGGTGAGAGAAAAGGACATCCGGATTGCAGCAGGTGCAGACGTCTGTCACGAAGATATTCGCATCAGGTACGCCTGCGTCCAGGAGGACTCTCCTGCACGCCTTCCAGAGGTCAAGCTGATAGTGACCGTTGTGTTTGTCAGTCAGGAGCTCGTCCTCATGCCCCGGGAAAGCTTCTTTAAACCTGGCGGCGACATCCTCGCTGATCTCATAGCAGTCCCTGCAGATGGACGGCCCGATGGCGCAGACAAGGTCCTTCGGGTCACTGCCGAACTCCTCCTGCATTTTCCTGACCGTCACTTCTCCTATTCTGCCGACCGTTCCCTTCCATCCGGAATGGCAGGATCCGATGGCACGGCGCACAGGGTCGACAATCATGACGGGGACACAGTCCGCAAAAAAGGTTCCCAGAGCAAGGTTCGGTGTATCAGTTACCAGTCCGTCAACATCATCCCAGTCGAGTTTCTTCGTAACACCTTTTCCCGCGTCGTCTTCGCCTACCCGTATGACCTTTGTGCCGTGCACCTGGCAGGTCAGCACCAGTCTGTCACTCGTAAGGCCTGCCGCAGCGGCCGCGCGCCGGAAATTCTCATCGACGCAGGCAGGATCATCGCCTCTTGTGTATGAGAGGTTCAAGGATGAGAACATGCCGCTGCTGACTCCCCCGAAACGGGTTGTAAAAATGTGCCGGACGACACCAGTCTTTTCCAGTCCGGGGAAATACAGGACCGGCATGGTGCTTTTGTCGGGATTCGTGCAGTATTTCAACTGCAGCACTTTGCTGCTCCCTTTTCTTTGTATCTTAATGCTGCTGTTGTTTTCCATCGCTTTCTGCCTCTATCGCTTTAAGTCTTTATTTCTTGCTGCCTGTTCGTATCTTTGATTATACATTTGTATTGCCGGATTGTAACTGTGCAGCTTTTGCGAGGATGCCCGGAAGGCATTTCGCAGGGTTATATAGTGACAGAACTGCCTTTTCGTATTAAGATAATACTTTAAATACTGATATTTGAAAGGAAAACGATATTATGGATTACAGAACCAGGGGAACATGTTCCACAATGATTCACATCGATATAGATAAAGATCACATTATCCGCAGCGTATCATTCGACGGCGGATGCAACGGTAACCTCAAGGGTATCAGCACTCTTGTCACCGGCATGAAGGCCGAAGAGGTTGCCGACAAGCTCAGGGGCAACACCTGCGGCTTTAAGAGCACCTCCTGCCCTGACCAGCTTTCCAAGGCAATTGACGCCGCACTGGCGCAGATGGCCTGATCCTGTGTGGTTTTACACAGGAAACATTATCAGGCACGGAGGCTGATCATGTCAAAAAAGATCGTACTGACCGGCGGCGGCACCGCCGGTCATGTTACACCCAACCTTGCGCTGATCCCGCATCTTCGCGAGGCAGGCTATGAAATGTATTATATCGGTTCCATTAACGGGATTGAAAAGAAGCTGATCGCTGACTTTAATATACCCTACCTTGAAATCGAAACCGGAAAGCTGCGCCGTTATTTTGACCCGCAGAATTTCACCGATCCCTTCAGGGTCCTGAAGGGCTTTAATGAGGCTCACCGCTTCCTGAAGGAATACCGTCCCAACATCGTATTTTCCAAGGGCGGATATGTCGGCGTACCGGTTGTCCAGGCTGCAGCCATGCTGCACATCCCGAGCATCATCCATGAGTCTGATATGACCCCGGGACTTGCCAATAAGCTCTGTACTCCCTTCGCAAGGAAGGTCTGCTGCAATTTCCCCGAGACTATGTCGGATCTCCCCTCCAGCAAGGCAATCCTCACGGGAACACCGATCCGCGAGGAGCTCTTCCACGGCGATCCCCGGAAGGGGAAAGAGCTCTGCGGCTTTACCGATGACAAGCCGGTCCTTATGGTTATCGGCGGGTCTCTGGGCGCTCTCTCCGTCAACAAGGCGGTCCGCGAACGCCTGCCGGAGCTTTTGCCCGACTTTAACGTCATCCATCTGTGCGGCAAGGACAAGATGGACAACCTGATGCTGACCATTCCCGGCTATAAGCAGTTTGAATATGTAAAGGAAGATCTCTGCCATCTGTATGCGGCAGCTGACGTCGTGATTTCCCGCGCGGGCGCGAATGCGATCTGCGAGCTTCTCGCGCTCAAAAAGCCCAATATCCTTGTCCCGCTTCCGACAGGACGCGGCGACCAGAAGCTGAACGCAAAGTCCTTCCAGCAACAGGGCTACAGTATTGAAGTAGAGGATGATTATCTGCCTGATCTGCTGGTGGATAAGGTCCACGAGCTGTACCGCGACCGGCAGAAGTATATCGACAGGATGGCGACAAGCTCTCAGATCACCTCCACCTCCATTATCATGGACCTGATCGCAAGAGAAGAGCTCCCCGGGTGACCTGCCTGCCGGGTATCTTGCCCGCCGGGTGACCTGCCCGCCGGGTTCGAAAACTGAGCTCAGGGAAAAACAAAGATTAAAAACAAACCGGACGGTCAGGGGTATCCCCGGCCGTCCGGCTTTTGTCTGTATCCGTATAACGTCTGTACATTATCCATGTCTGTACATTATCCGTGTCTGTACATTATCCGTGCGCTTTGAGTCTCTGGTATTTACCGTAAAGCAGGTAATAGATGTAGTACTGCATGTTGTTGGTGCCGAATGCCTCGGAAAGAGCAGGGTTGGCGGCGCGGAAATATGCGGGATCGAATTCCTCGCACCCGCGAAGTCCCAGGGGCATGCCGACAGCGAGGAAATTGGCAAACAGCGATGCCTCGTCACCCGGAAGCGTCCCCTGCTGCACAGCCGTCAGAATCGCCAGGTTCGCGTTCTTGTAATACTCCGCGTCAAAGACCGCTCTCATATCCTTTGCCTCGTAGGGAAGGCCGGCAAGCGTCTTGTACAGGTACCCGGAGATGAGCTCATTCTCGTAGAGAAGCCGGATGGACTCTATCGGAATCTTTGTCTCCTGCATCTGGTACAGATGGAAAATATCTCCCTCACTCATCACCTGCGTGCGAAGCCCGAGCTTTAACTGCTCATAGACTCCCGCAGCGTTTGTGTCATACAAAAGAGCGGGGCCGACAGCACTTTCCCAGTTGAGAGTCTGTGTCCATTTGGAATCATAGGCAGGCGCCGCATGGGCAGTGATCCCCGAAGGAACCGATACCGTCAGGATCAGGGCCGGGAGCGTCATCAGTATCATCTTTTTCAGGCTGCTTAATTTCAAGCTGTATCACCTCTCAGATCGCGGTTTTATTCCATTATGCTGCATGCAGACATACACATTGTCTGTATTATAAAGCCAGATTGAAAATGTCACAAGAAACAACATGCGGCGGGGATTTCCCCGCCGCAAATTTTCAACTTCTCTTATTCCTGTGTCTCTTGCTGTGACCGTCCGGCTTACTTGGAAAGGTCGATGCTGCGGATGATCTTCCTCAGTGGCAGCACGCTCTTGGCGTTGACAGACAGCTCATCGACTCCCATGCGTAGGAAGGTTTCGGTCAGTGTCTGGTCCGCGCCGAGCTCGCCGCAGATGCCGACCCAGATTCCATGCCTGTGGCCTGCTTCGATTGTCATCCGGATAGCGCGGAGCACTGCCGGATGGTGAGTATCGGAGAACGGCTCAAGCTTAGCGTTCTGGCGGTCAAGCGCACAGGTGTACTGTGTCAGATCGTTCGTTCCGAGTGAGAAGAAATCGACCTCCTGTGCCAGTTCATCGGCGCACAGGACAGCCGCGGGTGTCTCGACCATGATACCGACTTCGATCTTGTCCGAGACCTTAACCCCTTCGTTCTCGAGCTCTCTTCTGCACTCAGCAAGGATTTCCTTGCACTCGCGGACCTCGCGCAGGCTGATGATCATGGGGAACATGATTCCCAGATTGCCGTACGCGGACGCACGAAGAAGCGCGCGGAGCTGTCTCTTGAAGAAGTCCTTCCTGGTCAGGCAGATACGGATCGCGCGGTAGCCGAGCGCCGGATTCTCTTCCTTGTCCAGGTTCATGTAATCGATAGTCTTGTCCGCGCCGATATCGCAGGTGCGGATGACAACCAGCTTGGGCGCCAGTGTCTCGACGACGCGCTTGTACGCCTGGAACTGCTCTTCCTCGGACGGGTCTTCCTTACTGTTGAGGTAAACAAACTCCGAGCGGAACAGACCTACGCCCTCAGCGTCATTGGCCTGGACAGAACCGATGTCGGCGGGACCGCCGATATTCGCGTAAACCCTGATCGTCCTGCCGTCGATTGTCGTGTTGCTCTTGCCCTTGAGCTCCTGCAGGAGAGCTTCCTTTTTAAGGTCCTCATTGTGCCTCTTTGTAAGCGTATCAATAAGGTCCTGAGTCGGCTCGATATACAGGCAGGAATTGTAGCCGTCAAGAATGGCAAACCTGCCTTCCCAGTCATCCGAGATATCCTTGCACTGGATCAGTGTGGGAAGGTTCATGCTGCGCGCAAGAATCGCCGTATGGCTGTTGGAGCTGCCCTCTCTTGTGATCATGCCCAGCATCAGGGACTTGTCAAGCTTTACTGTCTCGGAAGGAGTAAAGTCCTCCGCGACAAGGATCGACGGCTCCGTGCCCTGCAGGCTGTCCGTGTCATTTCCCAGAAGGACATCCAGCATCGCATTCTTGAGGTCTATGATATCCGCGCTTCTTGCCTGGAAATAGGGATCGTCCATCTCGCTGAACATCTGGGCGACATTGTCGAACCCTTCCCTGACGGCATATTCCGCGCCCTTGTTCTGCTCGGTCATGATCGCTTTGCAGCCGTCAATGAGATCATCATCATCCAGCATAAGCTCATGTGCTTCGAAAATACCCGCACTTTCCTCACCTGCAGTCTTAAGCGCCTTCTCATACAGCGCGTGCTGCTGTTCCTGTACCTTGATCCGCGCCTGCTCGAAGCGGTTCAGCTCCTGAATAGGATCTTCCGCCTGGGCTTCGCTGATTTCGTATACGGGAGCCTTGTAAATATGGAGCTTGCCGATAGCAATGCCATTGACAATCTTCGTACCGGTTGCAACTTGCATATTTTCCCCCTTGTAGCTTTATGTATCAGAAGTGCTCATTGAAGAATTTCTCGATGTAAGCAGCGCAGGCCTCTTCATCAGCGCCTTCGATCTGTACTGTGACTTCTTCACCCTGTTTTACGCCGAGTCCCATCAGTGCAAGAAGCTTTCTCATATCCGCACTCTTATCGCCCTTAATGATGGTGATTTTGCTCGTGAAACTCTTTGCTTCTTTTACAAGAATGCCCGCGGGACGAGCATGGATACCTACAGGATCAGTTACTGTGTACTTAAATTCTTTCATGATGGTTCCTTTCTTTTCCGGTTATATTTGCCGCGCCAATATTGGCGCGGCATCCTGTTTATGCTATTTTACAATTAAATGCCATTTGTGAAAAGCATTCTTATGCGTTTTCAACAATTTTCAGATCATCATAATCTTCGCTGTTGGTCAGGAGCACGACAACAGTCTCGGGATAATTTGCCTTTTTTATCTTTTCGCGGTCGAATTTCAGGATCGCCTGGCCCTTCGTGACCGTATCACCTTCC
>JAEEGL013429128.1_pt1 | contig 37452 bp, 35 predicted proteins | sample 9134231 | NCBI WGS metagenome assembly JAEEGL01 (sample SAMN16246548, study PRJNA631951) | gut metagenome | biome: gut microbiome; feature: rumen; material: fiber-attached | host: Bos | place: Iran: Karaj | collected 2018-10 | reverse complement strand
ATCGACGGCCTGACCATAGACGACTCGGCCGTCACTTCACCGGGGTACAAGGGGCCTTCCATATTTTCTTCTTTCAACAGGAAGGGCGGAGCGAAGGAACCCTTCCCCTTCGGAACGGATTGCAAGGTGGTCCTGAAGGACATCACCGTCTCCAGCGGCAAGCCCTTGAAGGCCGCGCCCAACCCGGAAGCCTTTCCCGGCCTTGTGGTCAGCGGTCTATAATCCGAATTCCGCTTTCAGGGTATCGGCTGCATCGAGCTTTTCCCAGCCGAAGAACTGCACTTCCTTCTGCGCCCAGCTCCCGTCGGGGTTCCTTACCGGAACTGCCTTGACATAGGGCTTGCGGCCCATGTGGCCATAAGCCGCCGTAGGGCCGTAGATGGGGTTCTTCAGGCCGAAGCGCCTCACGATTGCGGCCGGGCGGAGATCGAAAATCTCCGAGATGCGGGAGGCGATATAGGCATCGGCCGCTTCCCCGGTGAGACCGTTCGCAGGCCGTGCGGTGCCGTAAGTGTCCACGAAGACGCTTACGGGTTTCGCCACTCCGATCGCATAGGCCAGCTGCACGAGACACTCGTCGCAGACCCCGGACGCCACCAGGTTCTTGGCGAGCCAGCGGGCGGCGTACGCCGCGCTGCGGTCCACCTTCGAAGGGTCCTTCCCGGAGAAGGCTCCGCCACCGTGGGCTCCCCTTCCGCCATAGGTATCGACTATTATCTTGCGTCCGGTCAGGCCGGTATCCCCGGCAGGACCGCCGATGACGAACTTCCCGGTGGGGTTCACATGAAGGATGGCGCTGCCGTCGAAAAGGGAGGCCGTCTCTTCCGGAAGGGATGCTATGAGCCTCGGCAGCACTATTTCGCGAACGTCTTTTTCGATGCGCGCATGCATGGCCTCGTCGGTATCGAATTCGTCGTGCTGGGTCGAAAGCACTATGGTATGGACCCGGACCGGCTTGTGCCTGGCCGAGAACTCGACCGTAAACTGGGCTTTCGCGTCCGGACGCAGGTAGGGCATCGGGGAAGGCTGCTCCCTGCGGATATCGGCAAGGACCTGCAGGATCTTGTGCGAAAGAGACAGAGCGAAAGGCATGTAGTCTTCCGTGTCGCGGCAGGCATAACCGAACATCATGCCCTGGTCGCCGGCACCCTGCTCGTCTTCGCTGGCGCGCACGACGCCGCGGTGGATGTCCGCGCTCTGCTCGTGTATGGTCGAGATAACCCCGCAAGAAGAAGCGTCGAAACCGTATTCCGCCTTGTCGTAGCCTATGCGGCTGATTACTCCGCGGACGGTCTTGTCAATGTCGACATAGGCCTTTTCGGAAGCGACCTCGCCCCCGACGATAACGAGTCCCGACGTGCAGAAAGTCTCGCACGCCACATGGGCGTCCGCGTCCTGGCGCAGGAACTCGTCGAGAATGGCATCTGAAATCTGGTCGGCCACCTTGTCAGGATGGCCCTCGGAGACTGACTCCGAAGTGAATAAATAGTTCATTTTAGCATTTTTTAGACGTGGTTGCAAGCAGGCAAATCCTTCCACGTATGTTAAACAGGCCGCAAATATAAGCAATTTTCGTCAGACTTCAACCCAGTGGATGCGGACGCCGGAGCGTTCCATTCCGCGGAACCAGGTCATCTGGCGTTTGGCGAACTGATGGATGGCGGTCGAAAGTAGGGTGAACATCTCATCGTAGCCGATCTTCCCGAGGACGTATTGGGTGACATATTTGTACTCGAGGCCGTACGCGATCAGCCTTTCGGCCGGGACTCCCCCGTCGAGCAGCCCGCGTATCTCTTCCACGAGGCCCTCGTGCTCAAGGCGCTGCCCAAGGCGCCTGTCGATGCGGGCGTTGCGCTCTTCCCTCGAAACGAGGGTTCCTATGAAATATGTACTGCGCGGCAGGGCGCCATCCGCAACGGCGCCGGGACCGGACATGAATGCATCGCCCTCCGCGCTGAGAGGCTTTTTCGAGCGGAAGTCGTAACCGGCCGTGACCGCGTTGATGTACAGGCCGGTGCCCCCGCAGAGCACGGGGACCGCCCCGCGTCTGCGGATATCGGCCCAGGCCGCCGAGAAATCCCTCTGGAACTGCCAGACATTGTAGTCGGACCCGGCAGGGACGAGGTCTATGAGGTGGTACGGGACATCCCCGTACTCCGACAGGTCCTTTCCGGTTCCGACGTCCATGCCGCGATACACCTGTCGGGAATCCGCAGAGAGTATCTCTCCCCCTATCCGCCGCGCAAGGGAGACGGCATAACGGGTCTTTCCGGACGCCGTGGGCCCGAGCACGCAGACAAGGTCGATGTCCCCGGCGCGGTACGAGGCCGCGAGATCTTCCGGATCGACCTTTTCGGGCTCCGGAAGCGCTGCGAGTATGGGTTTGAAGCGGCGGGGCATGGGGCTATTCCCTTTCCATTTCGCGCTTGATGTCCTTTTCCTTTATGGACTGGCGCTTGTCGTATTCCTTCTTGCCCTTTGCCAGGGCGATGACGAGCTTCGCGTAGCCGTTGTCGGCGACGAACAGGCGCACGGCCACGATGGTCAGCCCCTTGATCTTTACCGACTGCGCGAGGTGCCTCAGTTCCTTCCGGGTCAGGAGGAGCTTGCGGTCGCGGGCCGGCTCGTGCTGGCCCCATGAGCCCTGGGCATACAAGGCGACGTTCATCCCCTTGACATAGAGTTCCCCGTTCGCAAAGTAGCAGAAGGCGTCCTGCAGGGACACCCTTCCGGCACGGATGGACTTGATCTCCGTGCCGACAAGGCTGATCCCGGCCGTGTAAGTCTCGAGAAACTCGTAGTCGAAACTCGCGCGGCGGTTGCTCACCTGTATCTTACTCTTCGCCTTGGGCATGACGGCTGCAAAGATAAGCAATTATCTCGGACTGACGGACACGGCCTTGTCGGTATAGAGGATACCGTCGAGATGGTCGGTTTCGTGCTGGAAAATCACTGCAGTGAAGCCCTGGACCCGTTCGGTCGTGTCTTTGACCGTGCCGCAGCGGATTATCTTATAGGAAATGTCGATATCCCGGCTGCGCGGCACCATTCCCCGGAATCCGGGGACGGAAAGGCAGCCCTCAGGACCCTCGACGTTCTCCCCGCGGAAAGCCGTTATCCGGATATCGGGATACACCTCGAAGGGCTCCCCTTCCTTGTCGAAGCGCTGGACCGCCACCACCCTGCGGGAAACCCCGACCTGCGGGCCGGCTATGCCGACGCCGTCCTGTTCGGGTGAGGTCACGGTCGCGACCATCAGGGAAGCAAGGCGGGAGTACGTGTCCGACAGAAGGTCGGCATCGCTAAGTTCTGCAGCCTCTGCCCGCAGGACCTTGAGTTCAAGCGAATCCTGCACGGTCAGCACAGGCATCACACCCTCGCAGTCCCATATCAGCATGGCTTCCTCTTCCGTCCAGTCGGGAAGGGCCTTCGGTGTGCACGCCAGGGCGACAAGCCCCGTGACGGCAATGACAAATGCTTTCGTTTTCATCGGTTTTCAGCCAGTTTACGGCGCCGCGTCTCGGCCGTATCGCGCCCGAAAAGCTGGCGGTCACCCTCGACGGAGCGCCAGTAATCCGCATTGAAAGAAGACGGGGAGACGAACTCCCGCCTTGCCCCGGGGCGGAATGCCAGATAATTGATTTTGTAACCCTGCGAGCGGAAGATTCCTTCATAGAAAGTCTGGACCTGCCGCACTTCCGGGGCCGGTTCGGCTCCGGTGAAGCCGCCGCCGTAAAGGTCCTCGCTGCACGTCAGTACCTCGAGCCCGTTCTCCGCGCAGACAGCCTTCGTGTATTCGTGCAGGAAGCGGGAATCGGTCTTTAGATGCACTATTCCCCCTGGAGCAAGGAAACGGCTGTAACGCTCCAGGAACATTGGCGAGGTCAGACGCGCGTTCTCCTTGCGCAATTGCGGATCGGAGAAAGTAAGCCAGATTTCCGAGACCTCCCCGGGAGCAAAGAAAGCCCCGATGAATTCTATCCTGCAGCGGAGGAAGGCCACGTTGGGCATGGCGTGCTGCGTCGCATACTTCGCCCCCTTCCAGAGGCGGGCGCCCTTGATATCCACGCCGACAAAGCGCCTGCCCGGATATTTTTCGGCCAGGGCCACCGTGTACTCTCCCTTTCCGCAACCCAGCTCCAGAACGAGCGGAGCCCCCGTCCCCGGAGGGAATCCGAGTTCCCTGAAGACTTCGTCCCAATGGCCCTTGAGCGGGTGGTCCCGGAGACGGTCGTAGCCGTCCTCGAGCAACTCGCGGGTCTGCGGCTGCTTCAGGCAAAGGAAAGATTCGTTCTCTGCAAATTTACGGAGCTTATCGTGTCCCATCGCGCCTTATGCTTATGAGTCCGAGACCGCTAAAGCCTTTGGGAGAATCCGTAACACGTACATCAACGGTCCATTTTCCATACTCGGAAGGCACCAGGGCACGGCGGTAATACTGCTCCGTTTCAAGAAGGAACGGCGACTCGGAAGGCCGCAGGAGCGTCATCCATACGTCTTCTGAGTATTGCTGGCCGGAAGGAGCCGTCCAGACGATGGAAAGGGGCACGTTCATCATCCCTGGAAGGTGCTTGAAAACGGACTCCACGCGGGAAAACAGCTTGATGTCATAGACGGCCAGGCTGTCCTGGAGGTCGACGTCGAAATGATAGACTCCTCCCGGCGCATCCTGGGCGCGGATGAACCCTTCGACCCTGACGGGGCGGCTGCATCCAAGGCACAGAAGCAGCGCCAGAAGAAACGTGACCGCCACAGGGACGCGCATCATTTCTGGGAATTTTTATCCTGGCCGGGGCGGCCCTTTCTCTGGCGGCCGCGGGAACGTCTGCGTCTGGGAGCGTCGAAGCGGGAGATGCTGTCGTCGCCGACGGCGCTGACGAACTCAGGCGCGGAAGGTTCCGGCTCCGTCTTCAGGGACTCGGGCTTCACGCCGTTGCGGTTCATCTTGATGATTTCCCGGACCTCGCAGGCATCCAGCGCGAAGAGTTCGGCATCGGAGGTCTTGTCGTACGAGAAATACATCACTTCCTTCAATATGTCCGTCTTGCGGAGCCACGCCTGGCCGTCCTCGAATTCGAGGGGCTCAACCACCTTCGGGATGCGGCTCTGGGCGTCCTGGTAGGTCGCAACCTCATAATTGAGGCAGCATTTGAGCTTGCCGCACTGCCCCGCGAGTTTCTGCGGATTCAGGGAAAGGTCCTGGCAGCGGGCGGCAGCAGTAGTGATGCTGAGGAAATTGGTGATATGGTTCGCGCAGCAAAGCTCGCGGCCGCAGACCCCGATGCCCCCGATGAGGCCGGCTTCCTGCCGCGCACCGATCTGCTTCATTTCTATCCTGATGCGGAATTCTTCGGCGAATACCTTGATCAGCTGGCGGAAGTCCACGCGTCCGTCGGCGATATAGTAGAATATGGCCTTGGTCCCGTCGCCCTGGAACTCCACGTCCCCGATTTTCATCTCCAGGCCCATCTCGGCCGCTATCTGGCGGGATTTGATCATGGTCTCCTGCTCCCTCGAAACGGCTTCGAGCCAGCGTTCTATGTCATTCTCACGGGCACGGCGGTATATTTTCTTAAACTCCGCGGTCTGCGGGTCGACGCCGCGTGCCTTCATCTGGCGTCCTACGGTCGGGCCTTCGAGGGTGACGATGCCGAGGTCATGGCCGTTAGTCGCCTCGACGACGACCATGTCACCCACCTTGACGCTCTGGCCGGAATCATTACGGTAAAAGCCCTTGCGCGTATTCTTGAAACGGACTTCGAAGATGTCCTTGAAAGACCCGTCGGAAGCCTCTTTCAGCCAGTTGTAAGAGTTCAGCTTGCAGCAGCCCTCACGGTAGGTGCACCCCGGTTCGGAAGTCTTCGGATCCCGGACTGTCACGCAACCGCGGTTGCAGTCGTATTGCTTTGTTTCGATATTCTCCATTGCTCAAACTTTTAGACGGACAGGAACAATCTGTCCACCAGGTCGGTGAAGATAATCTTCGGGGCGACGTTCCTCTCCACGAGCCTGGCCGAGCGGCTGACAGCCTCAAGTCCCTTTCTCGGGAAGGTCTTACGACACCTCCGGGCCCACCCGGAGTATTTTTCCATTTTCTCCGGGGACGCCCCCGCAAGCTTTTCCATCCCTTGCTGGATAAGGAACAGATTGCGGAAAATCTCCGATGCAAATATACAAAAACCTTTCTGTCTTTCACGGGACGGCAGGCCCGCAATATCTTCACCGGCCCTGAGCGCCTTCAGCAGGTCCTTCGACAGAAGGGCCTCCATGAGCGAGTCCATGATCTCTTCGTTCTCATCCTCGGACGCGGCCGCATCCCGTTCAGCGGCACCGGGGAAGCGCAGAGGAAGCAGGCGAATGAGCTGGCAGCGGGACCTTATCGTCGGAAGGACCTTCTCCGGAGCATGCGTGACGAGCACGAACTGCGTCATTGCCGGCGGCTCCTCGATGAGTTTCAGCAGCCTGTTCCCCGCTTCGGCATTGAGCGACTCGGGAAGGTAGATAAGGACGCAGCGGTATCCTCCTTCAAGGGCGCTCAGGGAAAGGGCGTCGAGAAGGACCTTGACCTGCGGGACTGCGATCAGGGGCGATTTCCCTTCCATCCCGAGGGCTTCTTCCATCAGGGGACGGGTGAAGGAAGGAGTCTCCGACACCAGTTTCCTCCACTCCGGCAGGTAATCGGCAACTGTCGTACCTCCCGTCACAGGGAAAAGGAAATGCAGGTCCGGATGTATCATTTTCGAAATCTTGTTGCATGAAGGGCAGGCCCCGCAGGAGTCCCCTTCCGACTTCGAGTGGCACATCAGATACTGCAGGAAGGCAAGGGCAAAGGACACTCCGCCCCCGCCGTCATCCTCATGGAACATCAGCGCATGCGGCACCTTTCCGGAATCGACCATTCCGGCAAGAGCCTGCTTCACCTCGTCCGCACCCTGTATTTGGGAAAATCTCATTTTGTCCTCGATGAATTGTAAACGGCTATTTCGGACAGCAGGTCCCTATCCTTCGACGGGGGCAGGCACTCCAGGGCCGCAAGGGCCTTGTCCACCTGTCTGTCGAGGCATGCATAGGCATATTCCACCCCGCCGTTTTCGAATACGAAACTACGTATCGTTTCCAGATTGCCCGGATTCTCGGGCAAAGCGCGGACCATGTCCCTGATCTTTTCCGCGCCGGGGGCGGAGCGGAGGGCTCCGAGCAAGGGCAGGGTTATCTTCTGCTCCCGTAGGTCCGCCCCGAGGGGCTTTCCGACCTCTTCCTTCCCGGCATAGTCGAGTATGTCATCCTTGATCTGGAACGCGATCCCGAGGGCGACGGCATACTCACGCGCGGCCTCCAGATAAGCGGCAGGGGCATCCACGGACATGGCTCCGGTCGTGCAGGCGGCTTCGAAAAGAGACGCCGTCTTGCAATAGACGATACGGTAATAATCTTCTTCCGTAGTATCGGCGTGGTCCGCCTTCTCGAGTTGGAGCATCTCTCCTTCCGAGAGGTCGGAAAGCGTCTTTGAGAAGATCCTCAAGGCCTCCTCGCGTATCCCTCCGGCCATGATGGTCATTACGGCGCGGGCAAGCCAGAAATCCCCGAGCAGGACTGCGGCGGAAGGGCCCAAGAGGGACGCAGCGGTGGGATAGCCCCTGCGGCGGTCGCTGCAGTCTGCGACATCGTCGTGGATAAGGGTGGCGTTGTGCAGGATTTCGGAGGCGGCGGCATAACGCACGCTCTCCTCCGTCGTCCTTCCTCCGCCGCAGGCGCGGGCCACAAGAAGGCTCAGCATCGGCCTGAGCTGCTTTCCTCCATGGGCAAGTATGGCCTCGTTGGTGGTGCGCAGCAACTCTATGTCAGTCCCGAGGGCGCTGCGGATGAGAGCCATCGTCTGCTCCCAAGCGTCCCCAAGATGCCTTATCACGGATGTCCTGTCCATTCTTTTACAAGAGTTCTTTCAATTCTTCCACGCTGCCTGGAAAATGTATCAGCTCCCTGTCGCCCGGCTCCAGCATCCCTTCCGCGACAAAATGGTCAAGAAGGGCCTTCAGAGGCTGCCAGAACCCATCCACGTCATAAGCGACGACCGTCGCGCGCAGGCGGCCCAGCTTCACGAGCACAAGCGTCTCGATCAGCTCGTCGAGCGTCCCTATGCCTCCTGGAAGGGCTATGGCGAGACTGACGCCACGCCGCATCAGCTCCTTCCTTTCCGACATCGTGTCCGTCCAGACCGTTTCCGTCAGGGCCGGATGCTCAAGGCCGGCCATGAAACGGGGCAGGATGCCGATGTGCCGGCCTCCGGCCGCAGCCGCCTCATCCGAGACGACACCCATCGTGCCCTTGACCGTTCCGCCGGAAACCAGCGTGTACCCATACAAACAAGCCACACGGACTACATCCCGTGCAGCTTGATTGTAACGTGGGTCTATTTTCCCGCTGGCGGAGCAAAAAATGACCGCCTTCTTTTCGTTCATCCCTTTTTAGAAGAGGAATGCGAGGGAAACCTTGATACCGTTGTTGGAGCCTTCCTTGAGTCCGGTCTTCACGGTCTCGACGGCTTCACTGCCATTGACCGTGACCTTTCCGTTCTCATCGAGAAGCTGTCCCATGTTCCAAACGTAACGGGCACTGAGCTGGATGTGCTTCAGGACCTCGACACCGAGACCGGCGCCGACACCGTAGTTGAGACGGTTCTGGAAGTCCCAGTCCTTCTTCTCGGGGGTCTCGCCCTCTTCGAACTTGAAGGTGGTCTCGTCAACCCTGTAGCCGACATAAGGCTCTGCGAAAGCATACACGCGGGCTACACCGCCGACATCGATGCCCCACTGGAGCTGGACGGGGACCTGGATATAGCCGTTCTTCGCTATCGCGAATTCGCCGTTACCCTCGCTCTCTCCGGTCTCGGAACCGCTTCCATCGCCGGACCCGCTTTCGGAGCTGCTGCCCGATGCGATATCCTTGATGGGAGTGCCCTGAACGCTATACATGATGGACGGCTGGATGGCCAGGCCGAGGAAGAGAGGAATCTTGACGGTGATACCGGCATGGTACTGGTCAATGGCGCTGTAATTCTCATACGCGGTCTTGAGATCCTGGCTGGGGGAAGTCACACCTGCGATGATACCGAACTGGGCATGTGCGCTGGCGGCAATAACCAAAGCCGCGAGCACTGTCAAAAGCTTTTTCATTTATAAAAGGTTTTTAAGCTTCATTTCTATATCCGCCTTGGGCACGACTCCGACGCTCCTGTCGACCACCTGGCCGCCCTTGAAGAACAGCAGAGTCGGTATGTTGCGGATTCCATACGACATAGAGATGCTTTCGCAATCGTCAACGTTGCATTTGGCGACGACGGCTTTTCCGTCGAACTCTTCAGCAATCTCCTCGACCGTGGGGGCGAGGGCGCGGCAAGGGCCGCACCATGTGGCCCAGAAATCAATCATTACAGGCTGCTCAGATGCAAGGATCTCAGCAATATTCCCTTCGGTTACAATCTTTTCCATATTCGGCAAAATTAATAAAATAAATCAATATTCCAAACGAACGCCCTGAGCCCCAGGTCCGGAGCGGACTCGTCCCGCGATTTCAGGTCGGCGAGCAGGGGCTGCACTTTCTCATCCTCCGTGACGGTCAGGATGGCATGGTTCTGCTCGGGCCACGCGTGGCTGCCCATATGCGGGATCCCGTTGAATCCTCCCTTGCCCTGGATGTCCGTCCAGCGGGTGAAACCCCTCTGGCGGTGCTTTTCGAGCAGTTCGACTATCTCTTCGTTGTACGCCTGGTTATAGGCGATGAACACGGCTTTCATTTTTCCCTCCTTTTCTTTTTGAGCGCCGCCTTCGCCTGCATGCCCGAGAAGGAGCAGTACAGGGTCGGGATCAGCACCAGGGTGACAAGTGTCGAAACAGAAAGACCCCAGCAGACCACCATTCCAAGCGAACGCCACAGTTCGGCTCCTTCGCCGGTCCCGAGGGCCATGGGCAGCATTCCGAGCACGGTGGTAAGGGTCGTCATGAGGATGGGCCTCAGGCGGCTGCGCGCTGCGGTCACGGAAGCGTCACGGACGTTCACTCCCCTTTCGCGCAGGAGTATCGTATAGTCGATCAGCACGATTCCGTTCTTCACCACTATGCCGAGCAGGATGATCACGCCGACCATGCCCATCATGCCGAGCGCCGTCCCGGATACTGCAAGTCCGATCAGGACGCCGACTGCCGCGAAGGGCACGCTGAACATGATGACAAACGGGGACATGAAGGACTCGAACTGCGAGGCCATCACCATGTACACCAATATTATAATAAGTATGATCAGCACAAACATGTCGGAGAACATCTCCTGCTGGTCCTCATAGTCTCCGGAGATGACGGGAGTGATCCCGGCAGGCATCGGGGTGGAGTCGAGAATCTGCTGCGTGTCCGCCACGGCTTCGGAAAGGGCCTTGCCGCGCGCGACTATGCCGCGGACGGTAATGAGCCTCTCACGGTCCTTGCGCTCGATGGTCGGCGGAACCCGGGTCTCGACGACGCTGCCAAGTTCCTTCATGCGGACAGCCCTTCCGGCAGGGTTGGTCACGATTATGTTCTCCATGTCCTCGATGCTGGTGCGGAACTCGGGAGCGTAACGGACGCGTATGTTATACTCCTCCCCATCCTCACGGTAGAACGAGGCCAGGGTCCCGCTCATGGCGGCGCTGAACGCTGCGCCTGCGGTGGCTGAATTGAGCCCGTTCAGGGCCAGTTTCGTGCGGTCGAAGTCCATCTGGAACTCCGGAGTGTACTCGTCACGGCTGAGGGTCACCTGCGTGAACGAGGGCGAAGCGAGCAGCTTCTCGCGCAGTTCCCGCGCGATGCGGTCGGTCTCCTCGAAGGAGTAGCCGTAAATCTCAAGGTCGATGGTGGATGCACCTCCCATGCCTCCGCCGCCTTCCGAGACGATGGCACGGTGGATTTCGGGATAGCGTCCGACAACGGCGCGCACGACATCGGCGATTTCGGCGGAAGTACGTTCACGGGTACTGGCCGTGCCGATGTTCATGTTCATCGATATGACGTGTGTCCCGTTGCTGTTCATGCTCGCGAATATGTTGTCGGAGTCGGCCTGGCCGAAGGTGGAGTTGAGCACCCGGATCTCGGGAACGGCCTGCCGGATCTCTGCGGTCAGGCGCTCGTTGAAGTCACGGGTGACATTCTGCGCCGTGCCCATGGGCAGCTCGATGTTGACCGAGATGCGGTCCGTGTCGCTGTGCGGGAAGAATTCCGTCTTCACGCCCGGAGCGAGGAAGATGACCGAGGCGGCGAAGGCCGCGATGAAGGTCAGCACCACGATGGTCCTGCGTCCGGTGCACCAGCGGATGACGTGGGCGTAGCCGCGGCTGATCCAGGCGATGAAACGGTTGAACGGCTCGAACAGGGCCTTGTAGACCTTGCTGTGGCTGCCTCCGGGCCTGAGCCAGCGGGAGCAGAGCATGGGTACGAGGGTCAGGGCCGCAGTGGTCGAGACTATCATGATGATGGACACGATCCAGCCCAGCTGCTTGAACATGATGCCGGCGAAACCGCTGAGCATGGTCAGGGGCAGGAATACGCAGAGCATGGTCAGCGTCGAGGCTATGACGGAGATTCCGACCTCGGAAGTGCCGTGGACGGCCGCTTCCTTCGGCTTTTCACCGCGGGCAAGGTGCGTACTGACGTTCTCGAGGACCACTATGGCATCATCCACGACCATTCCTATCGCAATCGCAAGGGCCGACATGGAAACTATGTTCAGGGTGCTTCCAGTCGCATAGAGATACATCAGCGACGCCAGCAGGGCGATAGGGATTGAAAGTATGATGATGATCGTGGAAGTGAAGTTCCCGAGGAAGAGGAACACCACCAGCATGACCACCGCGAAGGTGATCAGGATGGTCTCCAGCAGGGTCCTGATTGTGTTGATGATTTCCCTCGAGCCGTCGACGATGATAGTCACTTCGACGTCCTGGGGAAGGGTCTTCTTCACTTCTTCTATCTTCTTCTTGCACGCCCGGACGACGTTCACGGTATTGGCCCCGGACTGCTTCTGGATCACTATCCTCGCAGCGCGGACACCGTTGGTGTAGGACTCCTGCTCCCGCTCCTCGCCTCCGTCACGGACCGTGGCGACGTCGCGCAGGTACACCGTCCTTCCGGCGGAAGTGCCGACCACGACGTCAAGGAGCTGCGAAGGGTCGGTGAACTCTTTCTGGACACGGAGGGTATAGGTTTCCGAACCGATATCGATGTTGCCGGAAGGGAGGTTGCGGTTTTCCGCAGCGATGATGCTCGCAAGGGTGCTGACGCTCAAGCCGTAAGCCTGCAGCTTGTTGGGATCGCAGTAGACCTGGATCTCGCGGGTCGGGGCTCCGGAGATGGAGACCGTCCCGACGCCCTTGACACGGGCCAGAGGGGTGGCAAGCTTGTCGTCGAGTATCTTGTCCAGGCCGGGCAGACTCTCGCTGGCGGTGGCGGACAGGAACATGACGGGCATGTCGTCGGCGCTGAACTTGAAGATGACGGGCTTGGCCGCACCGTCCGGCAGGATGGAGTTGACCATGTCCAGCTTGTCGCGGACGTTGTTGGTCGCCTCTTCTATATCTATTCCATACTCGAACTGCAAGGTCAGCAGGGAAACGTTCTCCTTCGAGGACGAGTTCAGTTTCTTCAGGTTCTCGACGCCGTTGAGGGCATTCTCAAGGACCTTCGTCAGGTTGGTCTCGATATCCTGGGCGTTCGCTCCCTGGTACGAGGACATCACCATGATGACGTTGGAGTCGAACTCGGGGAACTGCGCTATGCTGGTGCGGCTCAGGGAAAACACGCCGAGGACCACGAACGCTATGAATATCAGCGCCGTGGTCACGGGATGGTTGACTGCGCTACGGTATATGCTCATTGCAGACGCACTTTTTCTCCGGACTTCAGCGTGGATGCGCCCTTGACGACGACGCTCTCGCCTTCGGCCAGGCCTTCAAGGATCTCGTACTTCGAATCGAAATGGCGTCCGAGCGTGACAACGCGGGCTGAGACAGTGCTGTCGGCCTCCATGACGTAGACCGAACGGGTGCCGGCGCCCTGCATCTTCACGACAGCCTGGTCTGGAACGGTGATCGAGTTGGCGGAACCGAAGTCGACCGTTGCGCGGGCGAACATGCCGGGACGGAGTTCCTTCTTTTCGTTGCGGACCTGCACCTCGACGTTGAAGGTATGGGTCGCCGCGTCCATGGTAGGATGGATGCGGACTATCTTGCCCTCATAGCTGCGCCCCGGGAGGGCATCCGCCTGGACGGTGACCTTGTCCCCCTTGCTGACACGGGTGTAGTCGCTCTCGGAGATGGGGACGAGCAGCTTGACGGGAACTATCTGCTGGACGGTGAAAAGGGGCTGGGCCATCGAATACATGTCCCCCTTGTCATAGTTGCGGGCGGTGACGACCCCGGTCACGGGCGAGCGGAGGATCGTGTTGTCGCGCAGGTTGTCATAGCTGCTCTTGGAGACCTTGTAGTTGAGTTCCAGCTGGTCGTAGTCGGACTGGCTGATGGCTCCCTCGTCGAGCAGGCTCTTGACCCTGTCGAGTTCGGCCTTGGCGTTCTTGAGGCGGAGTTCGGCCTGGATCAGGTTTGCCCTTTCCATCTCGGCGAGCACCTGGCCGGCATTGACGAAGTCGCCGATCTCGGCATTGATGCGCACTATGCGGCCCGCGGTCTGGGGAGCGATGTTGTTGACGATGTTGGCCTGTACGGTACTGGAGAAGACCATCGTGTACGGCACGTTTTCCTTTGCGGCAGCCTGCACTTCGACAAGCTGCAGGACGGGAGCCGCGCTCAATTCGGGGGTCCCGGCGGCCTTGGGCTGCCTGACGGCGCCGTTGCCGCAAGATGCCAGGGTGGCGAAAAGGACCGCCGCGACGGGTATAATGTATCTTTTCATATTCATCAATATGTCTTGTTCAATTGGACATTGCCGCTTTCGTCAATGAAGTCCGCGCCCAGGGTGCCTTCGAGATTGGCTTTCGCCACGACGAAATTGTACACGGCCTGGCAGACGCCGAGCCGGGCCTGTGTCAGGGCGAGCTGAGCGTCGTTCAGGTCCGTCAGGGTGCTGCGCCCGACGTTGTAGGACTTGGACGCGATCGAATAGGCCTTTTCCGCCGATTCAACCGCGCTGCGGGCAGAGGAATAGCTCTTCATCGCCGTATCCATGGTGTTGAGGTACTGGCGTATGGCTATCCTCAGCTGACGCTCGGTGTTCTCCCTCTGGAGGTCCAGTTCCACGGCCTGCACGCGGGCCTGCCTGACCGCCTGGGTGCGCTTGCCCCCGGCGAAGATTGGGATGGACAGGCTGAGCCCGACGTAGGAATAGGGCGACCACTGGTACTCGCTGAACTTGAAGTCGTTCGCCATGGCGTTCAGGCTGTAGGAAAATCCCAGGGCAAGGCTCGGAAGGGAAGCGTACTGCTGGAGCTTCACCGAGGAAGCCAGCTGCTCGGCCTGGATGGCAAGCTGGCGCAGGGCGGAGTTGTTCTCGAGGCTCGCGGAAGCGCTTTCATTCAGGTCATAGAACATGTGTTCGGCATAGTCGTCAAGCGAACCGGCCACGTCGATGTTCTCGTCCAGGTTCATGCCCATTACGGCCTTGAGCTGCCAGAGGGCTATCATTATCGCGTTCTCCGCATCGTAGACATTGGGTATTGCGTTGGCGAGGGTGGTCTTCGCGCGTGTCAGGTCCAGTTCGGAAGCCCGCTGCGAGCGGTACTTCTTCTCTATCAGGTCCAGATTCTCGAGGGCGTTTTCATAGACGCTCTTGTACACTTCGAAAGCCTGCTTCGCAAGAAGGACCCCGAAGAAGGCCTGCTTCACCTGCGTGACCGTCTCGAGACGGGAGGATCTCGCCTTCTCCACGGCAAGTTCCACGTCCTTGTCCGAAATCGCAAGGCTCTTCCACAGCTGCGCGTTCACGAGGGGCATGCTGGCGGAAACGCCTGCCGACCACGTGTTCCAGCGGCCTACCGCGAAACCTTCGTTGCCGCCCGAAGTATCTTCCTCGGGAGCGGCCGGAGCCGGAGGGGTGACGCCCGGATGCTGGGCGTAAAGGGGCATCAGGTATGCCGCAAGGGATTCGCCTATCATGGATGAGAAGTCGAATCCGTCCCCGTCCATGTACATTATCTGCTTCTTGATCGTACGCTGGTATGCGCCGTTGCCGTCCACCTGCGGAAAGAGCGCCGCGTAGGAGCCTTTGCGGGCATAACCGGCCCGTTCTATCTCCTTGTCCGCCACCTTCACCGAGACGTTTTCGCTGAGAGCGAACTGCAGCGCCTGCTCAAGGGTCAGGAGGGTGGGTGCCGGTTTCGCGCTGTCCGCCTGCTCCTGTCCGGATGCCGCAGTATCCTCCGGAGCCGGAGAGCCCGGGCGTATCTGCGAAAGGGCAGGAATCGGAACCATCAACGATATGATCAACAATAATTGAACTCTTCTCATACACTCTGTTTTACAGGGCTGCAAAGATAGCAAAATTCATACCTAAATGAAAGGCCCTGCAGGAAGCCGGCAGGGCAGCGGAACGGTGGCGGGCATGGCACGCCTGTAGCGCGATGCCTGTCTGGAGCGAGACCCGTCGTAATGGTGGCGCCCGCCACGAGCTACCGGCCCAGGGGCTTCGCGAAATGCGTTTCTTCCTTGGGCTTGCGGGCTGTTTCCGGGTGGACCGCCGCAGCCGGAAGTTTCTTGCTGAACGAGAAGATTATCAGCGCTATTCCGGCGATGATGAACGGGATCGAAAGGAGCTGGCCCATGTTGAGGACCATGTTCTCCTCGAAACCGACCTGCGGTTCCTTGATGAACTCGATGAGGAAGCGCATCCCGAAACACCCGATGAGGAAAGCCCCGAAGAAGAATCCGCGATAGACCTTGTCCAGTTTCTTTGCATATATCCAGACGAGTATAAGACCGAGGATGAGATAGCTCAGGGCTTCGTAGATGTGCGTCGGGTGCTTGGGCTCGGTCTCCCCGCGGAGTTCGTAGACAAAGCCCCACGGCAGGGACGTCACATCGCCGTAAATCTCGGAATTGAAGAGGTTGCCGCAGCGTATCAGGCAGCCCGCGAATGCGACCGTGATGCACAGGCGGTCCATGATCCAAAGAAAGTCGAAATCATACTTCTTTCCGTACTTCCTTGAGAACCACCACATTCCGAGCAGCAGGGCTATTGCCCCGCCGTGGCTGGCCAGGCCGCCCTTCCAGGGCATGAAGATTTCCCAGAATCCCTGCCAGGACCCAAGGTAGTAGTCCGGCTGGTAGAACAGGCAGTGTCCCAGCCGGGCTCCCACTATGGTGCAGAAGAGCAGCGTGTACAGCAGCGGGTCAAGCACTGTCTCCGGAATGCCCTCCCGCCGGACGAACCAACGGAAAAGATACCAGCCGATGATGAAGCCCGACACGAAAAGAAGGGCATACCACCGGATCTCAAGTCCGAAGATATGGAACAGCACGGGATCTACGTGCCAGTGGACGACAAGCTGCTGGAACATGACTCTGGTTTATTTTACTCGCGGATGGCCGCGATGCCGGGCAGTTCCTTGCCTTCGATGGCCTCGAGCATGGCGCCGCCTCCGGTGGAGACGTAGCTGACCTTGTCGGCGAAGCCCATGCGGGTCACGGCTGCGACCGAGTCGCCGCCTCCGACGAGGGTGTATGCGCCGGCCGCCGTGGCGTCAGCGAGGTCCTTCGCAATCTGGAGCGTGCCTTCCGCGAACTTGGGCATCTCGAACACGCCGACAGGGCCGTTCCAGAGTATGGTCTTGGAGTTCATGATGATGTTCCTCCAGTTCTCCAGGGACTTCGGGCCGGCGTCCATGCCTTCCCAGCCGTCAGGAATCTCGTGCGAAGGAACCAGCTGGACATTGGCGTCGTTGCTGAAGTCGTCCGCAACCTTGGTCTGGACTGAAAGCGAGAGATTCACGCCCTTCGCCTTGGCCTCGGCCATGATCTCGAGCGCATCGGGGATAAGTTCGTCCTCGTGCAGGGACGTGCCGATTTTTCCGCCTTCGGCCTTGATGAAGGTGTAGCCCATTCCGCCGCCGATGATGAGGTTGTCGACCTTGCCGACGAGGTTCTTCAGGACCGCGAGCTTGGAAGAGACCTTGGAGCCGCCGATGATGGCCGTAAAGGGCCTCTGGGCGTTCTTCAGGACATTGTCGATGGCTTTGATCTCACCTTCCATGAGGTAGCCGAACATCTTGTCGTCCGGGAAATACTTCGCGATGAGAGCGGTTGAGCCGTGGGCGCGGTGGGCAGTTCCGAAGGCGTCGTTGATATAGCAGTCGGCGTAGGAGGCGAGTTTCTTCACGAATTCCTTCTGGCTCTCCTTGACAACGGCTTTCGCAGCCTTCTTCTCTTCGTCCGAGGCATCCTCCGCGAGTCCGCGGGGCTTTCCTTCTTCTTCCGCATAGAAGCGGAGGTTCTCGAGCAGCAGGGCCTCTCCCGGTTTCAATGCGGCGACCTGCGCGTCAGCCTTCTGGCAATCTTCCGCAAACTGGACGGGAACGCCAAGGCTCTCGCTGACATGGGCGACGATGTGCTTCAGGGAGAACTTGGGATCAACCTTCTTGGGGCGTCCCAGGTGGGACATTATGATAAGGGATCCGCCACCGGCAAGGACCTTCTTGAGAGTCGGCATCGCCGCACGTATGCGGGTGTCGTCGGTGATGTTGAAATTTTCATCAAGGGGGACGTTGAAATCAACGCGCACGATGGCTTTCTTGCCCTTGAAATCGTAGGAGTCGATGAACTGCTGCATAATAGTCTTATAAAGTTTCGAACTACAAAAATAACACTTTTTTCGTGGATGGCAATCTTCTAGCGGGCCATCCTGACGAAAATGGAGAGGGGAAGGCTCCTGCCGGCGCGGTCGCGGAGGGCCAGCTCCCCGCTTTCGATTTCGGCATCCTCCCCCGGACGGAAGGCTTCGCGCACCATGGTTTCCCCGAGCATGGCCGAATAGCCGTTGGAATACAGGTTCAGCACGAGGAAACTGTCCACGGGCTCAAGTATCTGCGAGACCGTCTTGAGAAGGTCGAAAAGGCATTCGTCGAGCTTCCACTTCTCCCCGTCGGGGCCGTGGCCGTAGGCGGGGGGATCCATGATTATCCCGTTGTACCGGCGGCCGCGACGGGCTTCGCGCACGGCGAATTTCATGGCGTCCTCAACTATCCAGCGTATGCCGTCAAGGCCGGAGCGTTCCATGTTCTCCCTGGCCCAGGTCACGACCTGGCGCACCGAATCCAGATGCGTCACGTCAGCGCCCGCCGCCTTCGCGGCAAGGGACGCCGCCCCGGTGTATGCAAAAAGGTTGAGGACCCGCGGAGCCGGCCGGCCTTCCGCGGCGGCCTTTTGGGCAAGGGTCATCGTATGGCTGTAGATGTACTCCCAGTTCGGAGCCTGTTCGGGAAAGACTCCAACATGCTTGAAGGAGGTCAGGCCGAGGCGCAGGTTGAAGGACGGGCCGCCGATGCCGTAGTGTACCGGCCACTGTCCCTCCATCCTTCTCGCAGTGCGGGTCCATGTGCCCGAATCCTCTTTTCCGGCCTTGCCGAAACCGGCGCCGGGGATGAAGCGGGTATGGACGGCCCTGTCCCATTCGGCTTCGGACATAGCCTTGTCCCACAGGGCTTTGGGCTCGGGACGGGCGAGGAAGTACTGCCCGAACCTCTCCAGCTTCTCAAAGGAGCCGCAGTCCACGAGCTCGTAGTCCCGCCACTGCAGGGAAGGGTACTCCGTCTTCATTTCTTGTCGGATCCGGACGCCACGTGGACAAGGTCGGTGAGGCTCTTCGTCAGAGCTTCCGCAAGTTCCTTGTCCCCGCCCTTCTTGAGAGCGTCGGCGAGATAATAGATGTAGTTGCCGCAAAGCTCGAAGTCCTCATGGGCGAACTCATAGAATTCGAGGTAGAAGCGTGCGGCGGCGATAAGGTCTCCTCCCAGCTGCCCTGCAATCTCGCGGGCGACTTCGGGCTTGCCGAGACTGTAGTAGAGCTCGATCGTCTCTATGACCATGTAATCGTTGCCGGAGAATCCCAGAGGGATGGACTCCAGCGGATAATGGGCCATCACCTCGCGGCTCTTGTCGAGCATCGCAAGGGCCCTGTCCCGCTGACCTTCCTTCAGGAACGCCTTGGCGCAGGTGACGAAATTGCCCCTTACGGAAGATACCCCGAGGTGGGTATAGAGATTCTGGTAATCGATGAAATAGTCATCACGTCCCAGGGCGTCCCAGCGGAAGACTTCCGTCATCAGATGCCACAGATGGTCCGTGTCCACCTTGCCTATATTGGTGGAAGTGGGACGGTTGCGCCAGGGAACGAGCCTGTAGGAATAGCCGCAGTACTCGAGATACTCCTTGATGCCCACGTTGAGGTCCCCGCCCATATTGAGGAAGTGCAGGGGCCTGTCCCATTTATAATTCGAGAGGAGGTCGAGGATGAAGAGCTCAGGCTTGCTCAGGTAGTCCTTGTCCTTCGGGATGTTCAGCACTATGCTATCGGGGACGGATTCCAGGTTTTCGGAACGCACGAGGCCGCTGCGCAGGGCGTTCTCCTTGTCCACGGGGATGCGTATCCGGCGCGAGGCTATGTAGTCTACCTTGCGGCCGCTGGTAAGGGCCACCTTGACCTTCGGATGACGGAACAGGGTCATGACGTCCCTGATGTCCATGGTCCCTCCGCGGGTGTCGTAGATGGGAATATACTCGTTCGTGCCGTAGAGGTACTGGCTGTGAGGGACGCTGATGTCCAGCGGAGCGGACTCGTTGACCGCGTAGCGCATCTGGTCGATGTGCCAGTCGGTCCCGAGCAGCGAGGTGTTGCATATGCGCACGTCGGTGCGTATGGATTCGACCTCCTGGGCATACCAGACGGGGAAAGTGTCGTTATCCCCGTGCGTGACGAGTATGCCGTCCTTGCCGACCGAGTTGAGGTAGTTGGCCGCAAGTTCGACCGCGGTGGCGCGGTTCGAACGGTCATGGTCGTCCCAGTTCTGCGCACCCATGAGGGCGGGGACGCACAGGCAGGCAGCAGTGGCCACGGCCGCCGTGACCGTGCCGCCCCTGCCCTTCGCGGCATCGGAAATCCATCCGTAGAACGCCGCCACGGCCAGTCCTATCCACACTGCGAAGAAATAGAATGAACCTGCATAGACGTAGTCCCTCTCACGAACCTGGAACGGCGGCTGGTTGAGATAGACCACGATGGCTATCCCGGTCATGAAGAACATCAGGAAGGTCAGCCAGCATCCCCTCTTGTCCCGGGCGAACTGGAAGAACAGGCCGAGAAGGCCGAGCAGCAGGGGGAGGAAGAAATAGTGGTTCTTGCCCTTGTTCGAGGCAAGGCACTCCGGCGCATCACCCTGGTCGCCGAGGCGCACGGAGTCGAGGAATCCGATCCCGCTCTCCCAGTTGCCGTGGAAGATATCTCCCGGCGAAGGGCTATGGATGTCGTTCTGGCGTCCGACGAAATTCCAGAAGAAATAGCGCCAGTACATCCAGTTGAGCTGGTAGTCGAAGAAGTACGACAGGTTCGCTATCTGCGAGGGCTTCTTGTGGGTCGCTCCGCGTACCGTCCTGCCTTTCCCTCCGGTATAGGCCTCGTAAAAGTCGGCGTACCGCGGCTCGGGGCTGCTCCACATCCTGGGGAAGAGCATCTTGCCCTCGGGTTTGTATTTTGCGTCCACCGGGGCGTCCACGTGGGCGTAGCGTCCGTCCAGCGGAGCCCAGTACTTGCTCTGTTTCAAGTCATACGGCGCATCGTAATACTGGCCGTAGAGAAGCGGGGTGCTCCCGTACTGCTCCCGGGTCAGGTAGCGCACGAGGGTGAAGGCGTTGTCCGGCTGGTATTCGTTGGTCGGAGTCTTTGCGGCGGAGCGTATGATGTCTATCGAAAAAATCGAGAATCCTATCAGGATGGATACGTAGCACAGCAGGACCGTATTGGCGAAGACCTTGCCGTGCCGGAAGGTCCACGATATGCCCCAGAAGCAAGCTCCGATAAGCACGGCCACGAAGAAGGCGGCTCCGGTGTTGTATGGAAGGCCGAGGACGTTCACGAAGAAGAGATCCGTGTAAGCAGCGACCTTCGGGGTCCAGGGGATGATGACGAAAAGGATCACGCCGACTATGGCCGCACCGATGAGAAGGGCCTTGAGGGCCATCTTGAAAGTGAACCGGCCGTCCTCGTTCTTCCTATAATAATACATGAACACGAGGGCGGGAATCGCCAGGAGGTTCAGGAGGTGCACACCTATCGACAGGCCCATCAGGAAACTGATAAGCACTATCCAGCGGTTTGCGCGGGGGCCGTCCGCCTGCTCGTACCACTTTGTCATGGCCCAGAAGACCAGGGCCGTGAACAGGGAGGACATGGCATAGACCTCGCCTTCGACCGCGGAGAACCAGAAGGTGTCGGAGAAAGTGTATGCGAGGGCCCCGACAAGACCGCTGCCGAAGATAGCAACGGCCTGACCTGTCGTATAACCGCCATCGGAAGAGCTGAACAGCCTCTTCGCGAAGAAAACTATCGTAAGATACAACAGCAGTATCGTCAGAGCCGAACATATGGCGCTCATGGAATTGACGATTACCGCCGCGTGGGACGCATCCCCGAATATCGTGAAGAAACGGGCTATCAGCTGGAAGACGGGGTTTCCGGGAGGATGGCCCACTTCAAGCTTGTAGGACGAGGCGATAAACTCGCCGCAGTCCCAGAAAGAAGCCGACGGCTCTATGGTGAGAAGATATGTCACGGCCGAGGCGACGAATGCGACTGCGGCGCATATCCGGTTCCAAAGTTTGAATCTTGTTTCAGTCATAACCCACAAAGATAACAAAGTAAATCCGTATCTTTGCAAAAATCGTTCATCATGGCAGACAACGACTGGAAGAAAAGACTGGGAGTGGTTTATTCTACCGACCCTTCGTTCAACTACCGGCAGCAGGCGGAAGAGGCCGTCTCCACGCCCGAACCGAAGGACCAGAACCTGCGCGTGAGCCTTGAGCGGAGCGGACGCGGAGGCAAGCAGGTCACCCTCGTCACCGGTTTCCGCGGGACTGCGGAAGACCTCGCCGCCCTGGGCAAGACCCTGAAAGTCAAGTGCGGGGTCGGAGGGACGGCAAAGGACGGCGAAATCGTCATCCAGGGCGACCTCAGGGATAAGGTGACGGCGCTTCTGCTCACTTTGGGCTACAAGGCAAAAAGAGGAAACTGACCCATGTTCCCGCTTCAGGACATACTTCCTGCAGGGCAGGCTTTCAGGGAGGGTTCGCTGGACCTTCCTGCAGTCGCTCCGTCCCTGGAGGAAGCGGCTCCCTCGTGGATAGGGAACGAAGTCAATTCTGCCATCCTGGCCCTCGCGGCGGTACTGTTCCTGACAGTGATGAGGGATTTGAAGGACCTCGTTCCGGCAACCGCCGGATGCGCCATCCGCTGGAGGGGGAACCTCGACATCGAGCACAGCGTCCACCTCTCCCGCGAGAGGAACTGGGCGGCGCTGACGGCCATCCTGTTCTTTTGCATCATAGCCGAGCGCTTCTGCGTGTATGCTCCCGGATTCATCGTCCGCCTGGTTCCTGGATGGCGTCTCCCCGCGACAATAGGCGTTTTCGTCGCTTATCTTCTCGTCCGGTGGCTCGCGCATCTTCCCTTCCACCCAAGGAAAATGCACTCCGAGGCGCGGAAGGCTGTCTACTCCAGTTTTTTCAACTACCTGCTCCTGCTGGCGGCGGTGCTTCTTCCCAGTGCGGCGATACTCCTCGTCACAGGGGCCTCTGACGGGGCTGCGCGAGTCGTTTTCGGAGCGGAATGCAGCATCGTTTTCATCCTTTTCCTCGTCCGCAAATGGCAGATTTTGAAAGCAGACTGCTATTTTTTCGCCAGTTTTTTGTACCTTTGCGGCCTTGAAATCTTGCCGGCGGCTCTTCTGGTTACGAGCGCCGTCGTGCTTTGACCGAGAATTAGTTGAAATTATGCCCATCCGAAAGATACTTGTCGCCCAGCAGGAGCCCGCAAACCTGGCTCACTATACAGCAATCAGCAATCGTTACGACGTCAGCATCGATTTCCGCCCTTTCTTCCTCATCGAGCCGTTGTCGTCAAGGGAATTCCGTTCGCAGAAGGTGAACCTTCCCGATTATACAGCAGTCGTCTTTTCTTCGAGGCATGCCATCGACGCATACTTCGCACTCTGCGAGGATTGCCGCTTCAAGGTCCCCGAAACCATGAAGTATTTCTGCTCGACGGAAGTGGTGGCCATGTATCTCCAGAAGCACATCATCTACCGCAAGCGCAAGATTTTCTTCGGAAACGGCACACCCGCGTCCATCGTCGCCCAGATAGGCTCCAAGCACAAGGGTGAAAGGTTTCTCCTGACCACCTCCGACACCGCCGGCGGCAGCACCCTGTCGCATCTGTTCGACGAAGCAGGCCTGAACTACACCACTGCCGTGCTGGTAAAGAGCGTGTCGCAGGACCTGAAGGGCGTGGACCTCGCGGCCTACGACCTCGTGGCGCTGCACAACCCCGCAGATGTCAAGGCCCTTTTCGCCAGCTACCCTGATTTCAAGCAGGGGGACATGAAGTTCATATCCTTCGGCAAGTCCATAGTCAAGGCCATGGACGAGGCCGGTCTCACTTCGGTGCTTCAGGGTCCCACTCCCGAGGCTCCGTCCCTTTCCAAGGCGCTCGAACTGTACCTTTCCCAAAACAAGTAAGGGCATGGCGGCCACGGGTTCCCATACCCTGCCCAAAGAAGAGAGGCTGTCAGGCAAGACGGATATTTCCGCCCTGCTGGACAAGGGAAGATGGGGATCATGCGACGACATCCGGTATTGCTGGAAGGAAAACGGCTGCGGGCTGAACCGCATCATGGTGTCCGTTCCGAAGCGCCATTTCAAGAGGGCCGTCAAAAGGAATCTGCTGAAAAGGCGCATACGCGAAGCCTACCGCACCCGCAAGGAACTGCTGGAGACCGCCGGAGTGGACCTGCTCTTCGTATGGTCCAATCCGGAAATCCTCCCGTTCGGGCAGATCTGCTCCGAGGTAGCGGATATCCTTCGTGAAGTTTCCTCTAAATCCCGGGGAAAATGAGCACGCTGAAAAGAATACTTTCCGCCCCTTTCATCCTGCTGATCAAATTCTATCAGCTGTGCATCTCTCCGCTCAAGCCCCCGACCTGCCGCTTCACCCCGACCTGCTCCCAGTACGCGCTCGAAGCCTTCCGCAAATACGGCCCCCTGAAGGGCTTCTGGCTCAGTTTTAAAAGAATACTCCGCTGCCACCCCTGGGGAGGAAGCGGATATGACCCTGTTCCCTGAACTGCACTCCCATGAAAAAGATAGCCGTCGCATTCTGCATTCTCCTCATCGTCGCAGGGATAGTCCTGCCGATGCTGGCCCCGCATACGATCCCTCCATTCTACCTGCTCCTGACGAACCTGGGCTGCATCGCCCTGACTGTCCTCGTGATGAGGCCCGCTGGTTTTCTCATGCGCCGCTACGTCGCCCGCAGGGAGCGAGAGATCTACACGCGTATCCGCAGGGAAGAGGACATGAAGGAAAAGATGGCCGCCCTGGAGCGGGAGAAGAAGGAGCTGGAAGAGAAACTCGACACCCGCTCACAGGCCGAAAGGCTGCCTTCCGACGTGAATTTCACGTTCAAACTCGAGCAGATGGAGTATTCCAAGAAGGGATACATCGTCAAGGAGGAGCCGCTCGAGGCCTTCCGGAACGATTCCCGCTTCGCCGGGACCCTCCCGGCGGAAGGGACTGCCGGCCGCCTGCTCGGAGCCCTGAAACTCAGGGACGCAGCCTCCAGGAAGGTCCTCTTCATCCGCAAATACTATTACAAGGCATCCATAGGACTAGATTTCAGCAAGATAAAATACTGCGCCGACGGGGACTCCCTCCTGTTCTCCGGAGTGCGTTTCAGCCGCCTGCATGACATTTCGGGCGAACTGGAGCGGGACGGCGGGGACATAGCGCACTGCTGGATCCTGGAAGGTCCGGATTCGAAGTCCACGCTGGTGCGTTCCGGCAGCTACGACGCCTTCAAGCAGGCGTATTCAGCCCTGCAGGAGTTGCATGCGAAGGAGGCCATGGAAGAGGATGCCGACATCCTATGCCGGGAGTACACTTCCGCGTTCAGGGAGAGCATCAAGGCCCGCTACGACAAAGTGGATTTCGTGGAAAGCATAGACGACAGCGACAAGACCTGGCACGCCCTTAAAGACGGCACTCCAGACCGCCGCATCTCCGAGACGGCCTCCTACATGCTGGCCCTGTCGGACGTCATCCGCAAAACTGTCTGACCGGCACTGAATCTGTCAGCCTATCCAGCATACAGAGTCCTCTTTTTCAGTCCGGGGGCAGAGGCCGGCAGCGCTGAACATTCCTTCAAAACTAAGGTCCTCATCTATCTGAGGCCATGTTATACCGAGATAAGAAAGTTCAAAAGCCTCTCTTTGTTCCTCTGTGGCAGCTTTGAGTCTTGGCCACAGGTCGAAGGAATAACTTGCGACAAGACCATCTGTGGTCCTCGCATAAACTTTCTCTTTATCGGTCCAGACCTTATCTACAATATGCCGCATGGCGCTACTTGAAAAACTCTTTCCACTTTCCCTCGATTATTTCGGCATTCTCTTCCACCAGTCCCCTGATAATCAGCATCTCATGCCGCTTGAAGCCTCTGTTGTAAACTTCCCTTACTTCTGGCATTACATTGAATTTGGCCTCATGCCCGTCTTTCACGACGTGGACATGAACAGGCTCATGATCATCCGAAAAGAACTTGAAGACAAAACCGAAACAAATAAATATCGTAGGCATGCAAAGATATGTATTAATTCGTAATTATAAAACAATGCCGGTGCGGTCCAGGAAGCGGTAAGATGCGGCTTCGGATATGTGGACAGGGGCAATCGGACCGGGTACGGGGGCCGCTCCGGAAGCGGCCGCTTCAGCGGCGGCGTCGAGGTCCGCGATGGTCCTGGCTATGCGCCGCAGCCGCGAGAAAGCCCGGGCGGAAAGGCCCATGCCCTCTATTATCCTTTCCATGAGATCCTGGCATTCCTCCGACAGGGGGCAAAATTCTTCCAGCTGCCGGGCGCTCATCTCCGCATTCGTATGGATGCCCGTCCCGGCGAAGCGCCGTGCCTGGACAGCCCTTGCCCCGGTCACCCTCTCCCTGACGACGGCGCTTGTCTCCCTCCCGCCTTTCCCGCGGCCGGCCCGCACGAGAGCGGCCGCCGGGACCCCCGAAACAAGAAGCTGTATGTCGATCCTGTCCATTATCGGTCCGGACAGTTTGCCGAGATAGGACTGCCTCTGGCCGGGAGTGCAGGTACACCTGTCCCCTTCGCCGTAATATCCGCACGGGCAGGGATTCGATGCGGCCACCAGCATGAACGACGAAGGATATTCGACCCTCGAGCGGAGACGGGAAATGGCGACCTTGCGGTCCTCCATGGGCCCCCGGAGCGCCTCCATGACCGATTTCGGCATCTGGCCGAACTCGTCCAGGAACAGGATCCCGTTCTGGGCCAGGCTGATTTCCCCGGGAAGGATGTTGTCCGCCCCTCCCCCGCCTATCATGGCGGCGATGGAAGCACTGTAATGCGGGGAACGGAAAGGCCTCTGGCGCATGAGCCCCGGAAGCGACTTCCCGGCTATCGAATAAATCTTGCTCGTCACGAGCGCCTCTTCCCTGTCCATCGGCGGGAGGATCCCTCCCATCGCCTTGGCCAGCAGGCTCTTGCCCGATCCCGGAGGGCCGACCATGATCACGTTGTGCCCGCCTGCGGCGGCAATTTCCACCCCGCGCTTCGCGACATCCTGCCCTATGATGTCCGAGAAATCAGGTATGTCGGAAGGGATGTCCGCGCCATGGTCCCAGCGGGCCTTGCCGGCGAGAAGGTCGCTGCAATCTTCTCCCGACAGTATCCGGATCACGTCCGCAAGGGTCCGCACACCGTACACCGTCGTTTCGACGGACCCTGCCGCTTCCATCGCAGACAACTCCGGAAGGATGCAGCCCTTGAGTCCGGCAGCTTCCGCGAGTTCGCAGAAAGGGAGGGCTCCCGGGACGGGACGGACGCTCGCATCAAGGCCCAGCTCCCCCATTATCAGGTAATCCTCCGCCAGCGGCATCGAAACCTGCTGCGAAGCGGCGATTATACCTATGGCTATCGGCAGGTCATACCCGCTGCCGTTCTTGCGCAGGTCGGCCGGGGCCAGATTGATCACTATCTTCCTTCCTGGAATACGGTAGCCCATGGACTGCAGGGCCGTGACCGTCCTCAGCAGGCTCTCCTTTACGGCAGCATCCGCCAGCCCGACGAGGTGTATCCCTATCCCGGCGGCGACGTCGACCTCGACCATCACCCTCACCGCGTCGATTCCGACGCATTTCGCTCCATTCAAATTGATCAGCATCTCATTCCTTTTCCATAATCACATGTTCAACCCCCGTCATGCACCCGTCCAGCGGGACCTCGTGCATCTGTCCGTCCAGCCACAGGAACGATTGCCCGTCATCCCGTCCGGTAAGCGAAAGCGCGATGCTCCCCCCGCATACCGAAGATCCGGAAGGGTAACGGAAGTAGCACCTCACGCAGCGCGGACTCCCTCCGACGGGAGAAAGGTCCAGATAGTTGCCAGGGCCATACCAGACAAGATCCACCCTCGGCCCGACGCCCAGAAGCAACGCTTCCGGGTAAGGATAAATGTTGTCCGGATACGGCATCTCCTCCGTCCAGACATGTACCCCGGGGAGTATGGACTCCCAGGATCCGGTCCCGCACACGACGGGATCCCCGGCGGCATCCGCGATCCAGCCCTCCTCCATCCACTCCGGATACGGGACGTCCAGGCTGCGGCTGAGTCCTCCCTTCCGGAACGACCACACGCCGTCCGTTTCTCCTAGGATGCACGTCTGCCCGTCCACTATCCTGACGTCAAATATCCTGTCCATCCCTTCAGCGGCTATCTGCACCGTCTTTCCGTCCTGCCAAAGATTATTTATACGGATTCCTCCGACATCCTCGAAAAAAGCGAAACTCACCGACCCGCCGCCGTCTGCATGCAGGGCTCCCGTGCGCCCCGGACCGGGACCGAGAAGGCTCCCGTACGGGCGGGCGCCGCCCCTTTCCATCAGGATTCCGGCATCCTCCGTCAGCCTTATTCCGGAACCGCTCCTGTCCATCCACAACGCTTTCAGGGGGCCTTGCCCGCCTCCGAGGAGGCCGCACAGCATCCACTTCCCGTCCATGTCCAGGACCTGCACCCCGTCACGGCACAGGACAGTCCTCTCACGGAGCACCTTTTCAGTATATATGTGTCCGCCGAGAAGGTGGTGCCGGTCCGTCTCTGTCCCCGCCATGCGTCCCGGCCCGGCGGGGATCTCCAGCACCCTCCGGAAGCCTTCCCCTTCGCGCCTGTTGTCCACCTTCACGAACAGGACGATCTTCCCGGGCGCTTCTCCGGAAGCGGTATCCCTCTGCCAGTCGTAAGCGCCGTCCCATTCCACCCCGCAGACGTAAATCAGGGTATCCCGGTCCGCCGCCGGGGCCTCCTCCTTCGGCCCTGCCATCCTCACTCCCGTACCGCCGCCCAGAATCTCGCTCCGCGTCCTGTACCCCTTGAACAAAGGCATTTCCCGGTCGCATCCGGCGAAAAGCAGCACCGGCAGCAGGGCCGCATATTTCCATTTCAATCCCATATCGCCCGTTCTTTCGCCTCCAAAGGTGCAAAAACGGACGGACCCCGGAAAATCCTTCGTCACAGATTTCCGGGGTCTCGTCACAAATACGTGTTTCTTATGCTTTTTTCTGTTTTTTAACCTTCCAGATGGAGAAGTTTTTCAATCCTGGGCAGGCGTTCGAGGATGCCTCCGGACTTTGACCAGTAGTCCTCGTCCAGCACGAAAACTCCCCTCTGAGTGCGGGTCCAAGGGGCCTCGGGCCAGGCAAGATCCTGACGCATGGCTTCCCAGTCGGTATAGTTCTGATGGCCGTTGGATTCCACGAGACCAAGCGAACCCAGGCCGGGGAAGGCCGGAAGCCTCGCCGCGACGGCCTTGTTCCATTCGACCATCACGGGATTCACCGTGAGGTCGGCGCAGAAGCAGGGAACTCCTTTTTCGAAAGAAGCCTGGGCGATCTTCATGCTCATGGACATCGTCTTGGCGATGGGCTTCAGCGCCATGGCCCTGTATCCCATCTCGATACGCTTCAGCGCATCCCCGACGGTGTGCGCGGACTCATCCGCGGCGAGCCGAACCGGAATGTCATTGACATCTATCGGCGCATATTCGTCGAAGGGCTCCTCGATGATGGCGACCTGGTCCAGCGCGCCTATCTTGTCGAGATGGTCCACGAAACGGAGGAAGGTTTCCTTGGTTTCGTAGCGCCCGTTGGCATCGAAATAATACTGGACCTTGCCCGAGGTGGTGTGCGGGGTGCGTATGTCCTTCAGTGCCTCATGAATCTCGCTGACCCGCCGGCAGTCCTTCTCCAGCATCTCTTCCTGCGTACCGGCATGGCCTATCTTGATCTTCAGGAAGAAGTACCCGTCTTCGGCGGCGGCGCGAACTTCGGGGATGGGGACGGCATAGCTCAGAAGAGGGATCGAGGCGCATATCCCGTGACGGCCGGAAAGCGCCGGGCGGTATGCCGCAGGAATCATCTCGTCGAAGGACCTGAAACCGTTCTCACGCGCATAGAGGACCCATGCCGCACTGTCCACGGGCACGAGGGCGTTCAGGGCGAAGGTTGCGCGGAGCTTGGGATCGGCCGCAACCTTCTTCCCATATTCCCAGACCTGCGGGAAGAGCCAGTCGTTCAGCTCCACCGGGGTGCGGAAACTGACCCCTTCCGCCAGCTTCAGGGCGTACTGGGTCATGGCGAACATTATGGAATTGCCGCCGGCTTCCGAATTGGACGAGAAGACGGCCGCGTCGCTCCAGAGGCAACTCTGGACTCCCTGCCCGACACCGAAATTGCCTCCCGACGACTCCAGTGATACGTAAACGTTCCACAGTTCGGAAAGATATCCGCCCTTGAATCCGAACGGACGCATCATGGGCCTGCGTTCGAATTCGCAGCGGGCGCGGGATATCGTTATGGTTTTGAGGGATGCATCATCCGCGAGCCGGGGGGCTGCAGGATAGCGTTTCTTCGAAGCGGCGTCGCAGCCGTAAAGGGCCACTGCCGTTCCGGCAATAGCCGCCGATTTAAGGAAATCTCGCCTTTCCATATTGTATCAGATTCGTCGGGGTACCGCGACTCGAACGCGGGACCACCTGGTCCCAAACCAGGTACGCTACCAACTGCGCCACACCCCGATTCCGAAGGACAAAGTTATGAAAAATTCGTATCTTTGAAAAGTCATGATAATAGAAGCGCGCAACATAAGGAAAACTTTCGGGGACCTCGAGGTCCTGAAAGGAATAGACTTCACAGCCGAAAAGGGAGAAGTGGTGTCCATAATGGGAGCATCCGGGGCAGGCAAGACCACCCTGCTGCAGATACTCGGAACCTTGTCCACGCCCACTTCCGGGGCGCTTTCCATCGACGGGACCGACGTGCTCTCCCTCGGGTCGAAGGCCCTCGCCGCCTTCCGGGGCTCGCACATAGGATTCGTATTCCAGTTCCACCACCTGCTCCCTGAATTCACGGCGCTCGAGAATGTCATGATTCCGGCCCTGATAGCCGGAAAGAGCGGCCGCACGGCGCGCCAGGAGGCGGAATCGCTGCTCGGCCAGGTCGGCCTGTCGGAAAGGCTCACGCACAAACCCGGCCAACTCTCCGGAGGCGAGCAGCAGCGCGTGGCCATAGCGCGCGCCCTTGTGAACCGGCCGTCGGTCATCTTCGCCGACGAACCCACCGGGAATCTCGACTCCGCCACAAAGAAAGAGATCCACGAACTTTTCTTCAAAGTCCGGGATCTCTTCGGTCAGACAGTCATTTTCGTCACCCATGACCCCTCGCTTGCCGCACTGTGCGACAGGTCTCTGGAGATGAGGGACGGCCTCTTTGTCTAGAGGTTGGGGTTAAGGGTCTTCCACTCTGCCACCGGGGGAACGATGCCCAGCGAGACAATCTCGTCGCGCATCTTGCAGAGGTGCTCGTAAGAGGCTTGCAGCGCGGCCATCTCTTCGGCGGTCCCTTCGGGAGCGTTGAAATGAACTCCGGTAGCGTCGATCGTAGTCGGCATAGCCATCATCACGTTCTTGAATCCGCACCTGTCGCAGTCCACATAGCAGCCTGCGGGCAGGGTGAACGGAGTTCCGCCCATCGCAGCCTCGATCATCTTCACGGCGCAGTATGCCGGGCTCTGGAACGAGGAGCGGCCGCGAAGCTTGATGATGTTCGAACCGCCCTGGATCGTGGCGTGCTTGATCTCGGAGAACCTTTCTTCGGAAAGACCCATTTCGGAAAGGGGCTTGCCGGCGACCTTCACCTTGGAAGCGAAGACGGCCATGGCCTCTCCGTGTCCGCCGTAAGTGCATGCGCCGGTGACCTCGGACTGGAGGACGCCGAACTCGCGCGCTATCTCGCTCTGCAGGCGGGTGCTGTCGAGGGCGGCGAGGGAAGTCAGCTGGCTGGGCTTCAGGCCGGAGTGGATCAGGGCCGTGAGGGCCGTGACGTCGGCCGGGTTGAAGATGACGACGACATGCTTGACATCGGGGCAATACTCCTTGATGTAGTCTCCGAACTGGGCGGCGATCTGGCAGTTGCCCTTCAGCAGGTCTTCGCGGGTCATGCCCTCCTTGCGGGGAGCTCCGCCGGAAGAAACTATATACTTGGCGTCCTTGAACGCGACGGCAGGGTCGGTGGTCCAGGTGATGGATGCGCCTTCGAAGCCGCAGTGGAACATCTCCTCGGCGACGCCATGGACGCTGTTCTCGATGATGTCATAAAGGCAGATGTTGGGCGTGAGGCCGAGCATCAGCGCCGTCTGCGCCATGTTGGAACCGATCATTCCGCCGGCTCCCACGATGGTCAATTTCTCGTTTGTAAGGTATTTCATAATTTATAGCAACGCATTTCGCGCCGCAAAATTACACAAAATAAACCGGAATACAATCATAGATTGTCCCACAGCTGAAAACGCGCTTCGTACCATTTTTCAAAATATTGTTATATTTGTGTTTTGCGCGTAAAAAAACATTTCGATGAGTATTCGCAACATAACGCTCCAACTTATTGTCGCTCTGGCGTTTATGGGGGGCTCGACAGCTCTCTTCCCTGCCGTATATGCCCAGACATCCCGTAGCACCCGCGCTCCGCAGGGCAAAACCCGCACTCTGAAAGGCACAGTCCTGGACGATGAAGGCCTTCCGCTGATAGCTGCCGGGGTCATCAACCAGGACACGAAAGACGGCGTCGTAACGGACCTCAACGGCAACTTCTCGATAAAGGTCTCTGCCAGCCAGAACGCCATCCTCTTAGTCTCTTACCTCGGCTACGAGGAGGAGAAAGTCGTCGTAAAGCCCGAAGACAACGATATAAAGGTCACCCTCAAGTCCAACACGAGGCTTGAAGGCGCCGTGATCAGCGCCGGCTATGGCGTCATCCAGAAACGGGAGAACTTCGCCGGTTCCGCGTACCAGATGACCAGTACCGAATTGAAAGTCCGTCCTCACGACAGGCTTGACAACATGCTGGCCGGCATGGTCCCGGGAATGATGGTGTCGGAAAGCAGCACCAACGGAGCCCGCAGCAGCATCAAGATCCGCATCCGCGGAGACGGTTCATTGAGCGCATCCAACGAGCCCCTGTGGGTCATCGACGGAGTCCCCGTCTATACCGGCAGCAACACCGGCGCCGTTGCAGGCACTTCCGCTACAGTCAGTCCGCTTTCATACATCAACCCTGACGACATAGAAGACATCACCGTCCTCAAGGACGCGACGACTACGACCCTTTACGGAGCGGACGGGGCCAACGGCGTCATTCTCGTGACCACACGCAACGCCTCGGCCGGAAAAAACAAGTTCAACGTTTCCGTACAATACGGAATAGACAACATCGACAAAACAACCCGCACCAAATACCTCAGCACGAAAGACTGGTGGACGATAGCCCAGGAAGCATGGACCAATTCCGGAAGGAACCTGGCCTATTTCCCCTACTTGGACAACGAATACCAGACTTTCAGCAACGTGGATACCGACTGGTTCGACGTATACGTAGGGACCGGATCCACTTTCGAAGCGAACTTCTCGGTAACGGGAGGTACGGATAAACTGAAGCACTTCTTTTCAGGAGGAGTTTACTCCTTCAACAGCCCGTACATCGGTAACAAACAGGACCGCTATTCCATCCGGGAAAAAACGGATATAAAGATATCCAAGAGACTCTCCGCCAATATACAACTGTCTGGCACCTTCTCAAAGAGCGACATTTTCTCAATCTCGGGGTTCAACAATTACCTTTCTATCCTGACCCCATACAACGACGACGGCTCCTACCGCCTGTACAACTATTACAACAACTCGGAAAACAGCATAGATATCCGGCAAAGAACATTTGTCTACAACAAACTCCCTGAACGCGAATACGATACCCACTACCAGAATGCCAACACGATGGAGGCGGCCTTCACTTTGAATTACAATGTTTTCTCAGGTCTCACCATCACATCCATGACAACCGCTAACCTGCAAAGCATATATGAAGCCTCGTATTCATCAAGACGGTCTCTTTCCGGAATCAACTTCGATGATCAATCATTGGGAGGCTATACGGGCAGGTACGGAGTTTTTGATTACAATTTCCAGGAAGACTTAAGGGCGAATTACAAGCATATTTTTGGCAGCGTTCACACCGTTTCCGCAGTAGCAGGCATAATTTGGAAAAACAAGGAGCATCCTTATCTTCAGACAACTGGAAACGGTTTCGCAAACGACTACATACAAGAGATTTCCTATGCGGATTCCTCGACAAGAAAAGGGACTTCGAACACTTCTCGCGACAAGAGCCTCAGTTATCTCGCAAATGCGATATATACCTACGACAACCGCTACACGCTAACCCTGACCGCACGCAGACAGGGCAGTTCAGCCTTCAGCGAATTCAGCCGGTGGAACACATACGCAGCGGCAGCCATACGATGGAATGTCCACAGGGAAGCATTCTACAATATTCCGTGGATGAACCAGCTGAGTTTACGAATGTCCTACGGATCCAACGGCAATTCCCGCGTCGATTCATCTTCCAGCTACGGTTCATACTCCTTAAGCAGCTATTATGGGTCGAAACCTGCAGCAACGCAGGCTACGCCACCCAATCCTGGACTGTCATGGGAAAGGACCCTCATTGCAAATCCCGGCTTGAATGTCGGATTCCTGGGCGGCAGGATTACCGTCGATATTGACTATTACAACAAACAGACCCATGACATTATCTATTCGGGGCGTGTCTCTTCAGTTATCACCGACGGCACAGTCAAACGCAACGTCGGTATAATTGAGAACCGCGGATGGGAATTCGCAATCAACACCGTTAACGTCAACAATCCCAATTTCACATGGCGGACCTACATCAACGGAGCCCGGAACCGGAACCTCATCAAGAAACTCGAAGGTGATTCATATACCGGTTTCTTCGACCATATCTGGATCGAGGGCCAGCAGAAGGACGCAATGTGGCTTATTGATTTTGCCGGCATCGACCCTACGAACGGAAGGAGGATGTATTACGACGCAAACGGAGACCTTACCTACACCGCAAACTTCGCGGACAGGGTTTACATGCCGCAGTATTCGAACCAGCCCGAGTTGTTCGGAGGAGTTTCGAACCAGTTTACCTTCGGCAAGCACTGGAGCGCGCAGATAATGTTCGACTACACTATCGGCGGATGGTTTTTCGACACTCTTATTTTCGACGCGAGTTCGATTGACCACAATCTTCCCGTAGAATATCTTGACCGATGGACAACTCCGGGACAAGCCGCAACAGTACCCAGGATTGAGTATAAAAACGGCAACTCCTTGGCCGATTACAATACTCCGTATGACCTTTGGAATATGACCAGCGCGCAACTGCGCAGCGTCTCGATCGGCTATACTCTTCCGACGAACATATCCCGTAAACTTAGACTGAACGATTGTACGATTTCTCTCATAGGCCGGAACCTCTACCTCTGGACAATCGGACAGAACACTAAGAGAAACAGCTACAAAACACTCAAAGATCCATACGGAATGCACCGCACGTTCTCCGCTTCGGTCCACTTAAGTTTTTAGCACTATGAAGAAGACACGATATATACTTCCAGTTCTGGCATTATCCTGCATGACATTGCCTGCTTGCGAGGAATTCGAAAAAAGAATGCTCTATACGGAGCAGATCGGGAAAGCTACTATCGAGAGCTTTTTCACGGAACTGGACGGGCTGTCCGCCGCAGGAGAAGGCCTTCACAAAGAAATGCGTTCTTTCATTGACGGAGAGTATCTCCGGTATGGAGACATACGCGGAGATATCTTGAACTCAACCGCGGACACAAATGAAGGGGACCTGCTCACATACAACTTTGAACTCACGGCAGAGCATGTGTCAACCTATCCCAGAAACCTGTGGGCTGCCGGATGGGCCATCGTAACGGAAGCGAACAACATTATCTACTATGGGGGCAAACTGAAATCCAGCGGCAGGTATTCTCTTGCAACGGAGAAAGCTACCATGGACAAAGTCATCGCCCAAGCATATTTCGGCAGGGCATTCGCACATTTCTGCCTCTGCAATGCCTACGCCTGGCCTTACAACTATACCGCAGACCATTCCCACCTCGGAATACCGGTCATGGACCATGTTCCCGGTTTCAACGACAAAGTTGACCGCAAAAGCGTCAAGGATGTATATAAACAGATCCTTGCTGATCTGAAAAGCGCTCGCGAGCATTTCAAATCAAGCGCTGAAACCAGTCCTGATACCGCAGAATCCTTCTGCCAGTTCAATTCCATCTCCGACTGCTATCATATTTCGGATATAGCATGCGAGGCTCTTCTCGCAAGGATATACCTATATATGGAAGATTGGGAGAACGCGGAGAAGTGCGCGAAGAACGTCATGGACAAAGTCCCTCTCACTCCGTTTGACAGCTATGTGAAAATGTTCCGTAACAGTCAGGAGTATCAAGGGACTGAAGCCATTCTGAGAATGAACTCATACAATACGACAACTTCAATGGCCTCCTTCTATGACCCGTCGAGGTCTCCCAAGTTCACCTACGATCCTTCTTTCCCGGGATTGTTTGCCTATGGGGATGTGAGGAAAGAGCTCCTGGTCTATGTTCCCCTCCCTACCGAAGCCATATACAAGCCTGGCCTCATCATGTCCGGAGTAAGCAAGTATTCATACGACAGGACTATCACCGACCCATACAAGAAAGTCAGCGACTGCTTCGTCCTGCGTTCCTCCGAGATGTACCTCATCCATGCCGAGGCGGCAGTCAAGGGACGCGGAGACACCGCCACTGCTGAAGACGACATCAAAGCCCTTGAAGGACGAGCCCGGAACATCCCTGCGTCTTCCGTATCGCTCAGCTGGTCCGGCAAGGACGGGATGCTCTCGCTGATCGAGCTGGAGAGGAAAAAGGAACTTTGCTTCGAAGGCCACCGCTTCTTCGACATCCTCCGCTGCAGGCAGGATCTCAACCGTCCTGCGACATCCTTGTCGAAGATGAAACAGCTGAAGTACCCCGATTACCGTTTCATTCTTCCCATCGACCGCATGGAGTGCCAGTACAACGAGTATATCCAGCAGAACGAAGGCTATGACGATTATAAAAAGTAACGACATCATGAAAAAGATATTTGCCTGCATTATCCTGCTCGCCGGAGCGTTGTGCTCATGCACCGACCGGATCCGGTTTGAAGCGCCATACTTCGTCTGCTTCATGCCGGAGGAGTCTTCTTCCACAATAATCAACGCCCAGGGCACCGTGACCGGAACCTACAAGGTTCATCTTTCGACGGTGAAACCCGACAACACCATAGTCGTGAAATGGGATGTATTCCCTGGAGACGGGATGAAAGAAGGGGTTGATTACTCCATCGAAAGCGCAAGCAAGAGCCTGCAGTTCTATTCCGGAGTTTATGACCGGGAGATAAAGATAAAATGGCTCAAGCACGACATCGATCCGGCAAAAGACAACACCGTGACCATCAGCCTGACGGAGTGCAGCCAGCCCGATATCCTCCTTGGCATGCCCGGACCGTCGAAAAAGAACAAGGACATTGTTATTACCAAATATTCAGATTAAGCTGTTATGAAAAAAACATCGATTCTGATTGCGGCACTTGCAATCATTGCCTCAGTCATCTCCTGCGGTGAAAAAGAGCCCAAGGAGAAAATCAATCCTGTTTACTTCGAAAGTTTCGGCTTCACCGCGGAAACGACTCCTGATCT
>JAEEGL012396163.1_pt1 | contig 37453 bp, 21 predicted proteins | sample 9134231 | NCBI WGS metagenome assembly JAEEGL01 (sample SAMN16246548, study PRJNA631951) | gut metagenome | biome: gut microbiome; feature: rumen; material: fiber-attached | host: Bos | place: Iran: Karaj | collected 2018-10 | reverse complement strand
GGGGTTGATGTCGGTGCTGCTACGCCAATGTATCGACTGCCCATTGTCGGAGGCATAGAATGTGGCAGGCAGGGTGATGGACCCCGTGTTGTCGTCAAAGGCAACCACCATATTGCCCATTCCGCTATAGTGGAACAGGCTGTCGAGATGGATGTCGACCCACGAATTGGCCGAACCGCCAAATATGCCTGTATAGACCAGCTGCAACTGCGACAGGGGGATGTGGTCGAGAGGTGATGTAAGTGTGCTGCGGTCCACCTCACCCATGTAGAGGCACACATTACGCGGGGGGCAGCTATCGGCGGTGTGGTAGGCGATGGAGGCTATTGTACCACCACTGCCCACCTGTGTGGAGGAGTATAGCATCTGAGTGTAGGAATAGGCGGACTGAGTGTAGGTGGGAAATGTGTTGGTGGTGATGGCACTGCTGCCGCCAGTTATTTCAGCGGTGTCGCCGCCCATGCAGGTGGTGGCAAACGTCACTATGTCCCAAGGTGAGCGGTCGCCAGCCCCACAGACGCTGCGCACCAGTAGGCTGTAATTGCGCAGGGGGCTAAGACCCGAAACCCAGTATGGATGGGTCGACGTGGTGTCGACACGTATGGTGGCATCGCCCTCCATCAGTCTCACCTCGTAGTATGCGGGCTCGATGTCTAATGGGAATGTGCTGACGTTCCAGTCTGCCAGTACCGAGGTGCTGGTTATGTTGGCGACACGGGGGGCCGACACATAGCTGCAGGTGGGAGGCGTAATGCAGTCGACATGCAGCTCGAAGCCTTCGCAAGCCTCTACGAAATTGGTATGCCATACCAGTGTGATGCTGTTGGAGGAGGATAAAATGGTGGGGATGACCTCTTGTACCTCTGAAGGGGTGGAATGAGATCTGCTGGTCTGCCATAAGAGGGTTCCCGTAGTGTCGTCCCCATCGTATATGCGCAGGTAGTCCCAGTGGTTGCCATTAGTGGCGGTGGAGCCGTGTATTGCGAGGGTCGAGTCGGGGTCTAGGGCATATATGGTGAGCCGGTAGTCTGCGTTTTCGCTAGAAGGGCGCATAGGGCCGCCATCGTCATATACCGTAAACGAGCAGGCGGTAACTTCGTCACTGCCACTTGTGCCCATAAAGATAGTTCCCGGAATCACGGTAATGGGACCCACCCACCAGCTCTGTTCGTTGCCGCAGTCGGAGCGGACATAGATGTCGTAGGCACTGTCGCGAAGCAGGTTGGTGAAGGCGTATGCGGTGTCCTCCACCGAAACAACAGTGTCCACCCCCGCGTAGGGGTCTGCATCTACAGGAACATAACATAGTTGGTAATTGCCGATAGAGGCAGTGTCGTGCCATGCTACCCGCACGGTGTCGGTATAGCTGCTCACGAGGGTGAAGCCGGTGGGCTGTGGGCAGTCGGTACGCTGTAGGCAGCGCACATTGAGGGCAAATCCGTCTCTTCCTGCCCCGTAGTCGCTGTGCCACACTAGCGTGATAGGCCCCGTCCTTGATATGGTGTTGGGGATGGTTTCGTTGACATAGCTGTTGTAAGTAGGAGGACTCCACAGCAGGTTGCCGTCGGTGCCGATGCCCTCGTATATCAGCAGGTAGTCCAAGGCATCGGTGTTGATGGTGCCCCAAAACGCGAGCACCGAGTCTCTACTGCCCGGATAGACATATAACGTTGAGTGGTCGTTGTCGCCGTAGGGACTGTCTGCTCCACCCGGGTCGCAAATCATCGAGTGGCAGGTGATGAGTGTAGTGCTGCCCAGTGTGTCCATGTCCACCTGATGGCTCGTTTGCAGGTGAAGGGGACTGCTCCACTCGCTGGTGTCGCCCTCTTGGCAAACGGAACGCACATAGATGTCGTAGGCGGTGTCGGCATCGGGCTGGAGCAGCACTTCGTGGTCGTAGACGGTCACCACCGTGTTGCAGGTGTCGGCACTTTCGCCTCTCCCCACTACAGCCATCTGCCATGTGGTGGCGGCATTGGTCTCGGTCCAACTGACAACCACATCGCCCGCACTGCTGCCCGGCACTGCCGTCAGCCCCTCAGGCGGATGACAGGTGGGGTTGGGCTCGAGTGTGAAGTCGTCGAGGTAGGTATGTCTGGCATTGGACCGGATGGCCACACGCCCATGGGCACCACTGTATGATGCCAACGATACTACATACTCCTGCCAACGGGCAGTGCGAGTGTCTATTTCGACGGTATCTATAGGCTGGAAAGTGTTGGAGTCGGAGCTATTGGTTATAACTCCCACTTGAAACGAAGGGTAATTTAGGTAGGTGGAGCTGGGCTTCGCCCAAAACCTGAGTCGCAAAGAATTGATGGGGTATCGGTCAGAGTCTACGCTCGGTAATATCACGAGGTGGTAGCTGTCGAGGTACTCCCAACTGAGCACCTTATTGCCGTCGGGCGTATGGTTACACCCGTAGCAGTAGGAGACGCAGGGGGCGAGGGCGTAGGTGACGACCCTTGCGCCCAGATGCGACCAGCAGGTGCCCACCGAGCCATCACCCGTCGGCGAGTCCTCAAAGTTGTAGTAATAGGGCAGCGTGTCGAGGGGTGTGCACTGTGTGCTCACAGTGATGGCTCTCCACAGACCTGTGTCGAGCAGGCAGCGAGCCGCCACCCTCACTGTGTATTGCGTATTGGCGGTGAGTCCGGCAAAGCTGACATGGGTGTCGTTCACCGTCTGGGTGATGAGGGTAGTGCCCATACTGGTCAGTTCCACCAGCCACGACGATGCGCCCCCTATCTCTGTCCAATGAATGTTGATAGTGCTGTCGGTAACCTCCGAAGCAGTCAGTTCCACCACCTCGCGACAGTCGGGAGCCTCATATAGGGCAAAGTCGTCGAGATACGCGTGCCACGACGAGTTGAAAACAACCGATCGCAAAGCCACATATATGCCGCTGCCCGTGTAGCCCGACAGGGGGATGGCATATTCTTCCCACACCGCCGAGTCGCCCACATCTATCACGTCCACCTGTTCAAAGGTGGTGGAGTCTTCGGGGTCGGTCATCACACCCACCTGTATCCGAGGCAGGGCATAATGAAAATCGGGGTAGGCGACCCTTGCCCAAAAGCCGAGGTAGAGGTCTCTGAGCGCGTGCGCAGTGGTGTCGATGCCGTGCAGCACCACCAGATGGCTGCGCAAGTCCATCGTGTTCCATTCCAAGCCTCGCGAGCCTGTACGTGCCGACGCCCCCTCCGCCACGAAAGGGATGCCCACATACGCGCCACCGCTATTCAAGCGGTGCCAGCAGTCAACAAAGGCATCGCTCCCCATGTCTCCTGTGCCCGCCACACCGTCTGCCACCTCAAACCCCATCGTATAGGGTATCGCGGAGATGTATTCGCACTGGGTGTGTACCACAGTGGTGCGGAAAGCACTTGTGTCGCCATTGGCACATAGGCTGGCGACACTGACTGCATAGTCGGTGTTTGCCTCCAGCCCAGCAATCGAAACAGGGTAGGCGGTCACATCGTTGTAATAAACCACCGAGTCAGTAGCCCTTTCCACCACCCTCACCAGCCAACGGCTGGCATCGGAAGTGTCCGCCCACGAAATCTCGAACCCCTCGTCACGCACACTGCTCGCAGCCACCGCGATGGGACGAGGGCATGCGGCCACCGGAGGGGTGAGGGTATACCGCAGCCCATGGGCGGGGAGGTTACTGGTAGGGCGAAAGGCAAACGTCGACGACGAGAAGACGGGACTCGCCCACCTGCCGGTGATATAGGCACGGTCGCCATGAGGACCGTCGGTCATAAAGGTCGCCAACAAGCACGAGGTGTCACCTCCCCAATCGACCGTATCGTACACCAGCTCGATAGTGCTATTGTCGTGAAACACTATCTGGTAAGAATAGATGCCGTAAGGCTGGTCGTATCTTCCCAGCAGATGATATTCGATGGTGAAGGTGCCAGCTGTGGCATCATACCTGCAATATGCGCCTGCGCCCTCATGGCGGTTCAGGTGCCCGTCCTCACGTAAGATGGCGTTGATATAGCAGTCGGTTTCGTTGATGTGGATTGCCGTTGTGCCACTGGTAGAAGAGGAACCCAGTTGAAGAAAACCGTTGGCAGAACAAGCGATGGGGGTGCCGGCAGCAAACGACGACTCGCCAAACCCGATGGCAAACGGCAGTGCCACCGTTGCATAGCCGTCATCCACATTGTTGAACGACAACGCTGTGCCTGTCGTTACAATGGAATTGAATGTAGTGGTGTCGACCGTCATAGAATAGGTCGACAACCGTTGTCCCTGCGCCCCCCAGGCAAAGGCCATCATCGCCATTGCGAAGAACAGTCTCAGTAACGGTTTTCTCATAAGAATAAGAATTGAGAATTGAGAATTGATACCGCACCCAGTTAATTCTCAACTCTCAATTCTCTCTCAATTATCAATTTATTGATTACTTCTCCAGACGGATGCGGGCATCCACGGCGGTAACATAGCGCGGGTTGCCGAGCAACGGGTTGAGGTCCATCTCCGCAATTTCGGGAGCGGCCTGCACCAGTGCGCTCACGCGTGCCACCTGTTCGGCATAGAGGTCGATGTTCACGGGTTCCTGTCCGCGCACACCTTGCAGAATCTTGTAGCCGCGCAGCTTGGTCAGCATCTCCTTCGCCTCGGCGGCGGTGATGGGTGCCAATGCGCTCTGCACATCTTTCAGCACCTCGATGAAGATACCGCCCAGACCGAAGAATATCTGATGGCCGAATTTCGGATCCTTGATAGCTCCGATATAGACATCGGTACCATCCAGCATGGGGTACATTTCCACAGCGTAAGTCTCGGGAATGACGATAAGGCGGTTAAACTCCTTCTCGACCGTCTCGAGGTCTTTCACACCGAGGGTCACGCCGCCCACGTCGCTCTTATGCAGCGGGCCGACGACCTTCATCACCAGCGGCACATCCTTACTGCAGCCCACCTCCTTGGCAAAGGCGAGAGCATCTTCCACCTTATTCACCTCCACGCTCTTCTTACGGCTGATGCCGGCAGCGTCAAGCAGCTCGTTGTAGTCGGCAATCTCCATATAGCCGCTCTTGCAGCGGTCAACAGTCTTGCGGATGCGCTCCACGTCGATAGCGGGCTGCTCCACATTCTCGGGCTGCGGCTTAGGCGTGTTGTACACCTTGCAGAGGGCGTTACCCAACACGCACTCTTCGGGGAAGTTGATGCGACCACGGTCGATAAACTCCTGAATCTCTTCCTTCACATTGATAATGGAAGGCAGCACGGGGAAGATGGGTTTCTTACAGGTCTTCATTTTCTCGTCGAGGAGCTTATACACCTCGCGGTTCGAGAACAATCCGGGGCTACCGAAGATGACCACCGAGAAGTCGATGTCCTCGTAGTCGTTCTCCACAGCGTCGAGGATATAGCCCAACTGCTCGGCAGTGCCAGTGGCGAGGAAGTCGATGGGGTTACCTACCGACGAGCCGGCAAAGAGTTTCTCCAACAAAGCAGGGCTGGCGGGATGGTCTTTCAGGCTAGGCACCTCCATGCCGCCGTTGCTCAACACGTCGGTCAGCATCACGGCAGGACCGCCCGCGTGGGTCACCACAGCGCAACGATTGCCCTTCAATTCGGGATACATAAACACACCGCACACGGTAGTCAGTTCCTGACGGTTCTGACAACGCACAATGCCAGCCTTGCGGAACAAAGCATCCACCGCTGCGTCGTTGGTTGCCAAAGCACCCGTATGGCTCGAGGCGGCACGGCTGCCTGCTGCGCTACCACCGCTCTTGATGGCGGCGATGTGGCAACCCTTGTTTATCAGGCTACGGCTATGCTTGAGCAGACGCTGCGGGTCGCCCACTTTCTCCATATATAGCATAATCACACGGCTCGACTTCTCGGGGTCGAAAGTCTCATCAAGGTGTTCAAGCACATCCTCAATACCCAGCTGTGCGCTGTTACCCACAGCCCACACGCTGTTGAAAGTCAAACCATTTGTGATACCGTATTCCTTGATAAACACGGCCGTAGCGCCCGAGCCGGTGATAAAGTCCACACCCTTGGGGTCAAGTGTCGGGATAGGAGTGTCGAAGCAACCGGCATAGTTAGTATTCAAGAAACCCGTGCAGTTAGGACCAATCAGCGAACCGCCCACAGCATTGATGCTGTCCACGATATGCTTCTCGATGGCGGCACCTTCGGCGTTCTCCTCAGAGAAACCGGCACTGATGATGATGAAGCCCTTAGTACCCTTCTGTTGGGTGAGCACGTCCACGGTCTGGGCACAGAACTTAGCTGCAATGCAGAGGATTGCGCAGTCCACCTGAGGCAGGTCGTCCACCTTAGTGTAGCACTTAATGCCCTGCACCTCGGTCTCCTTGGGGTTGACGGTATACACCTGACCTTTGAAATTGCTCTCCAGCAAATTCTTCAAAGCCTTACCGCCAGGTTTGTGAATATCGCTCGACGCACCGCACACCACGATGCTCTTGGGGTTCAATAATTCTTTACAAATCATAGTTGAGTTTTGATTGTGTTATTGTGTTAATATGAGAGTACCCGAATACTTTACATACTCGGGTACTCAACATCCTTTTTTACTTATTGACAGGCATATTGGCGAGGGCTGCCACCAGATAGTCGAAGAACTTCTGGCTGCTCTCGATATTGGCACGCTCGTCGGGGCTGTGGGGGCTCTGCAGCGTGGGACCGAACGAAATCATCTCCATGTCGGGATACTTGCCGCCCAGCAGGCCACACTCCAAACCAGCATGGATGGCCACCACAGCGGGTTCCTTTTTGTAGAGCTTCTTATAGGTAGCCTTCATGGTCTTCAGCAGACCACTCTCCATATTGGGTTTCCAACCAGGATAGGCACCCGACAACTGGCACTTGCCACCTGCCAGTTCGGCAAGGCATACCAGACGCTCAGCAAGAGCCTCCTTGGCGGAGTCGACCGAACTGCGCAAGAGGGCCTTAATGGTGAAGTTCTTGCCGTTGGTGTTCATAATGGCGAGGTTCAACGAAGTCTCCACCAAGCCTTCCATATCCTTGCTCATGCGGATAACACCGTTGGGGGCTATCATCACAGCATTGATAATCTTCTGTGTGTCGGCCTCGGTCATCACCTTAGGTGTCATGCGGATAGGTTCGAGCTTCATAAAGAAGTCGGGTTCTACAGCGCCCAATTCCTTCTTCACCCAGCCGGCCACTTTCTCAAGCTCTGCCACGATGCAGTCCTTGTGTGCCTTAGGCATAGCAAAGGTAAGCGTAGCGTCGCGCGGGATAGCGTTGCGCATGTTGCCACCATCGACACTCATCAGGCGGATGCCACACTCGGCAACCCAGCGGATATGACGGAACATGAGTTTATTGGCGTTGGCACGACCGGTATTGATTTCCATACCGCTGTGACCGCCCTTCAAGCCACCAATGGTGAGGCGCATGGCGCAGTATTTTTCAGGAGCCTTCTCAGTGGTATAGGGAATGGTGATGGTGGCATCGATACCGCCGGCGCAACCCACATACAGTTCGCCCTCGGTCTCGCTGTCGAGGTTCAGCAGATATTTGCCCTTCAACTCACCTTTCTTCAGACCAAAGGCACCGGTCATACCGGTTTCCTCATCAGTGGTAATCAGAGCCTCCAGAGGACCATGCTGAATGGTCTTGCTCTCCAGCACTGCCATGGCAGCTGCCACGCCCAAGCCATCGTCGGCACCCAGCGTGGTATCGCAGGCATACACCCAGCCGTCCACAATCTTGGTCTCGATAGGATCCTTCTCAAAATCAAACACCTTGCCGGCACGTGCCTGAGGCACCATGTCCATATGGGCCTGCAGCACCACGGGGCAACGGTCTTCCATGCCCTTAGTAGCAGGTTTCGACATGATGACATTGCCCACCTTGTCAACGCGGCATTCGATATTACGTTCTTTTGCCCAGTTCACTAGAAACTCACGAACTTTCTCTTCGTGTTTCGACGGACGGGGACAACGGGTGAGGTGATAGAAGTTACCCCACAACTCTTTTGGTTCTAAATCTTTAATATTCATATATTTATTGTATTTGTTGTTTTACAAAGCCATTTGCGAAGATACAAATAATTTTTGAATTAATTGTTAATTGCTGGAAAAAAGTTGTATTTTTGCAGCATGAAATGTACCCTCTGTCCTCACAATTGCGCTAGCAACCGCGCTGATTCCCTAGGCTTTTGCCATGCTAACGCCACCCCCGAAGCAGCCACCATCTGCATTCATCGGGGCGAAGAGCCTCCTCTCTGTGGCGAAAAGGGCATCTGCAACGTATTCTTCTCCCACTGCAACCTTCAGTGCATCTACTGCCAAAACTACCAAATTTCGCATTATCAGAATAATCAGACCCATCCGACCTCTCCAACCTCTCCCACCCCCCGCTTCGTCGGTGTCGATGCCATCGTCGACGAGATAGCCCGCCTCCTACCCCAGACCGAGAACATCGTCGGCTTTGTCACCCCCACCCACTATGCCGACAGCATCCCCCCCATCGTGGAAGGTCTTCATGCCCTAGGGCTATACCCTACCACGGTATACAACTGCGGTGGATATGAGAGCATTGACACTCTGCGCACCCTAGCCCCCTACATCGACATCTACCTGCCCGACTTCAAATACAGCGACTCCGACCTAGCCCGACGCTACAGCCATGCTCCCGACTATCCCACCAAGGCCTTTGCCGCCCTGCGTGAGATGTACGACCAAAAGGGCTCAGCCCTCCCTACCGACGATAAGGGTCTGGCTTATCGCGGCATTATTGTACGCCATTTGGTCCTTCCAGGACAAGTGGACAACAGCTTCGGCGTACTCGACCTCCTTGCCGACATCTCCCCCAACCTTCACGTCTCTCTTATGGCGCAATACTACCCTCCCTTGCCCAACCTACCCGACCAGCTAGGCCGCACCCTCACCGACGATGAATACCGACAGGTGACCGACCATCTCGATGCCTTAGGCATGTACCGTGGTTGGGTACAACAGCTTGATGCACAAGCCAACTACCGTCCCGACTTCACTCACCAGCAAGCCTTCTAACCCACCAACCCCGCCTTAACAACCATTCCTGTTTCACAATTATGAAAAAGAAAACGCCCCCCGTACTGAGAGACTCAGACTTTTCGTTCGACGACACTGCCACCGTCATGCTCAGTACCCACGACCACCTCTTCCAACTGGCACTTTTCCTCAACGAGGCCTACTTGTTACAGCTGGCCCGAATCGAGGACCTCTTCATCGGCGATCTGCCCCACCCCTGCTTCTTTTACCACAACGAAGAGGCTCGGCTCGTCTACATCCTTATCGCCCGTCCGCTCCAACCCGAGGCCGACCCCGCCTTCACCGACTACAACACCATGCTCCTCATCCGGGGGCGCGAAGCTTGGAAAGTGCAACAAGAAATATACGACGACGTACGTAACCGCCGCTACGGCACTGCGATAGGCTCAGCCATCGAACCCGACAAGACCGACCTTCTGGAGCATAAACATTGGGAAAAGTGCAACCTACTGGCCGACAGCATACAAAATATCGACATCTTTGGCTTCGGCAGCCTCAAAGGACTCGTCAGCACCCTACGCCTCACCGACGACGCCCCAACCCTTTTCCCTGTCGACCCCGCCTCAACTACCAGCAACGAAAACCGAGCCATCGCCCGCTACCACAAGACCCTACAGAATTTCCTCGACCAAACCTTCCTTGCCCTGCAGGTACACCTCTGTGATGAGGTGGAATTATGAACTCCACAATTCACTATTTCCCACCACTTTCCATAAGGACACACCCACCTTGCGGCCATGATGCTTCCACACTGCCTATGGCCGAGCTCCGCTTCTTCACCAATCCTCAATCGAACCATCATCGCTTACCAGAGCGAAAAACTGCCCTTTCAGCACCCCTGAAGGGTTGCGGAAAGCATATAGGCATGGAGGCGGCAACCCTGCATTTCCCCTACGGTTGGCTATGAGCGGAATAAAGAGAAGACAGAACAGATTATTAAGTATTATTTGATAAAAACAAGGTGACGGTAAGATATTTTCGAGCTGTGAATGAACGCTATGCACATTATTTTCAAGTCGAAAATGTGCGGTTCCCATATTTTTTTGTAATTTTGCATTTTTAAAACTGACACTCGTTATGCCGACAGGAAATATTATCTCCGATACGGTGAAGCATCTGCCCTTTATCACTCGCGCCCTCTTGATGCTTGCTACCGCCGCCCTTATCCCTCTGTTCTTCCCTTCCGAAGGCATGGGCACACACTACGACTATGCCGAAGGGGGCATATGGCGAAGCAACGATTTGGTGGCACCCCACGACTTTGCCGTAAGCCGCCCTCAGGCAGAGGTGGACCAAGAGGTGGAAGATGCACGGAACAACCTGTTGCTCTACTACCACTACGACAACACAGCCTACAACCGCGCGTTGGAACGGCTCAACTCGCTGGCTAGCAACTACCCCGAGAGCCGCATACAACGAATGCACCGTACGCTCGACAGCATCTACCGCGTGGGATATCTTGAAATGCCCAACGACGTGCCTAATTTCAAGCAGCACGACATAATAATACTGGAAGGCAATGTGGGGTCGCAACACAGCGTAGGCGAGTTTGTCACCCCCCTCGACCTTCGCGACAGCCTACTGCGCGAGCGGGTCATGGTTCCCAGTATCGCATTCGATGCCACCCGTACCCAGTTGGAGCTGGATTCGCGACTCTCGCAGCTGGCCACCTCCAACGGCATGGTGCGCCAAGGCGAACTAATCATCGCCCAAGGCGAACAGGTGACGGCCGAGAAAGTACAGATACTGCAGTCGCTCGAGCAGGACAACGACCGCCGTTTCCAGCAACACTACCACCCCTTCGGGCGCTACGTGGGGCAGGCGGCCCTTTGCCTCTTCGCCCTTGCCGCCCTTTTCCTCTTTATGCGCAATACGCGTCACTCCATCTTGGAGGACAACCGCAAGGTGACATTTATTATGGTACTTATCATCCTCATGTCGGGCTTGACGGCGTTGGTTCAGCATGTCAATGCCGACTGGGTGCTGATTGTGCCACTGTGTATTGTGCCTATTATGATGCGCGTCTTCTTCGACATGCGGGTGGCTCTCTACGTCCACGTCACCACGGTTATCATACTTGCCAACATGGTGCCCAACCCCTTTGAGTTTATCTTCTACCAGCTCATTGCCGGCATGATGACCATTGTGACGGTGCGCAACTTCGAGGATAGGAGCAAGTTCTTCTTGGTGGCAGGCGTCATATTCCTCTCCTACGCCCTCATCTACACCTTCGGTGTGCTGAGCCAGGAGAGCACCCTCGAGAGCATCACCTTCGACCGCTACCTCATCTTCTTCCTCAACGCCTTGATGTCGCTCATGTCCTACCCCCTTATCTATCTCTTCGAGCGGCTGTTTGGGCTGACGACCAACCTAACGCTGATGGAGCTCTCGTCGACCAACACGCCCGCCTTGCGCGAGTTAAGCCGCACTGCACCAGGCACCTTCCAACACTCTATGCAGGTGGCCAATATCAGTGAGGACATGATGAACGAAATCGGGGGCAACGCCTTGCTCGCCAAGGTGGGAGCCCTCTATCACGACATCGGCAAGCTGCAAGCTCCACTCTATTTCACCGAAAACCAGAACAGCGAGTTCAACCCTCACGACGAGTTGGACAACGTGGAGAGCGCCGCCATGATTACCAGCCATGTGCCCAACGGGCTGCAGATTGCCAAGCGTTACCACCTACCCACTGCGGTACAAGACTTTATCCGCACCCACCATGGCACCACGGTGACGGGCTACTTCTATGCCAAAGAGCTAAAGGAACACCCCGACGAGCCCATCTCCATCACCGACTTCCAATACAACGGCCCCACCCCCTTCTCGCGCGAGACGGCGGTGGTGATGATGGTCGACAGCGTCGAAGCCGCCTGCAAGAGCCTCAAAAACCACGACAAAGAAACTATCGACAAGCTGGTCGACAATATCATCGACGACAAGATACGCCAGAACCAACTGCAGAACTGCGACCTCACCTTCGGCGACATCACCCAGATTCGCAAAATACTCAAGTCGAAGATGATGAGCATCTACCACTCCCGCATCTCCTACGATCTGAAAAGCAAGAACTAACCCACCCCTCCCCTAAACAATCCACGTCAGTCCACCCAACAATAGATAATTGAATCACAAGCAACAACATAACAACCCAACCCACATGAAGAAACAGATTATCACCCATCTCGGCATCGTTTTGGTGCTACTCGCCATCTCCGCCATCTATTTTATGCCCATCCTGCAAGGCAAAGCCCTTCCACAAGGCGACCTTCAGAAGTATGAGGGCATGGCCAAAGCCCAGAAAGACTACCACGAGGCCACAGGCGAGTATTCCACCTGGTGCCCCAGTATGTTTAGCGGCATGCCTGGCTACCAAATCACCAACAGCCCTCAGCACTCGATGTACACACCCATCAAGAATGTGCTCACGCTCCAGATATTCGGCCGCCAGAACGACATGGGTGTAATGTTCCTCTACCTCCTCGGTTTCTATATCGCACTGGTGGCACTGGGCGTAAGTCCTTGGCTGGCACTGCTTGGCGGACTGGCGTTCGGGCTGGGCAGCTACAATATCATCATCATCGAGGCAGGCCATATCACCAAGGCATGGGCTATGGCCATGATGGCACCCGTGCTGGCAGGCATGCTGCTCTGTCTGAAAGGTGCTGGCCGACTGAAAACGGAGCGCCATCGGGGTGTGTCGAACCTAGTATGGGGCGGCATCCTCTTCACCCTTGCCCTTGGCACACAGATAGCCCTCAACCACATCCAGATCACCTTCTATACCGCCATTGCAGGCTTGGCGATGGGCATCGCCTACCTCTGCCACTCCATTGGCAAGAAATATTTCCCCCAACTGCTCCTCAGCGTGGGCGTGCTGCTGGTCGGCGTGCTACTGGCATTGGCATGCAACACCCGCCACCTGCTGGTGAACGAAGAGTACATGCAGTACACCATGCGTGGAGGCAGCGAGATAACCGTCACCCCCCAAGACCTTTACGGCAAAGACTACCCCAAGAATAACAATGCCAACGACAAGGGGTTGGACATCAACTACGCCTTCAGCTGGAGCTACGGCATTGGCGAGACCTACACCCTCCTGGTGCCAGGTGCCCGTGGAGGCGGCAGCATCGAGCCTGTCGACAAGAGCAGTGCCTCCTACAGCAACTTCCACCAAGAGAAAGTCCCGCTCTATTGGGGCGACCAACCCTTCACCAGCGGCCCCGTCTATTTCGGAGCCATCGTCATCTTCCTATTCCTCTTTGGCATGCTCACCGTGAAAGGACCCGAGCGGTGGTGGATACTCGCCGCCACCGTGGTTGCCATCCTCCTCTCATGGGGCAAGAACCTCATGGGCTTCAATGGCTGGATATTCGAGCACCTGCCCCTCTACAACAAGTTCCGCACCCCGTCCATGAGCCTGGTACTTGCCAACGTACTCGCCGTGCTGATGGCGGTACTGGGACTCAAAGAGCTATTCTCTGGCAAACTGGAGCCCAAGCGGGCGTTCCGTGCCCTCTATATCTCAGCCGGAGCCACTGTGGGCGTGATATTGCTAGGTCTGCTGTTCAGCGGCGGACTCTCCTTTAGCGGCAGCGCCGACAACGAGATGGCAGCACAATACGGCAACCAATGGCCCACCATACAGAACATCTTTATCCAAGACCGCAAGGCGCTGTTCTCCGCCGACTCGTGGCGCAGCATCCTCTTCATCGTGCTGGCCGCCGCCACCCTATGGGCCTACCTGCGCCTGACAAAGGATAAGAAAGAAAACCGTCCTGCCACCTCGCTCATCCCCTTGGCGGTGCTGGCACTGCTCATCGTCATCGACCTGCAGGGAGTCAACAGCCGTTACCTGAACAAGGACAACTACGTGCGCAACGCCCGCATGCTGGAAATGCAGCCCGCTCAGTACGACATAGACATCGATGCCATGGCCGCTCAAGCTGGCGACCAAGACTACCGTGTGCTCAACCTGGCGGTAAACACCTTCAACGACTCCAAGCCCTCGGCATTCCACAACCAAGTGGGCGGCTATAGCGCTGCCAAGCTGCGCCGCTACCAAGACCTCATCGACTTCTACATCGGATACCGTATCAACATGCCGGTGCTGAACATGCTCAACACCCGCTACATCGTGATGCGCGACGGTCAGGTGCAGCGCAACCCCGACGCCCTAGGCAACTGCTGGTTTGTGCGCGACATCCAATGGGTCGACGATGCCAACGCCGAGATACTGGCATTGAACGAATTCGACCCCGCTACCACTGCCGTGGTGAACAAGAACGAATTCGACAGCTCTCAATCCCTGAGGGATTACAACGGGGTAAGCCCCTACGACAGCACTGCCACCATCGAGATGGACCACAAGCGTCCCGCCGACCTCAACGCCCTCACCTATCGCAGCCACAGCGGCACCCCGATGCTCGCCCTGTTCAGCGAGGTGTATTACTCGCCCGACTGGAAAGCCTACATCGACGGACAGCCAGCCGAATACATCCGTGCCAACTACATCCTGCGCGCCATGGTCGTCCCCGCAGGCGACCATGTGATTGAGTTCCGCAATGAGGCTCCCACCATGCACCGACTCGACAACATCACCCTCATCTGCTCCATCGTCACCCTGCTGGTCATCGCCGGAGGGCTGCTCCTATATTACCGCAAGCGCAAAAAAAATCAAACCCAACAATGAGTCCCGAAAGCAACACCCGCGGAGGCACTCCGCTGATATCCGTCATCCTCTGCACTTACAACCGCGACAAATACATCTACAACGTGTTGCGCAGTGTGGCTGAGAACGACCTCCCCCACGACCAGTACGAGATAGTGCTAGTCAACAACAACAGCACCGACCATACCGAGCAGGAATGCCAGCGTTTTCAGGCGGACTACCCTGACATTCGGTTTCGCTACTGCGTAGAGACCAACCAAGGGCTCTCCCACGCCCGCAACCGAGGCATCCGCGAATCCCAAGGCGACCTGCTGGCATACGTCGACGACGATGCCACCGTCAATCGCGAATACCTGCGCACCTATGCCGACTTCTTTGCCGCCACCCCCGACGCCGTGGCGGCAGGCGGCCCCATCCTGCCCCGCTACGAGACAGAGGAACCCTCGTGGATGTCGCACTATACCCGCCAGCTCATCACCGGCAAGCTCTACCTAGGCGACAAGCCCCGCCCCTTCGCCCGCGGTGCCTACCCAGGTGGAGGCAACTCCTGCTACCGAAAAAGCGTCTTCGACACCATCGGACTTTTCAATGTAGAATTAGGCCGCAAAGGCAACAGCCTCATCGGAGCCGAAGAGAAAGACCTCTACGACAAGATGACTACCCGAGGTATGCATTTCTACTACCTGCCCACCGCCATCCTCTACCATATCATCCCTCCACAAAAGCTGACACAAGACTACTTCGACCGCCTCACCCACGGCATCGGGGTGAGCGAACGCTACCGTACCCAGCAGATATCAAAAAAGAAATATCACAAGCGCCTCCTGCTCGAAGCATACAAATGGTGTGGCACCCTAGCCCTCTGGTGCTCCTTTGTCATCAAAGGGCAACCAGCCAAAGGCAACAAGCTGGTCCGGTTCCGTCGCAATGTCACCCGCGGCTTGCTCGGAAAGTAGGCTACTTATCCAGCAAAATAGTCCAACAGTTTTTGGCTGGGGCTATGCGTCATAGTGTCGCCCCAGAACTTTTCCACCAACGCCCTGCGCTCAGCGGCGTCCAACCGATAGTCGTCACGCTCCAGCAACGTCACCAGCGAGTTGAAATCATACACCATGCTCCCTACCACATTTTCGTCAAAAGGATAGAAGAAATCGCGCATGGCCACATACTCATCATAATCGTACATATATAGTATCACATCCTTATCGGGCATAAGGATATAGTCGTACAAGATTGACGAATAGTCGGTTATCAGCACATGGGTGTAAGGCAGCAGTGGATAGAGGTCGACAGTGCCTTTGACAAAAACAATATTCGACAATTTTTCATACCCCTCACACTGAGCTGACACATTAGAATGGGGTTTCAGCAGAAGCAGATCGCCTTTACGACCCAACACCTTATCGAGCCGACCTAGATCCATACTCTCGGCAAAAAGGCTAAGTTGCGAATCGCGCCAAGTAGGCATATAAACCAACACCTTACGGGCTGCCAGCATTCTTTCCAACAGCTCCGATGCCTGTGGACCGCAGAACCTCTCAATATACTCCCTTCTCTCCTCCTCTGGGCAGAGGAGGATTTCGTTCCTCGGATATCCGAATGGGAGGCACACATCAGGGTCGACACGGAACGAGGTTGAGAAGAAATGCGTTTGAAACGGAGTTGACGACAACACATATTCGGGCTTTCTGAATGACTGAGGATGATAGAACACATCCAACCAATCTGTTTTTTGATACCGCTTCGACAAGGGACCCGTAGTGATATTATACTCAATACGCTTGATTCCAACCCCATGCCAAAGGTTGATACATATCGCACCACCCGAAAAACAGAACATAATATCGGATGTATAGGAATTGAAAAACCAATACCTCGAAGTCAACGCATGCCATATTCCAGGTAATGAAGACAACTTGTAAGCCTTTAAGCCCATCGACCGAATCTGATTAAGTGTGATAGGGCTCAAGGTTAACCAAACGGCATCAATCTCTGGTTTATGTTGGCAAGTATAAATGAAAAGGCTTTTCGCGTTTCCGTTAAAGCTCCCAAGGGAACTACCGAAAGCATACTTTGTCTTTTTCCTAATGAATAGGAATGAGAAGGGGTAGAATGCGTAAGTTAGTAAATAGGCTATGAACTTCATATCAAATCATTATCTTAACAGGGTCACGGACCCGAATTTTTTGTGGAGTTCTCCAGGGTATAAATTGTTTCTATACAATATCAAGTACACATAAGTACCCGACATACATGGTTCATTCTTATAAGTTCCATCCCATCCAATATCCATATCGTCACTATGGAATATCAACAGCCCCCACCTTTGAAAGATGTACATATCAAACTCCTCAATATTGGTACCATAAGCCCTGAAGACATTATTAATTGTCAAGTCTGGGGTAAAGACATTGGGAACCCAGAGGGTTTCCTCTTTTTCAGTTGAAGAGGAAATAGGTGATAACTGAATTTCTTGGGATGCAGAACACTCAGGATGATGTCTGTCAAAGGCTGTGACCCTATATGTAGTAGGCACAACGGGACAAACCGTAATAGAAAAGTTGGACTCTTGTCCTTCTAGCCCTGGGTCAGGGGGTGTGGAGGACCATAGGAGGTCATCCGCGTCAGAGTAACAAACAATCTGATAACAACTATCAACAGTAGTGCTATAGTCTAGCCGTAGCATTGGAACTCCTAATTGGGTCAGATAGAGAGTTTCTACAACCGTATCATGACTGTGAGTATACTGGAAATCGCCCACTTCTTGGGTCTCTTCGGCCGAAAGTACAAAGCCATTGCCCTCATAGGGTTCGCCTGCACAGATTGTATCATAATAGTCCACCCTTACAGGATCAAGAAGAACCAAAGAATAAATAATCAAACTATCGCACCCTTCTGTCGTATGGGAATAAACAGTGTCGTTCTCTACTGAACCATAATAAGTATTTCCCATATAAGTCCAAGGCAACTGCGTGATGCGTATAGTATCAGAATGAGTTACACTGTAGGTAGGATTCACCCTGACCACAACTTCCAAGTCACACTCATATGTGACAGAGTCAAAGCAATCAAAAGATTGTATCGAGGATACGTGGACTCTTAAATGATATATTCCAGGGGCAGAGAATTGATATTCTAGGGTATCATACGAGCCCAACCCATCCCCAGAGAGGCTCCATGCACCCAATGCAATATTGCCATCAATAGTAGAATAAAATGTAGCGATCTCTTGGGGGCATAAATCTATCGTATCACCTTGGGTTACATGATTCTGATTACAATATAATGCTGAATTATGCATAACCCGTAGTCTCGAACCCACAGAATAGCCATAGCTTTCGTGCAAACCCAGACCAAAAGCATAGGCAATAAAACCCCTTGTTCCTAATGTTTTAAGGGTGTGGGAACCTGCATTAATCTGAACCCTAGCATACTTATAATCATTAGTCCCTGAGAAATAATGGCTGACTACAGGCGTATTGTCGAGCCTGATGTTGGACATCTCGTCCGCCTCGGCCACTATGGTGACGTAATGGGTATTAGTATAGACGGTAGAATAAGTGCCAAAGGTAATCTCGTCCAACAGTTGGTCAACCGGATTGATAATAACCATCGAAGGGTCACCATTTGAGCTAGTGCCCGCACTACCCATAAACATATAGACGCTGGCAGGAGTGGAAGTTTCAATCAAGGCCGTACTGCTGCTAGCCGATAAAGAAAAATCAAATACTCTTCCAGAATTAAGGGTTACTACATACTGTCCATCCTTCGTTACCGTGCAACCATCCTCAAGAGCCATCACCCGCACATGGTCGTCGAAGGCCGTCCCCGTGCCTGCCACCGCAAACTTTGTACCCCAATACTCAACCGGAAAACTCTGGTCATATATATGGTCGCACGTGTTGGTGGTATTGGGGACATAAGCACAGAAATGACCTGAATAGACGGCAATCTTCTTGCAATCTCTGGCATTAATCCTCGAGCCTGTCAGATCCGCCTCTCCACCAGTGCCCCGACCCCTCAGTTGGTACGTCTCCCCCTGTTGGAGATTGATGGTAATCGTCGACCCTGCAGGAAAGCCATTCATCGTAGGAGCAGAGGGTACGATATCGACAACCGTACTATCCTCAGTTGCTACAATTACAAATTCGCTACGGTAACTGGTTGACAATTTAGAGGGATAGCACTGTATCATATAGTTCGACCCCAACGACGGAGTAGGCAAGGCATTGGTCATGTCAATATTATAATGCCCTAGAGTAATCAGATAGAGAGAAATAGTATCGGTCGAAGTGACGTGTATGGCTTTTTCTGAGATAACGCCCGAGGAGGGAGTGCATCCCACGTTGTAGGGGACATCCACATGGGTCACCTGACCAGGAGTCACCGAGAAAGAAGTAGACCAAGAGCCATCAGAGTTAGTCATAGAGACCACGCAGGCTCGTGGACCTGAGGCGAAAGCATGGAGTGTAACACTGTATTGTGGAGCAGTGCCTTCATAAGTGAAATAGAGATACGACACCCAAAAATCCGTGCCCATGGTAGAATGTTCTTGAGCAACTAGGATTGAGGAGATCGAAAACATCCATAGGATGGCAAAGACTCCCAACAAGCGGGTTTGCCTACCTCTCACTTGAAATAATAACCCATTCCTGTGTGTCGACATATTTACATCTTCAGTTATACAGTGGTCAAGTCCTCTTTGAACGTAATTTTGCGGTTCTGCTCACTGCCCTCAACTATGTGTATCTTGATGTCGGGCATGTAGCGCCGCACCACTCCGCAGTCGTCAGTGGCACGGAACTGGGGGTCTTGCAGGGCGCGCTGGTAGGCGTCACGGATAACCGGCAGGCGGAATGCCTGAGGAGTCTGGGCGCGCCACATGGTACTCCTCTCGGGTATTCGGACTATGAATTTCGATAATAGCGGATCAAAGTCCTGACGAACCTCCCACACTGTGTCGGTCGAAGGGATACCCACTCCCACCGCCTCGTGATATCGCAAAGCCTCCACCGTTCGAGCTATAACCTCTTGCGACACAAACGGGCGGGCTGCATCGTGCAATATCAGATTCGTATCGTCGGGATAGTCGAGATAAGCAGCAATGGCATTGAGGCTCGACATATAACGTTCGGCACCCCCTTCCAAAATCCGCTTCACCTTCTGCCAACTGTTGCGGTTAACCAAGCCTTCCATGTGACTCTTCCAGTCGGGATGAACCACTATCGCCACCTCGCCAACACCAGCAGCTTGGTCGAAGGCATCGATGCTACGCTCAATGACAGACCTTCCGTCGATGTCGAGAAACTGTTTCGGCATCGATGCACCCACGCGAGTGCCAGTGCCTCCGGCTAATATTACGGCTACATTCATGATTATTAATTTAGTAAATAGCTATTTAGCGAACAGAGACCAATGTGTTTTTGTAACCTCTAATCAGTGACCTATGAAACGAGCGCGTTAGTGTTACTGGTCACTATTCACTGTTCACTATACTTCTGTTCACTCATACATTTCTTGAACCAGTCTCACCGACATACCCAGGTGCTTGGGTGCCGAACTAGCGCGTGGCACAAAGGTATCCACCAACAGATAGAGTGCCTCTAACGGCTTCTTGCCATTAGCCGAAGCTGTCCAGTAGTGGCACAAGTTGGCCGAGCCACGGACCTCGGTACCCTCTCGCTGGGTCTCGCATGGGAGAAACACAGCCCCAGCTGCTTCCAGCAGAGCCCATTTCTCAAGATTATATCGATTGATATAGTCCTCCTTGGGACCTGGCTTCACGTACACACCCTTGGGGCAACGCCAATTGTCGGGCAACAGAAGCAACCCGTAGTGACCGTCGACAAATGCCAAGGCATAAAGCCTACGAGCTCGTGGGCGCTTGCTGAGCAGGTAGGTCCATTCGTCCATGCTCAAGGTACGCCATATCTTGCCCCCGTCGGTAGGTAGGCCACAATAGAAGCCCCAGTCGGCAAAACGGTAATCCTCGGGATTGACAGAATAGCAGGTGGGTTGCATAGCAGTGCCCCAGCCAAAGAGGTCGATCCAACCCTGGTAACGCTGGTTACCATAGAAGGGCTTCCAACCTATCACCTCGGTCTGCTCTGCGGCAAACCTACATAGATGGGTGCTAGGCTGATACTGCAAGTTGCCCGGAGAGAAACGAACCTTCATAGTGGGACTGACCGAGAATAATCCACCACATTTGCCCATCTGCAGACTGTCGGACGGGACAGTCTGTGCCGAGGCCGCTATCGTGGCAACGAGAAAAAGAATAAGGGATATTTTTCGCATAGTTCTATTGTTGTTTGCTAAGGGTAATGGGTCTTCCTATTTTTCTAAAAATCGTAACAGCAGAGCAAATGCCAGGGCGGATACCAGCATCACCGACAGCTGTACCAGAACGGGTGTTCCGACCAACACGGCAGGCATCAAAACTAGTGCCTTCAGCAAATAATATACCACCTTGCCGCACAACATCGACACCAAAAGCGCACCCATAGTTCCCCATAGGTGTCCTTTCCACGCCTGTAGGCGTTCACAAACAAAGACCACCGTGGCATATTCCGCCATCATGCAGAAGGCTTTGGCCGGAGTTGGCATGCCCACCACGAGCATTGAGAAGAGGGGCAGCATCAGTGCCAAGACGTAGCCGTTGCGACGATCACGCACTAAGACCATGCCAAGCAACAGTACCCACAGCATGGGGTTGAGCCAATAGAGTGGCAATGACAGAATGTGCGAGAGGGCAGGAACGCTGCATCCCACAGCAAGCAACAGCAAGTCGATGGCGGCAACGCGCCATAACGAGCCATGGGTTATTGTCCTAATATTCATATGGGTGATAAATAATTGGTGATTAGCAATTGGTGAAGTGTGTTTGTTTTGAAAATGCAAAGATACAAAAAAAAAGTAACATAGCAAGAAATAAAGTAAAAACTAAAAACTAAAAACTAAAAACTAAAAAGCGCGGCAGCAAATTTTTGAAGTAAGAAAATTGTGATTAGTGATTAGATTTATAGTGACCAGTGACCAGTGACACGATATATTTAGTGACCTGTGACCAGTGACCTGTGACACGAGCGCTTTTTTTTGTGACACATGATACGACCCCATTCGTGTCACTGTTCACTGATCACTGTTCACTAATTTAAGTGATTAGTGATTAGACAAATGAACGCTGCAGACGATTTTAATTCTTAATTCTTAATTTTTAATTTTCAAAGGTCACAGGTCACTCAAAAAAAACACACAGGTTGCAGGTCTCTTGTTTTATTTTTTGTCGTTACCTAATTAATTAATACCTTAGTGAAGAAAAATGTGTATCTTTGCATTTTGACCTATTATGTAATAATGATGAAAAAATTACTGAAAATCATTTGGATAATTCTAGTATGCCTATTAGCGGGGGTGTTGCTGGTGGTGGTTGCGGGCAGCCTCTTTGGCGGATGCGCCACCAAATATTATGTCAACAACCACTCCGACGACCTGATTGGCCGGCAGGCGCACGTGGAGCATGTGGGGCTGAACTTGCTCACTGGCCATGTGGCTATCCACGACTTGTATGTGAAGGAGGATGACGGCGAGACTTGGTTTGCCAGCTTCGACACGCTCGACGTGTCGGTATCGCTTCTGCGGTTGCTCGGCAAAAGGGTGCAAGTGCGCCACCTGAACTTGGTGGGGTTGGATGCCCATATCATCCAGGATAGCACGTGGTTTAACTTCTCGAGCATCATCGACCGCTTCCGCGGCGACAGCCTGGAGGTGGAGGTGGATTCGATGCCCAGCCAGTGGGTGGTGAGCATGCACGGGATACGGCTGGCAAAGTGTAAGTTGCTCTATGAGGACCGCCCACGGCAGAGCCACATCGGATTCCACAACCTCAACCTGCTGGTGCCCGACTTCACCGTTGGTGGCGGGGAAAGAACTGAGGGCGACCTCACAGTTGATTTGGCAGAAGGAGGCAGGCTGACGGCTCAGACTGACTATGATGCCACCTCGGGCAACTTTAATCTGAGCGTAGGCTTCGAAGGTTTTGCCCTCGACCAGCTGAAACCCTATCTAGGTGAGAGTACCCCTATTGAAAATATTGAAGGCGTTGCCGCCCTCGACTTGACGGCCAAGGGCAATTTTGCCCATCTCATCGAGGCGGAGATTGCCACCAAGGTGGGGTTGGACGGTGTGAGCATGGTGGATAGCAGCCTCTCGCCGATAGTACAGCTAAAACAACTGAGGCTGGATGTAGGCAAGATGGTACTGAGCCAGCGGGTGTTCGACATAAACACCTTCACTATGGACGGACTCACGGCACAATACGAACTGTTTGCCGACAGCAGCAACACTCTGACTCGACTACTGGGGCAGTCGAACGCCCCCGACTCGACCGAAGTGCCCGACTCGACCGACCTGCACAACGCTGCCGACACATTGCCCACACCCCCACTGCAACTGAGGGTTGGTCATCTGGCATTGAGCAATATCAACCTCACCTACGCCGACCATACTATGTCGACAGACTTTGTGTTCCCCGTAACAGAACTGAACGTGACGGCGGACAATGTCACCACCTCGGGCAACAACAATGCCCGTGTGCGTGCCAACCTGCCTAATGGTGGCACGCTGGCGGTGGATTGGAAGGGCAATATCAACGATTGGAAACAGCACCAACAGTTGCTGCTGACCATCAAGGGATTGCACCTAACAGACTTCAGTCCTTATATGGTGGAGTATTTCGGCATGCCGTTCAGCGACGGCATCTTCGGCTTCACGAGCGACAATACGATTCTGAACAGCAAGTTGGAAGGAAAGAACCACATAGACATCTACAAGCCCACCCTCGGAGAGAAGCAGGAGGGCGTGAAACCGCGACTGAAACTGCCAGTGAAAGCAGCACTGTATGTACTGAAGGACAAAGACGGCAAGGTGTTGCTGGACGTGCCGGTGAAGGGGGATGTGGACAACCCCAAATTCAACTACATGAAGATTGTATGGAAGACATTGGGCAACTTGATTGTAAAGGTGGCGACCTCGCCCGCCCGCCTGCTGAAGGGCATGAAGGAGGATGGTGAGGAGATGTTTTTGACTATCGATGCGGAGGAGGAGGGTTTCAACTCAGAGCAGATATACATGATAGACCAGGTGGCCAACCTTGCCAAGAACGACGAAAAGGTGGTGATCAACTTCGAGCTGCAAACCCGACCCACTCACGACAGCAAGATCTCTAAAGCCTTGGAGAGCCTCAATGAGGAGTTGGCCCAACATCTGGAGAAGTCAGGCGTGAACAAGAAACAGTACAACATTCACACCGCCCACCCCGACGAGGAAGTGGCAGTGGAGGGCTACGCCATCAAACTGCACGTGAAGAAATAATTGAAAAGTAAAAAACGTAACAAATTAAGAATTAAAAATTAAGAATTAAAAATTGGCTACCGCCCAACTTCTTAGTTCATAGTTCTTACTTCAAAATAATCACCAATCACTATTCACCAATCACCAATCACTAATCACCAATCACTAAATCTCGTGTCACAGGTCACTGGTCACTGGTCACTATAAATCTAATCACCAATCACTAATCACCATATTCAACCAATCAGCATCCAACCTATGAATAGATGTGTAGCATTTGCCATCGGGCTCTTCGTTATCGTCTGGGGCGCCCAAGCCCAACAGCTTGCCCCCAGCCAGGTGCGCCTCAACGCGCAGCGGTTTGCCAACCAAATCAGCAACCGACAGTCGACAGCCATCCATCCCGTCGCCCTCCCCTCAATTGAGAAGGCGGTGGCCTTCAACATGGAGGGAGGTGGATTCGTCATAGCCAGCAGCGACAGCCGCACACGCCCCGTACTGGCCTACAGCACCGAGGGTACTATCGACCCCTACAATCTGCCTGAGGGGCTGCGCTATATGCTGGGTGAATACGAACGACAGATAGACCAACTGGGCAACACCACGCTGGAAGAGATGGCTCAGGCCTATGCCAAAGGGGAAGACAACTTGGCTAGCAAAGAGCTTCCCGACTCGGTGGCTCCGATGCTGCTGACCTCATGGAACCAATACCGCTATGGCTACAACAGCCTGGTGCCTTACGATAGCGTGATGGCAGCCGACAGCACGATGATTCGCTTCAACGGCCACCCCACTGTAGGCTGCATGGCATTGGCGATGGCTCAAATTATGCGTTACTGGCAGTTCCCTACTCACGGGGTGGGCAGCCACAGCTATACCCATGAGGGGGAATATGATTGCTGGCGCTACGGAACATTGAGTGCCGACTTTGCCCACACCACTTACGACTATGAGCATATGCCTTACCGTCTGACCGACAGCAGCTCGGCAACAGAGGTGACGGCGGTGGCAACACTGGCTTGGCACTGCGGCATAGCCTGCAACATGATGTACAACAGCGACTGCCAAGGGTCGTCAGGCGCCCAGCTCAGCTCAGCCCTTGCAGGTTTGCAGCATTTCTTCCACTATAGCCCTGCCGCACATCAGGAGATGATGAGCCAATACAACTACAACACTTGGGTACGGATGTTGAAACAGGACCTTGCCCACGGTCGACCGGTGCTGTACTGCGGGCAGTCGTATCGCAACGACTACGACAGTACCGTGGCGGGAGGGCATGCCTTTGTGTTCGACGGCTACGACACGCAAGACTGCTTCCACGTGGATTGGGGCTGGAACGGCTCGTGCAACGGGTACTACTCACTCACCGTGTTGCGCCCCCTGACACAATATAATTTCACATCCCTCCAATACTGCCTTTTCGGGCTGGAGCCCTACTATTCCCCCATGCCTGTGCTGACTATGGCATCCGACCTAACGCTCGACACCAACATAATCGACTGCAACGAGCCTTTGCGCGGCAGCTACAGCATGACCAATATCGGCGACACGGTGGGCAGCCTCTTCTTCGGCGTGAACATATACGGCAGAGACAACCAAAACTACTACGGCTGCGTGGACGGCCGCCGCATCGCCCTGCAGCCTGGCGACACAGCGGTGTGCGACTTTGCCTACGCCTTGAACCTGCCCGAAGGCAACTACATAGCCCTGATGCAGTATAGTGCCGACAGCTTTTATGCAGGTATTACGGTGGACGAAACGTTCTATCACGCTGACCTGGAGCAGGTATACCAGGTAGATTTCACTGTCGTGAACACGCGACATCGCGAATATTCCAATCTGGCGCTTTTTGTGCGCTTTGCCGACGACCCTGAGTTTACCCAGTCGTTCAGCGATATGCAGGATCTGTTCGCAGAGGGAAGCCGAAACGTGGCCGACTACTTCGCGGCGATGTCGTACGGCAATATACAGTTCAACACGGTGTATGCCCGCCAACGTCAGGGCGACCTTATAGTGCCATACAACGATTCCCATCCACGTGGCTACTACCAGCCATACAGTGAGGAGAACCCCATAGGATATACCACACCAAACCCTGTGATAGGCATCTCAATGCGCGAAGCGGAGCTGATAGCCCGCGTATGCAACTATATGGACCGAGAGCGTAAGGTGAGAGGCGAGACACTGCTCGACGGCGACGGTGACGGCGACATCGACAACGTGTCTATCATCATACAGGGCGACGTGGGGGGCTGGGGAGAATTGCTATGGCCCCATATGGAGTTTTTCCCACACGACTCGATTGGCAGCACCCTCACCATCAACGACAAGCGCGTCAATGCCTTCAACTTCGAGTTTGAGGGCAGCAGCCATTTCACCCTCCGAACCTTCGCCCACGAGATGGGCCACTCGCTCGGACTGCCCGACCTGTACCACTACCACAACTACACGAATGTCAACCCCGTATACTATGATATCATGGCCGTAGGCACCGACCACCCATCGGCCATATACAAACATCGTTACCTGAACCTCACCGACGCCCCCACCCAAATCACACAGGACGGCACCTACACCATCAACAGCCTCAATACCGACGCAACGAACAACCTATACTATATCAAGTCGGCCATTGACACGAACCAGTGGTACACCATCGAGTACCGTATTCCCGACGAGGGGTACGAGGTGACACTCGCGCATGAGGGACTCATCATAGGCCGTTGGATCGATACCGCCACGCACGACATCTACCATGGCGGCAACGCCTTTTTCGACTACACAAATATCCCCAACACATACTGGGTGTTCCGTCCCGACAGCGACAGCGATACCATTCAGGGCGACATAAGCAACTGCTACTTCTCGCAATCGAGCGGCCGTGTCACCTTTGGGCCCACCACCAATCCCCATCCCTACCTTGCCGATGGAAGGATCGAACGCAGCTTTGAGATATATGATATTCAAGACCATGGAACAACCTGCACCTTCTCCGTCCGATTTCTCACCGAGGGAGTGGACAGCACGCAAAGAGCTGTCACCGCCACCCTTTACCCCAACCCGACTACCGGACGCATTATGCTGCAAGGCATCGACTGTGGCACTCCTGTCAAGGTTTACAACCTATACGGAGTCCAAATGTATGCCACCACATTTGACGGCCGTCCCATCGACCTCGGATTCCTCTCCTCGGGCATGTATATGCTTGTCACACCCACCTATACGACTAAGATAATCGTGAATTAAAAATTAAAAATTAAGAATTAAAAATTAAGAATTATTATCCTGGGGGCGGCAGCCATCCCCGTCCCCTCTTGAGAGGGGTGGCCGTAAGGCCGGGGTATGTACTTAGAGGAGTGCCACGTAGTGGCGGGGTATGTTCTTTCAATTATCAATTTTCACCTTTCAATTTTCAAAGACATGGGCTTAACTAAATGGTTACTCACAGGACTCGGCTTTGTGGTCCTCAGCTGGGCAGGCGCAGGACCTCTCGGCGCCATCTTGGGCTACTATATTGGCAGCACAATCGAGCGCAACAGTCAGACGGGGACGGGTAGCGACACCTTCGGCGGCCACCGTGGCCCCTATAGAAATACCGGCTCGCAGGATGACATCAATTTGGCACTTATCGTCCTCATTGCAGCAGTCATTAAGGCCGACGGCAGTGTAAAGCGGTCGGAATTGGACTATGTGAAACGTTTTCTCCTAAAGAACTATGGAGAAGAGAAGGGCAAGCAATACCTCGCCATGCTTCGCGACCTAGTAACACCCGAGCGGGTCATCGACATCGCTGCCATCTGCAACCAAATCAAGCAGAACACCGATTACACCACCCGCTACCACATGACTGACTTTCTTTTCGGCCTTTCGGTAGCCGACAACACCTACAGCCAGTCGGAAAACTCAGTGATGCGCGAGATAGCCAACGGACTAGGCATCAATGCCCGCGACTATATCAGCATGTATGCCCGCCACATCAGCTCGCGGTTTGCGGGGAGCAATGGCGGCTATGGTGGCAACGGATATGAGGGGAGCAGCTACAGCGGATCATCGCGTTCCACTTCTTACTCCCAGCCACACAAAGACCCCTATAAGGTACTCGGTCTCGACTCTGCCGCCACCGACGAGGAGGTAAAAAAGGCCTATCGACGTCTGGCGATGAAATACCATCCCGACAAAGTGGAGGGCATGGGCGAAGAGGTGAAAAAGAACGCCGAAGCCCAGTTCCGTGAAATCAACGAAGCCTACGAGCAAATAAAAACTGCAAGAGGAATGAAGTAAATTAAAAATTAAAAATTAAGAATTAAGAATTAAAATTGTCTGCAGCGTTCATTTGTCTAATCACTATTCACTAATCACCAATCACTAATCACTAAATCTCGTGTCACTGGTCACTGTTCACAGGTCACTAAAATATCAACAACTCTTTCTTCAGGCCACGACCTAGGTTGCGTTGGTCGGCTATCAATTCACCTTTGTTTGCCTCCACAAGGGTCCATCCGTCGGCGGTGAGGGCAAAGTCCCAACTGACGTAGACTAGCTTGGGAAGTCGGCGTGCGCAGTCGAAGGCCGCATCTAACAGATGCTGCCAACAGGGTATTTGCTCCCCCACAAAGGCAATGCCGCTATCGGGGTGGCGGTCGTATTTCTCAGGTCCTTTGCTTGTGGCTGAGGTGATGATGATGCCTGAAGCGGGGTCGATATTGGCGCAATAGCCACCCTGCGCACAGTTGTCGCAGAAGGCACCCCGGCAGCCGCAGCGTATGTTGGCAGTCAGCACACGGATGGTGCCATCGTGGTTGAGCGTGTTGATGCGCACCGTGTTGACCGAACTCTCGTTCCACCGTGCCATCGAAGGCATCTGCACGATGCGCTGCTCTACGATATAGCGTCGTCCATGCTCCATCATCTGCCAATAATGGCTGCGCCAACCTTGCTCGTCAACGGCATGGAGAAGCTGCACACCGCGACCGGCACAATCGTCGATAGGCTTCACCACCAGCCAGTCCTCCTCCATGCCGAAGCGCACAAAGTCGTCGCTCTGCCCCTCATCCGTGCAGAGCATGAACTTGCGATGGTAATAGTCGTTGAACATCACCGCGGTACGATACTTGTCCATCACCACGGCTTGTTGCTTGGCGTTGTTGATGCGGCGACAGAGGCGGTTGCGGTAGGCATCGGTGACGTAGGTACGCCGCTCGGCGGGAGTCTTGTGGGCGAAGTCGTAGCTGTCGTACTCCTCATAGTAGGTGCCGTGCAGCAAAGCCTCATGGCACTTGTCCACATTGCCTTCTGCTCGCTGGAGATAGTCACTGTAACGACGGGGCAGCAACAACCTATAGAGCCAGAGGTAAGCTAAATTGAAAATTGAAAACGTAAACAAATTAAAAATTAAAAATTAAGAATTAAAATTGTCTGCAGCGTTCATTTGTCTAATCACTAATCACCTATCACTAATCACAAAATATCGTGTCACTGATCACTGGTCACTGATTATTATTAGTTTCCAAACGTTGCCACCGTCCCCATGGGGAAGGGATTGGGCTGTTGCACACTGTACAACTCATGCTGTATTTTGGTTCTTATATTCATATCAGCCAACCGGTTGGGCGAGGGAGAAGGATGAACACGGTTGGATAGGAAGACGTATATCATCTGACAAGCAGGGTCGACCCACACCATGGTGCCGGTGAAGCCTGTGTGGCCGAAGCTGCGCTGCGACACCTCGTCGCAGGGGGTTCCACCACGGCCCGAGAGCAGGGGCTTGTCGAACCCCAGCCCCCTACGGCAGCCTTGAGAGGCATAGTAACGCAGGTTGAAGGCATCGATGGTCTCCTCTTTCAGATAACGTTTGCCATCGTATACGCCTCCGTCGAGCAGCATCAGCAGGATGCGTGCAAGGTCGTCGGCTGTGCTGAACAGACCGGCATGGCCCGAAACGCCACCCATGGCAAAGGCATTCTCGTCGTGTACCAATCCCCGTACCAAGTGGTTGCGATAGTGATGGTCGTCCTCAGTGGGGGCGATGCGCAGGCTGTCGATTCCATGTTCCAGCGGGTTGTAGAAGGTGTTGCAGAGCCCCATGGGGGAATAGAAGTGACGATGGACGAAGATGTCGAGCCGCTGACCCGAGACGTATTGCACTAAGTCGCCCAAGAGAATGAATCCTAAGTCGCTATAGACATAGCCTGGTTGCCCGAGTAGCGGAGTTGCCACTACTTGCTGCATGACACTCTCAAAGGGCTCGTCGCTATCCTTGGCCTCCTTCCAAAAGGTATCGAAGGCCTTGAGCCGCGCCATATGGCTCATCACTTGGCGGATGGTGATGTTTTGCTTGTCGGTATGCTTGAGATAGGGCAGGTAACGGCTCAGAGGGTCGTCGAGTTTCACCTTGCCAGTTTCCACCAATTTCATCATAGCCAAAGTGGTGGACATCATCTTGGTGACCGAGGCAACGTCGTAGACGGTCTGCATGTCGACTGCTGGCGAGGCGGGGTCGTAGGTCTGGCGACCATAGGCCTTACGGAAGAGCAGCTTGCCCCCTTGCATGGCTAGCACTTGGCAACCGGGGAAAGCCTTCTTTGCAATGCCATCCTCGACGATACTGTCGATGCGGCGCTCGGCCACCAGGCGCAAAGGACGAACAATAGAATCGCAACGCAGACTATCGTCGGAATTGGGCACTCGCCACTGATCAGGTTGCAGATTGGCACAACCATGATAGTATTTGGCACGCAGCACACGACGGCAACGCATGGCAATAAGCTGTTGCAGGTCCTTATCGTTCTCAGCGGCTTGACAGATGCGGTCGAGCGACTTGACCACATCGGGGGGCAGCAGCAATATATCAGACCCCGCAAGCAGGGCGGCCAGCTCGGCATCGCCATCTTTATAGTATTTGGTCACGCCTTGCATATCCAAACCGTCGGTGATGACCATTCCTTGGAATTTCATCTCTTTGCGCAACAACTCGTTCACCACCTTGGGCGAAAGCGATGAGGGGTGGTTGGGCTCCGACTCATAGGCATTGACCTGCAGGTGGGCAGTCATCACCCCTTCGACCCCCTCCTCTATCAGCCGACGGAAGGGATAGAGGTCGACTGTGTCCATATAGGCACGGGTATGGTTGATGACCGGAAGGTCGAAATGGCTGTCGGTCTCGGTATCGCCATGTCCAGGAAAGTGTTTGGCAACGGCCATCACTCCTTGGCTTTGCAATCCCTTCATGTACTGGATGCCCAATTCGGCCACCCTCTGGGGTTTGTCGCTGAAAGAGCGCACGCCAATGACGGGATTGAGAGGGTTGCTGTTGACGTCCACTACCGGAGCAAAGTTGACATGTATGCCCATATTGCGGCACTGACGCCCAATCTCGCTCCCCATGTAATACAGCACGCTGTCCATCTCATGGGGCAGCATCCCCCACTCGCCATTTTTGGGGAAAGCATAGCAATCCTTGAGCCGCATGCCCATTCCCCACTCGGCGTCGATACAGACCAAAAGCGGCACATGGCTGATTTGTTGAAACCGCTTGATTAGTGGCAAGGTTTTCTTAGCAGTACCCACGAAGAAGCACACACCGCCGACCTCGGTTTCGCGAATCAGCTGCTCAAACTCGCGCTGTTTCTTGCCCTCCAAATCCAGCGGAACTCGTATACACATCAGCTGTGCAACCTGCTGCCGCAGAGTCATAGGGCGCATCACCGAGTCGACCCATTCCGTAGCCAATCGGATCTGGGTGTGCTTACGTGCTTCGCTAACGTGTTGCTTAACCTTAACCTGCCTCTTCATACCTCGTACTTGAGAGAAAACATGACAATTGAACAGCATAATTAAAGAAATAAAAACTACAATCTTACGCATTACTTATTAGGGGATAGTGGGTTTGTAGACGTGATTATTATGAAGTGATTAGTGCTTGGTGATTAGATTTATAGTGACCAGTGACACGAGATTTAGTGATTGGTGAATTGTGATTAGTGATTAGACAAATGAACGCTGCAGACAATTTTAATTTTTAATTCTTAATTTTTAATTTTAAAGATGTACTTTGCATCGAAAAAGATGACACCAAGACTATCTTAACCAGTGACGGGGATTGAGGGCATCCTGCCCGCACCACACCTGGAAACTGAACTCAGAGGTACCCTCGTCGCTGGCAGAGACCGTGCCCAGAGTCTGCTTGGTCGACACCTTGCTACCCTGACTGACCGACACGCTGCCCAATCCGGCATAGACCGTCATGTACGAACCGTGGCGGAGAATTACCCCTTTGCTGCCTGTGGGGGTGGTGAAGACACGTGCCACCGTGCCGTTGAACACGGCACTGACCGTAGCTCCTGGAGCGCAGTTGAGGTCGATTCCGTAGTTGCGGTTCTGCCCGCCTGATGAGTGAGTATAGAGACCGTACTCCCTAGCCACCGACTTGTAGTAGACCGGCCACGAAAGGCGGCCCTTGTTTTGCACAAAATCGGCCGAAGCGGCATCGCTATACACCTTGCCTCCTCCAGAGGAAGAGCCACTGCCCCTCGAGCCCGACGAACTGCCGCTGCTGCTACTAGTTGAACTGCCGCTGCTCTTGGCCACCTCGGCATTAATCAGCTGCTGTATCTGTTGCTGCAACTGCCTCTTCTGCTTTTCTTTCTTCCCAATCTGTTGCTGCAGGCTCTTCTCATCCTGCTGGCTCTTATTGAGCTTCTTCTGTTGCTGCTGTTGCTCGCGCGATAGGGCATCACGCTGCTTGCGCTCTTGCGCCAACAGGGAGGTCTTTTCACGACGCTGACGTTGAAGGTCGAGATTCATATCGCTGAAAAGCTGCTCCCTACGACGGATGGTAGTCTCTTGATGCTTACGGAAGCGCGAATATTCAGCAAAGTATTTCATCTTCAAGTAGCTGTAGTTGTATTGCTCATTATCTAACAGCAAGCCGGCGGAGTTGAGGTTCTGGCGCAACCCATAAAGAGTTCGCACCACCTTGGCATATTCCGACTTCATACTGTCGATCTGCCCACGCACCACCCGCAACGAATCCTCCGTGCGCACTATCTGCTTGTCCAGCAGATTCATCTGACCGTTGATATTGTCTATCAACCGAGTGCGTTCCTGTATGCGACTCTTGATGAGGGCTATCTGCTTGGTGGAGTTCTTCGAGGTGTTCCGAGCTTTAGAAAGTTGGTCGGTGAGGCGGGCTATCTCCTTTTCTATCCGTGCCTTGTCGCGCTCCAACTGCTTCTTGGTCTGTCCTTGTGCAGGGGCGACAGAGAGCATAACCGCCAGCAATAGTGGCAGCAAGAAGGTCAACGGACGGTGTAACAAAGTCTTACTCATTTCAGCACATATTTAGCGATTTGCAAAAATACCACTTTTTCAGCATCCCGACTATTATATCACCAAAAACTTATCCTACGTTCATTGTTAATTAACCCTGGGTTCGGGTGTTCTTCAATCTTTCATTGATTCTTCCTCATTCGATCATCGCATACCTAAGCGATAAAGTGTAGCTAATGTACTTTGGATATGTCGTATAAAAGCCATACCGAAAGCTGTAGTATGAAATAATTGTCGTATCTTTGCAAAGTAATACTTACATGGGCATTTATAGCTAGAAAGCCATTATACACTAATATTAAAGGTGTTATCAAAAAGCATAGAATACAAACAAAAGAACTCTAATCACAATTCACATGGACATAGAATACACATTGCGCGGAGGCGCTGACGACCACATCCAGCTGATACAGCTGCTGAAAGTGACAAACTGTGTGACATCGGGAGCCGAAGCCCAAGAGGTGGTTGCGGCAGGGCTGGTGAATCGCAACGGCGAAACGGAGTTGCGAAAGCGTGCCAAATGCGTTGCTGGCGACGTGATAGAATATGAGGGAAACCGCATCTTCGTGAAATGATAAAGGAGGCAAGGCCATAATAATGAAAGCCTTACCCCCTTTAATGTATGAGTGTCTAACGACCTATCTCACATCACTTACGCGGCGCGACGGTAGGTTGTCCGCTAGTGGACTTATCGGGGTTTGTAGTCACACCACTGAACTCGTCTGTGGGTACGGTTTTGGGTAATATTATGCTACTCTTTATCGAATTAACTTGCTTGATTCTGGGCTTATTGCGAACCATGGTGTTGACGATTCGGCCTTGAGGATGCTCGTAAGTTGAGTCGATAATACCGTGGAGATTATTGAGAAGATAGTTTTCAAATACCTGTAGGTCAGAGACAGGATCGGTGGGGAGTTGCTTCGCGTTGGGGAAACGGATGGCATCGCCTCCCTTGAGAAGCACATAGTCGCTACTAGCAATGGTGTAGTATTGCTGCAGGTCTAGGGGTTTGCCGCCCACTTGGACATTGCTCACCCTATAGGGCCCGTCAACACGGAGGAAGGTGCCATTGCTGTCGAGCACCACACTCGAAGGCACCGAGGGGTCGAATGTAAATGAGAGCCCGCTGACTTGAGCAAAGCAGCCTTCAGCCTTGGGATATTCGCGCACGGCGGTCTCAAGGGCATCAAGAATTTCCTTGCCTGTAGTGCGAATTACGCAGATGGTATTGTTGTAAGGGGTGACGGCAAAGAGCTGGTTGTGGGTGATAGGACCCACAGGGATGTTGGCACGGATGCTGCCACTGTTGATCCACCCAATGTCAGTGCCCATGAGCGTACGGTAGGCATCGGATATGAGGTCGCCAAGATTGGTCTCACGCAGACGGCACACGCGGATGTCACCTTCTTCAGCAATAAGCTGCACGTTGGAGGTGGCAACAACACGACCACCCATGGCATCGAAGGTCTCCTTTATGACTCGCACAGTGTCGGCAACCGACTGGCTGATACAGCCTTTACGACCGAGGCTGTCGGTAGAGAAGAGTTTGAACGCGATAGGCTGTTTGGCATCGGGATGGGACGAGATGGTCATCATGCCGAGTTTCTGGAAGAGCGTGCCTGTAGAGGTAAGTGGAACAAGGCGGCCTTTCTGGTCGGGAATCATACGGCAGGGGATGATGTGGTGGTCGTGGCCGTCGAGAACGGCATCCACCCCTGTCAGCTGTGAGACGACACGTACCGAGGTGGGCACCCCGTCGCTGTCGCCCAAATGTGAAAGCAACACCACAAATTGAGCTCCTGCAGCTCGCGCGGCATCCACGCTACGTTGTACGGTGGCTGCCAACGTGGCAGGTGAGAAGTTGTAGATGTAGTTGCCCGCCTCGTCCTTGAAACTAGCAGGATTGGAGGTATACATAGTGGTAGGCGTGGTGACACCTACAAAAGCAACCGTCATACCTCCCAAATTGCGCAACACAAAGGCCGTGAAAGGCACCTGATTGCCAGCTTGAGTGTTAGAGACCAAATTACAACAGAGCATGGGGGCAGAAAGCATGTCCTCCATAGACAGCAGTTGGTCAAAACCGAAGTCAAACTCGTGATTGCCCAAACAGACCGCATCATAGTCTACGGCATTCATCATCCGAATGACGAACTCACCCTTAGAGGCTGCACCAATGGAACCGCCCGAGGAAAAGTCGCCTGCCGAAACCACCGCCACGTCGCAGCCCATCCGTTGCAGACTGTCGCGCAAGCCTGCTATCACTGGGTAGCCATCGATGGCACAATGCACATCGTTTTCATACAATATGACTATGTCGCCCGGACGTTGGGCGTTTGAAACAAAGAGGCAAAGGGTAAAAACTAAAAGGGAAATGAGTCTTTTCATATTAAATTGAATATTTTAAAAATTGAGAACTGAAAATTGAGAATCATCTGAGTGCGGCAGCCAATTCTCAATTCTCAATTCTCAATTTTCACTTTTCAATAACTACCAGTTGAGGATTTTCTTGAAGTCGTACTCCTCGGGGTTGGGGAGGTACTTCTTAGCGGCCTCGTAGTCGTCGGGGGTGATATAGTCCATAATGTCGTTGATGTACGACTGCACCTTGTTGGTGTTGACATTCACGCGACGAGGAGGAATCTTGCCCGTGACGGGGTCTTGGAGATCCTTGAGATAGAGAGGCGACACGTTGCCCTGATGGTCGCTATATACCATGCAGCCGGTGCAGCCCTGCTTGTAGAGGGTGTGCACACCCATGCCCATCAGCGAGCAATAGGTGAGGTCGAAGGCAATAGGGGTATGGCAGCGGATTTCGTAGCCAACCTCGACGGGACGACTCTTCACCTTCAGGTTGAGCTGTTTCAGCTTGCGCTCGAGCAGGTCGTTGAAGATATGGGCTTTGGATACTTTACCCAGCTCGGGATGACCATGGTCATCGTAGCTGAAGTGTATACCGCTATTCTTAATTTCCTCGTCGCTGAGGCTATGGAACACACCCTCGGAAATCATGGCGGCACCGTAGTTTATGCCCATCAGCTTGCGCTTCACGATGCAGGAGACCACCAAGTTGATAATCTTATCGACAGTGATTTCGGTCTTGTTAAAGAACTCGGGGATGACGACCATGGGATAATGGCAGGCACCAGCAATGCCGAGGGCAAGATGTCCGGCCGAGCGTCCCATAGCAGAGACCACAAACCAGTTCTCCGATGTGCGGGCGTCTTCCATCACTGCGGTGCAAATGACAGTACCTTGTGCCTTGGCGCTGTTGTAGCCGAAGGTGGGCGAGCTGTTGGGCAACGGCAGGTCGTTGTCGATGGTCTTGGGCACATGGATGTTGGCAATGGGGTAATGATGACCCTCCAAGAATTTAGCAATGCGGTTGGCGGTAGAGGCTGTATCGTCGCCACCGACGGTGACAAGGAGCTTGATCTCGTTGTCTTTAAACAGCGAGAGATTGAAGCGTTGCTCAAAATCCTCGTCGGTAGGTTTGAAACGGCTCATCTTAAGGATGCTGCCACCCTTGTTAAAAATCTCATCAGCAGTAAGAAAATCGATATCCTGCATACGGGGCTTGTCAGTAAAGAGAGCACTGTAGCCGCCGTGCAGGCCAATGACGCGGAAACCGTCGCGTAAAAATGTTTTGGCAACCGAAGCCACCACAGTGTTCATTCCAGGAGCTGGACCGCCGCCAGTCAGTATAGCAATGGATTTCATGGTAAAAAGTTTTAATGATAAATAATTTGCAAAGATACTATTTTTTTTCCAATTATCGCAAATCCAAAACAAATTATTTGCCCTTGGAGCAACTACACTTGTTATGAATAGTGCTTCTGAAACATAAAAAAAATTGCTCCTCGTGCAAGAAAACATTTTATTTCGATACATATTAATGTAAATAATTGGCTTTTTTTATTGGTTTTGATTGCAGCAGGGTCGTCGTTCTGACGGCCTTGCATTTTTTTGCCATGTTTTTGCGAAAAAAGTTGTATCTTTGCATCTGAAAATGACAAAAAAATTTATTACTATGAGAAGACTATTTTATTTG
>JAEEGL011441797.1_pt1 | contig 37457 bp, 28 predicted proteins | sample 9134231 | NCBI WGS metagenome assembly JAEEGL01 (sample SAMN16246548, study PRJNA631951) | gut metagenome | biome: gut microbiome; feature: rumen; material: fiber-attached | host: Bos | place: Iran: Karaj | collected 2018-10 | reverse complement strand
TGGGCCGATATGACCTGGGTCTACATCGTCATCTACGACATCTGGAACTTCGCCTACACCTACAACTGCCTCCCTACCCACAGCTGGTACTGCGGTATCGCCCTTCTGCTCGCCCCCACCGTGGCAGCCCTCTGCTGGAACCGTGGCGGCTGGATCCAGAACCGCGCCAACACCCTGGCCATCTGGTGTATGTTCGCACAGGTGTTCCCTCTGTTCCAGGAGACCTTCAAGAACGGTCAGCAGTGGTTCAGCTGGGCCACCCTGCCTGTTCTCTATCCTGAAGGAGTCGACACCATCAGCAAGCTCTATGAGGTTGCAGGCGGAGAGGCCGCAGCTGTCGGCACGACCGTGGATCCTTCCGTGGTTGCAGCCAACCCTACGATGATGATCATCATCAGCGCCCTGGCCCTCGTGACCAACGTCATCGCCATCTGCTACATCATCGCCGTGTCCAAGAAGCGTCACATCAATCCTTACAAGGAGGACGTCTTCGTCGACCAGAAGTACTACAAGGATGCAATGGCACGTGCCCAGGTCTAATCTTAGGGTATATGCTTTCGACAAAGGGTTGGCCTGCGGGCCAGCCCTTTTTTCATCCCCGGCAAATTATCGCGGCAATTTGTTTTATTTTTCAAATAAAAATGATAATTTTGCTTTAGGAGAACAATCTGATGCGAACTGTCTGGATTTCAATATTGTGCGCTATCCTTGCACTGGGCTGTGCGAGGCACTCCGCCGCTCCTGCGGCCCAGGTGCTGGACGAGCTTGATGCCCAGCTTGCCAGTAAGGCCGAATATGACCTTGCAAAGGAGGAAATGATCTCCGCCCTCAGGGATTCCCTTTCTTCCGCCACTGATGCCGCCGGGCGCTATGCCCTGACACGGGCCCTCTACGAGCAGTACAGTTCCTACAAGTCCGATTCCGCATATGCATATGCCGGCAGGATGCTCCAGAGCGCCTCCACGACCGACCAGCAGGCCGAGGCCTGGTGCGCCCAGGTCTTCTGCCTGCTCTCCACGGGCTATTTCAAGGAGGCCTTCGAGGCTTCGGAAAAGATTCCGGTAAGGGGGATAAGCCCCGAAACGAGGATAAAGCGCTACACCACCCTCATCCGCCTGAACTACTCCACGGCGGACTACAACTCCGCGGAGCCTTATCACGCAGAATATATCAACGCCGGCCACGCACTGAGCGACAGCCTCCTCGCCCTCCTTCCCCAGGACGCCCCCCAGTGGCACTACTACCACGCCAACCAGAGTATGAAGGCCGGGCGCCGGGAAGAGAGCATCCTGGAGTTCACCCCGCTTGCCGAATCCCCCAATGTGGACCTGCACACCAAAGCCATAATCACCTCCTGCATAGGCTGGATGTACCTTGAGATGGGCCGTGAAGACCTGGCGGAGAAATACATAGCCCAGGCGGCCATATATGACCTTCAGACCTCGACCAAGGAGGCCACGGCGCTCCGCGTCCTGGCAGAAATGCTCTCGGAAAAGGGCGAAATATCCCGTCCTGCGGTCTATGTGCGGCACTCCCTGGACGATGCCAACTTCTACGACTCCAAGCTCCGCAAGCTGCAGACCGGCTCCATCCTCCCCGTCATAGAGCAGAACCGTTTCGACACCCTCAGCCGCAAGAAGAACCTCCTCATCGCCGGCATCCTGCTTGCCACGCTGATCCTTCTCGCCGCAATCGCCGTGATGTGGTTCATCCGCCGCCAGAACAAGCGTCTCGCCTCGGCCCGCAACACCATCGAGGAGCGCAACCGCCAGCTGGAGGAAGCCAACGAGATTAAGGCCGAGTACATAGGCAACTCCTTCTATCTCAACTCGGAATATATCGAGAAACTCTCCCAGCTGTACAAGACGGTGGACCGGATGATAGTGGCCCGGCAGCTGGACGAGCTGCGCCGCTCGATGAAGGAGTCTGCCCTGAGTGAGGAAAGGGACCGTATGTTCGACTCCTTCGACAGCACCTTCCTCAAGATATTCCCCTCATTCACCTGCGACTACAACGCCCTTTTCCCCGAAAGCGAGCGCCGCATCCCCGCCAAGGGTCTGACGACCGAAATGCGCATCTTCGCCCTGATACGCCTTGGCATCAGCGAGAGCGACAGGATAGCCAAATTCCTGGACCTCTCCGTCCACACGGTGAACACCTACAAGACCCGCGTCAAGAACAAATCCCTCGTTGAAAACGACCGTTTCGAGGCCGAAATAATGAAGACAGGGCGCCGTTAGGGGCGATATTTCCTTTATACATCCGGCTCCTCTGGGAAGAGTTAAGCGCTTAATAATCAGCGCTTTATTTTTTGCCCCGAAGAAAAATCGTTATATTTTCCTTTACTATTTTGCGCCTGCCCGCGTGAAAGAGTAATTTTGCATCCGTACTTTGACACAAAACGATTCAAAAACCAATAACAACCCTCAGATGAAAAGGATTTTTTCCACCCTTACCATCGTGCTCTGCACGCTGAATCTGCTGTCCGCCCAGAGCGGATACCAGATCAAAGGCGTGGTCGCCGACGAGCTCGGGCCTGTCATCGGAGCCACCGTTATGGAGTCGAACACCTCTAACGGCGTTTCGACCGGAGCAGACGGAGACTTCGCCCTGACAGTGTCTTCCGCTGACGCCCAAGTGTCAGTGAGCTGCATCGGCTATGCCACCCAGACATTCAAGGCCTCGGAGATTCCCTCCCTGGTCATTCTCCTGGAAGACAAGAACTTCCTCACCGAGGCCGTGGTCATAGGCTACGGCACCCTTTCCAAGAAGGAACTCTCCAGCTCCATCGTCCAGGTGGACAAGGAGAACCTCTTCAAGGGAGGTATGAACAACCCTATGGAAATGCTCACCGGAAAGGTGGCCGGCCTTAACATCGTCTCCACCGAGGCGGCCAACCCCAACGCGGGTTCTTCCCTCCAGGTGCGCGGTGCCGGTTCCATATCCGCAGGCAACGAGCCGCTCATAGTCATTGACGGCGTGCCCGGAGGAAGCATCCGCAACGTCGCCCCCCAGGACATCGAGTCAATGACGGTCCTCAAGGACGCCGCATCGGCAGCCATCTACGGCACCCGCGGCGCCAACGGCGTCATCCTCATCACCACCAAGAAGGGCTCCGGCAACGTCGCGGGCGCGCAGGTTACATATGATTCATATTTCGCCTACAACATCGCCAAGGACATCCCCGAAGTGCTCTCCGCAGACGAGTTCCGCCGCAGCCTCCGTGGCAACGACTTTGGCTACAGCACCGACTGGTACCACCTGCTCCTGAACAAGTTCTCATATGACCACAACCAGTATGTGGCCATAGACGGCGCCACCGACAACGGTTCCTACAACGCCTCCGTCTTCTACAAGGACTCCAAAGGTCTCGACCTGGTGGACGCCCGTACGGAATATGGCGGACGCGCAGCCGTCGAGCAGCGTTTCCTTAAAAACCGCGTCCAGCTCAACGCCAGCATCACAGCCCGCAGGGTGCGTGAAATCTACGGCGACGACGGAATGTTCGACACGGCCCTGGGGATGAACCCCACGATGCCCGTCCGCAATCCCGACGGCAGCTGGTATCAGCCCAACTCCCCCACCGGCGCCCGCAACCCCTACGAGGCTATGACCAACAAGGACAACGACGCCCACAGGGTCTACCTGCTCGGAACCGCCGCCGCGAAGGTGAACATCCTCACCACCGACGTGCACCAGCTCTCCACAACCCTCACCTATACCTTTGATTATAACTCATATAAGTCGAATTACTGGTCTCCCCAGAATTCCGGCGAATCCTACTGGAACGGCTACAAGGGCCACGCAGGCATATCCTTCGCCCAGTACCAGACCAACCATCTGGAGTGGCTCGGCAACTATATCCTTGCCCTTGACGACCACAACCTGCAGGCCGTGGTGGGATATTCCTTCGAGGAATACAACACCGAGTCCTTCAACGCCGACAACTACGACTTCCAGTACGACTTCTCCTACAACAACCTCGGAGTTGGCAGCTACCTGACCGCCACCGACCACCACGCCGGAATGGGCTCCTACAAGGAGACTTCCCGCCTCATCGGTTTCTTCGGCCGCGTCAACTACAACTGGAAAGACCTCATCTACGCTTCCGTATCCTTCCGCCGTGAGGGTTCCACCAAGTTCGGTGCTTCCCACAAGTGGGGCAACTTCCCCGGCGCATCCATAGCCTGGGAAATCGCCAATATGGACTTTATGGACGGCGTGGACATCCAGAGCCTAAAGCCCAGGTTCTCCTTCGGTATCACCGGCCGCTCCGACTTCGGAGCCTACCAGTCGCTGGCCACCTATGGCGCCCGCGGCAAGTATTACATTGACGGACAGTGGATTCAGGGATATGCCCCTACCGCCAACCAGAACCCCGACCTCGCGTGGGAGTATATGGACAGCTTCAACCTCGGTGTGGATGTCGTCGCGCTTGACAGCCGCCTGCGCGCCAGCGTCGACCTGTTCGTGCGCCGCAACCGCGACCTGCTCTACACGACCAACGCCCCACAGCCTCCTTTTGTCTACAGCAAGATATTCAAGAACGTCTCGTCCTCGCTGAACTACGGCGCCGAACTCTCGGTTGAATACGACGTGCTGCGCAGCGGCAACGGCCTGAGCTGGACCACCGGCATCAACGCCTCCGTGGGCAAGACCCTCCTCACCCACCTCACCGACGATGCAACCTACCTGGAGCTCTACCAGAAGCCCGGCATAGGTTCCACCGAATATTTCTTCAGGGTGAACGAGAACGAGGAGATCGGCCAGATCTACGGCTACAAGTACCTCGGCGTGGACAAGCTCGGCAATATGCAGATCGCAGACGGCGACGGCAACCCCATCGACGTCACCTATGCCAACCCCGCCTGGAAGACCTATCTGGGCAGCACCGTCCCCAAGGTGTTCCTCTCCTGGAACAACACCCTGCGCTATAAGAACTTCGACCTCAACCTGTTCTTCACGGGTGCCTTCGGCCACAAGATCTTCAATATGCGCCAGTACGGAATGGGCCTCAAGGGCTCCGGCAGCGCCAACGTCTACCGCGACGCCTACACCGACTTCGCCTTCATCAACACGAGCGGCGGCGTGGTGTCCGACTTCTTCCTCTATGACGGCAGCTACTTCAAGCTCCAGACCGTCACCCTCGGCTACAACTTCAACACCCGTAACTGGAAAGTGTTCGACAGCCTGAGGCTCTACCTCGCGGCAAAGAACGTGTTCACCATCACCAAGTACGGCGGTTCCGACCCTTCGCTGGTCAACTCCAACGGCCTGACTCCCGGCATCGACACCAACGGAGCCTATCCCGCTGCAGCCCAGATTACCCTCGGTGTAACTGCAAGATTCTAATACCAAGGAGGATACGATATGAAAAAGATAACAGCAATCCTATCTGCAACCCTCGCGGCACTCTCACTTGGCAGCTGCGTGAACCTGGACGAGCACGTCTACAACGTCGTGGACAAGAGCGTCTACTATGAGAACGAGCAGAGCCTCAAAGCCGCCATCGCCTCCATCTATGACGAGGCCGCCAGCGACTACGCCGAGTGGTTCTACTACCTTCAGGAACTCTCCTCCGACCAGATTGCCTGGCGCATCTGGAACACCAACTGGGGCTATGACGAGGGCGAGAAATACGTCCTTTCCATCCACAACTGGAATTCCGAGTCCGTGATAATACTGAAGACCTGGGAAAAGGCCTGGACCACCATAGGCCTTTGCAACACCATCCTCTACGATATGGAAACCCTTAAGGCAGAGGACCTTATGACTACCCCCGAGACCATCGCGTCCTACGTGTCGGAAGTCCGTTCCCTGCGTGCCTGGGCCTACTACAACATATTCGAAATCTGGGGCGGATCGATTCCCCTGTGCAAGACCGTCAGCTCCGAGGTCCCGCCGAGCGAATCCCGCCGCCTGGGTTCCTTCGAAGCAGGCTGCAAGAGCGTGTATGACTTCATAGTCAAGGAGCTCGACGAGAGCGTGGACGGCCTGCCAGTCAATGCGGTGAACCGTATGAACAAGGCCGCCAACCGCCTGCTGCGTGCACGCCTCGCCCTGAACAGCGAGCTCTTCACCGGCACCCCTGCCTTCGACGAGGCCAAGACCATCGCCCAGCAGATAATCGACGGCGACTACGGCACCTATATCATTGATCCTGACTACCGTACGCTTTACAGCACCGGCAACCGCACCGCCAGCCAGGAACTCATATTCGGCTTCGCCTGCGAGTTCGGCCAGAGCTCCGGCAATCTCGCCAATATGCGTAACGCGCCGTTCTTCGGATATGCCTTCAAGGATATATTCGGATGCCCCAGCAGCGATGCCAAAGGCTGGAACTGTATGATAGTGGTTCCTTCCCACGACAACAGCGGCACCATCGTTACCGCCAAGGGCACCGACACCGGCGGCGTCAGCTTCCTGGATGCTCCCTATAACGACAAACTCGGAGCAGTGTTCGAGAGGTTCGACCCGCGCGACGTGCGCCGCCAGCCTTTCACCTGCGACCTCGACGGCAACTGGAAGGGCAATTTCGCAATGGGCTACCAGTATGCCTACGGCACAACCACCCCCACCGCGGCCGACGCCGACTGCGAATATTCGGGATATGACCTCTACTACGTGGACCAGGTGGCTACCTTCAGCAATCCTGCCAGCGTGGAACCCGTTATGTGCTCCTACTATGGCGAGGACAACTCGGGCTACCGCCTCATAAAGTACCCCGCCTACCCCGACGGTGCCGGTGACTACCGCAGCATCGACGACGTCGAGTTCCGCCTCAGCGAAGCCTATTACATTGTGGCTGAGTGCCTTATGCGCGAAGGCGATTCCTCCGGCGCGAAGGACAAGGTGGACGCGGTGCGCGGCCGCTATTTCAGCGCCGCCGACAAGAACGCCGCCCTTGGCGTTCCCGGTCCCGGCTTCGACTCCTTCGACCTCGACTGGATGCTGTCCGAGTGGGGCAAGGAGTGGCTCGGTGAGGGCCGCCGCCGCAGGACTGACCTGCGCCGCTTCGACAAGTTCACCCAGGGCCAGTGGTGGTTTATGGGCAGGGCGAAGGACGCCGCAGGCAACCTTATCCCCGCAAAGCGCGACCGCAAGTTCGAATGGTTCCCTCTTCCCGCATCGGCATTCCAGACCAACGCAGGCCTGCAGCAGGTGCCCGGATATGAAGCCAACTAACAGTAAAACCATATGAATATGAAAAGTTTATATAGATTCCTTATAGCGCTTCCGCTTGCGGCCGCAATCTTCTCCTGCCAGAAAAAGGAGATTGTCTTCGACCACGAGAAGCCGGCATTCGACATCCAGGACGGGAAGATCCTCATCGAGGCTATAGTCCCCTCCTCCACCGCGCTGGACGATGAGATCTATCTTGTCGGACCGGCAGCCGGCGGCGACTCCCTCGCCGTCTGGGGAGACACCAAGTGGCGTCTCACCCGCTCCCAGGACATAGCCATCAAGTGGGGTCTGCACATCGACCCGGCCGACTTCCACGGCGGCAAGACCCTCGCCGACGGCTTCAGCTTCGTCTCCCTCAAGGACGGCATCGAGATGACCGCCCTGGGAGAAGCGGCCAGCCACACGCTCGATGCCCAGACCGGCAGGAGCTACAACGTCTATGTCAGCGCCTGGCGCTCCCGCTTCGCCTCCGGCGGCGGTGATGAGCCCGGAGACAGTGAAACCCTGCCCGAGCACGAGGGCGTGAGGGTGTATATCGTCAACAACACCACTTGGGATGCAATCGCCCTCTATCAGTGGGGCGGCGTCAACGACTTCGGCGGCGGCTGGCCCGGCGCCCAGGTCGCAGGCAGCGTAACACTCGGTAGCACAGAGTATAAGTACTTTGAGTTCGGAGACGACATCTTCGGTCTTTCCCAGCACCTGATATTCAACAACAACGGCGGCGGAGTCCAGCTGAGTGACTACGACGTCACCTTCGAGGCCGGCGTTGCCGACTACTTCCTGGATGTAACAGATTCTGGCGTAACGCCCCTTGAAAATCCCTTCGAATGAGAAAGTTATATATATTCCTTCTTACAGCGGCAGTGCTCTGCTCTTCCTGCGCCTGCGGGAAGAGCGGCGCTGACGACCGCAACATCGTCATAGGCGGGGACGATAACACCGCCTACGGTCCCGAGGAGCTGCTTTCAATGCCGGCTTCTCAGCGCATTAACACTCTTATATATCAGGTCAATCCCAAGCTCTACGGCAGCAGCGGCGCTTTCGGCAAGATTGAGAAGCGCCTGGACGCCATCAAGGGCCTCGGAATCGATATCCTCTACCTTATGCCCGTCTATGAGGAGGGCAAGGAGAAGGCCATCGGCTCCCCCTACTGCATCAAGGACTTCAAGAAGGTCAACTCAAGCTATGGCACCCTGGCCGAGCTTAAATCCCTCGTAGACGCCGCCCACGGCAAGGGGATGAAGGTTATGTTCGACTGGGTGGCCAACCACACGGCCTGGGACAACGCCTGGGTCAAGGACCACAAGGACTGGTACGAGAAGGACAAGGACGGCAATATCGTCAATCCCACCAAGGACGGCGCCTGGACCGACGTCGCCCAGCTCGACTACTCCAACAAGGAGCTCTGGAGCGCGATGGAGGATGCCCTGGAATATTGGGTCACCGAACTGGATATCGACGGCTACCGCTGCGACTATGCCCACGGCGTCAGGGATGACTTCTGGAAGGACGCCATCGCCCGCCTGAAGGCCCTCAAACCCGGTTTCCTGATGCTCGCCGAGTCCGACTTCGAAAGGATGTTCAACGACGGTTTCGACATCATATTCGACCGCGCGATGAAGGCCAGGATGAGGGATCTGTTCGGCGGCGGAAAGTCGGCCGACTTCTTCTCCTGGTACAAGTCCGACCAGGGAAAGACCCCTTCCGGAAAGTCCAAGCTCTTCTTCATCACCAACCACGACGATGCCACCGAAGGGTATCCTGCCCAGCAGTTCGGCAGCAACGATGGCGGACTTGCCGCCTTCGTGCTGATGTCTTCCCTCAACGGTGCATCAATGATCTACGGCTCCCAGGAGACAGGATACTCGAAGACCATCAATTTCTTCAATCCCATATCCTTCGACTGGAGCGCAAACTCCTCTCTGGCATCATCTTACGCTTCGGCGATGGGTTCCCTCGCCAAGGTTGACAGGAGCGGCCAGATGACCGCATATGGCCAGGGAACGGTGGTCTTTGTCAGCTGGCCGAACGCCCTTGTGGTGGTCAACACCGGCGCAACCCCTGCCGCCTACGGACTTCCCGCCAGCCTTGCCGGCAAGAACGGCCTTCCCAAGGAAGTGAGCCTGAGCGCCTACGGCTTCAAGATCTACTCCTGGTAAGGCTATGAAAAAAGCGTATCTTCTTGCAGCCCTTTTCGTGGCGCTCTCCTGCGCGCCAAAGACCTCGGTCCTGTCCCCCGACGGCAGGACCCGGGTGCTCTTTTCCATCCAGGAAGGCGTCCCTTTCTGGGCTGTGGAAGTGGACGGGAGAAAGGTAGTCGACCCCTCTCCCGTCGGCCTTGCCGCCTTCGGCGCCTTGCTCGAGGAAGGCTACACCCTTGTGGGTTCCAAACTCTCGAGGCACGATGAGACCTGGTCCCAGCCCTGGGGCGAGAACAAGCAGATACGCGACCGTCACAACGCCCTGACGCTGAAGCTGAAGAACGCCTCCGGAGTGGCTATGAGCCTGGAATTCAGGGCTTTCGACGACGGAATTGCTTTCCGAAGCAGCTATGACGCCCCAGGCGACAGCCTGCTGGTTTCAGACGAGCTGACCGAGTTCCGCTTCAGCGAGGACGCCCTCAGCTGGTCCATTCCCGGCGACTTCAACTCCTACGAGCATCTCTATCGCAAGATGCCCCTTTCCGCCCTCAGGGATGCCAACACTCCCCTCACCATACGCCGCGAGGACGGGCTGCACCTGAGCGTTCACGAAGCTGCCCTGATGGATTTCCCCGAGATGGTCCTCCACAAGAAAGAAGGCACTGCCTTCAAGGCCGACCTGGCCCCGAGGCACTACGGGGATTCGGTCAAGGCCATCGTCCCCTCATCCTTCAGGACGCCCTGGAGGACCCTTCAGATATCGCCCGATGCAGTTGGCCTGGTGAATTCCAACCTGATTCTAAACCTCAACGAGCCCTGCGCCATAGAGGACGTTTCCTGGATAAAGCCGATGAAATATATAGGCGTGTGGTGGGCGATGCACCTGGGAATAGCCTCCTGGGGCGGTGACCGCTGGCACGGGGCCACGACGCAGGAAGCCATACGGTATATAGATTTCGCCGCGCAGAACGACATCCAGGGCGTGCTGTTCGAGGGCTGGAACGACGCCTGGAAAGGCTCGGACGCCCTGCCGGATTTCGACTTCACGAGTCCCGCCCCAGACTTTGACGTCGAAGCGGTCGTGGAATATGCCAGGGAGAAAGGCGTCAGCTTCATTACCCACAACGAAACCGGCGGCAATGTCGCCCGCTTCGAGCAGCAGCTGGAAAGGTCTCTGGACTGGGCCGAAGGGCTTGGAATCCACGCACTTAAGACAGGATATGCCGGAGGCGGACTGCGTGGTGGCGTGCCGCGTCACAGCCAGCAGGGCGTGCAGCATTTCCAGAGGGTGGCGCAAGCGGCTGCAGCGCACAAGGTGATGATAGACGGCCACGAGGTCATAAAGCCCACAGGCATACGCCGCACCTGGCCCAATTTCATGACGCGCGAATGCGTGCGCGGGATGGAGTACAACGGCTGGAGCGCGGGCAATCCCCCGTCCCATCACGAGATCCTGCCATACACCCGTCTGCTTGGAGGCCCGGTGGACTACACCCCCGGAGTCTTCGACGTGCAATACCGTAATATCCAGGGACTTGAGCAGGTCCGAAGCTGGGGACGGCCCGGCACTGAATGCCGCGTCAACACGACCCTTTGCAAGCAGATTGCCAACTGGGTCGTGCTATATTCCCCTCTCCAGATGGCCTGCGACCTCATATCCAACTATGAGGGACACCCTGCCTTCCAGTTCTTCCGCGACTTTGACCCCGACTGCGACGAGTCCAGGGCCCTCTGCGGAGAGGTTGGAGAGTATATCGCCGTCGTCCGGCGCGCAGGAGACAAATACTTCTACGGAGCGACGACCGACGATTCCGCCCGTGATATTGTCCAGCCCCTGGACTTCCTCAGGAGCGGAACCGTCTATGAGGCTGTCATCTATGCCGACGCCCCGGACGCCTCCTGGCAGGACAATCCATATGCCTACCAGATAATACGCCGCACCGTCACCTGCGAAGACACCCTCCCGGTGCACCTTGCCCCCGGCGGCGGCCAGGCGATAGTCTTCAGCCCGCAATAAAACCGGCATTTCCCTTAAACAAAAGCATTTCAGTATTTTTTCGTATCTTTGTAAGATTGAATACGTGTACTGAAATGCTTTTTTCGCTTAAGAAGACGTTGATGGGCAAGGCGATAGAAAGGAGGAATGCGCAGCATCCCTTCGATCTTTCATATGCTGAAAGCTATTCGCTCGATTCCACGGCCGACCCCCTTGTCAACAACTCATACTATTTCTCCGCCCACGGCGAGGATATGTCCTTCTACGCCCGTCTTGGCAGAAGGGTGAATATGGAAGAAACCTGGTTTGCCCTCTACCTGGACGGCAAGATATATTCGTTAAAGCAGGAAACATTCCCTGCCGGGAAGGCTCCTGTTTTGGTCGAGAATAAGGGCAATGGCAGCTGGACCGTTTCCTACGAGGGTGTGCTGAACGAAGACGACAGGATCTCCTTCCTGGGCACTTTCAAGCCCCGCCAGGCCCCCATCGATTTCACGACCAATATGCCCTCATCACGTATGGCCACCGGAATGGCCAACGAGAGATGGAGCAGGGGCTTTTTCGCTCAGCTTCAGGCAATTAGCGGCCAGTGCCACTACGAGCAGGAAGGCACCCTGGAGGGCACTCTGACCCTTAACGGCAGGACGCTGGATTTCAGCCTTCCCTGCGTGCGGGACCATTCCTTCGGCAAGAGGGACTGGAACTATATGAACAACCACCTTTGGCTGATGGCCGTCTCCGACCCCGTCCAGCTGAATTACTCGCTGGTGTCATATCCGGCGATAAGTGTCCTGGAGGTTGGCAATTTCAGGGACGCTGCAGGGCAGCACTATATGCTTTCGGCAGACCTTGATTTCCAGCAGGTTAACAAGGGTTCAGTCCCCTCGGAACTGGCTCTGAACGTGAGCCTTGACGACGGCAGGACCATCCCTGTCTCGGCCAGGGTCCTCGCGGGAGTAACCTACCGTTTCCAGGAAGGCCGGTACATCCTGCACGAAAACATAGCCCGGTTCACCATAGACGGAACCGTCTGCCGCGGCATCCTTGAAATTGGCTTCAACGCTGACGGGAGCAGATTTTTTAACCAAAGGGCACTGGAAGGGATAAGAAGATGAAGATATTTCAGTTAGGGAAGCTTCCCAAGGAGGCGTATGCCCGTTCGGGAGGCAAGGCTGCAGGATTGGATCAGCTTGTAAGACAAGGATTTACCGTACCTAAAGGATTCGTCCTTACGGATCTGGAGGATATAGACGAAGATGCCCTCTACGAGGCGTTTGACGCCCTTGGCGTGGAGCAGGTGTCGGTCCGCTCGTCGGCTTCCAACGAAGACGGGGCTTCCGCCTCCAATGCCGGCCAGTATGACACCTTCCTTTTCGTCGACAGGGCCCACCTGGCGGAGAAGGTCCGCGCTTGCATCGATTCCCTGGAGTCCAGACGTGTCCAGGATTATGCCAGGCATTTCGGCATAGGCAAAGGGTCGATGAACGTCGTCGTCCAGCAGATGATTGACAGCGAGCGGTCCGGCGTGCTCTTTACTGCCAGCCCGAGCAACGGCTCCGCAATCCTCATCGAGGCGGTCAGCGGCCAGGGCGAAAACCTTGTCTCCGGGCAGGTCTCCGCCCACCGCTATGAGATTTCCCGCAAATGCTACCGTCCCTGCGGCGACGAGCTCCTCACTCAGGAGCAGATTCGCCAGCTGTATGAGACAGCTAAGAGCATCCGCGCCACCTTCGGCGGGGACAAGGACGTCGAATGGGCCATCCAAGACGGAGTCCTGTACCTTCTCCAGATGCGTCCCATCACTACGGAGATAATTGACATAGAGGAGTTTGACCGCGACGATGACCTTAGTGGGCACCTTTTCACCAAGAGGAACGTAGGCGAGATGATGCCGGGAGCCGTCACTCCCCTCACCCTGTCCACCTCGGTCAAGGCCATCGACTACGGAATGCGCTATATGCTCTGCAAGGCCGGAGTCTACAAGACCCCCTACGATGAACCGGCGCTGAGGCTGATTTCCTCGATATCCGGCCACCTGTTCTTCGATATGAACCTGCTCTACAATATGTACTCCAAGGTGGGTATTGCAGATCCCCAGTCGATGAACCTCTCCATTATGGGCGAATATCACGACTATCCGCCCGTCACGGCGCCTTTTTCCTCGGGCTTCGTAAGAGCGGTAAACTCCGTGAAGTTCCTGCGATATGTCTTCTCCGGTCACCGGGCTATGGGCAAGTTCGACAAGCTTCTGACGAAGGTCCGCTTTGCCGAAACGACGTCATACAAGGAGCTCTATGACTCAATCGACGAGAACCTGGCCTACCTTGACGAAAGCCTCATATACCATTACGCATCTTCCTCATATTCAGGAAGTTCGTCCAGCACTCTGTACCAGCTTGTCGACCCTTATTTCCCCGACAAGAAGGAGTATCAGTCCTTCCTGTCGCATCTGCTGAGCGACATCCCCGGCATCGAGAGCGCCGACATCCTGTCCCGCCTGCAGGAGCTTGCAGCGATAATCAAGCGCTACCAGCCGGACGCGGTGAACTTCAGCCCGAAGGAGCTGCTTGAATATATCGGGGCGAACGAGGAAATCGCCACGCTTTACCGCTCTTTCCTCTCCCGCCACGGCCATCGCTGCATCAAGGAGGCAGAGCTTCGCAACAAGCCCTGGAGGGACGACCAGACGGCCCTGATGAACTACCTGTCGAGCATCATCCGTGCCCCTAAGAGCCTGGTTTCCAAGCAGAAGAAGCTCGACTACCGGAAAGAGTTCGCCTTTATAAAGAATCCCCTTCTGAAGGCGGCGTCCATCATCTTTGCAAAACGCTCCAGGCAAGCCGTCGTGGACCGCGAGTACACCAAGTCCCGTCTCATCGAGATCATCGACCGGTTCAAGACGCAGTATGCCCGCCTGGCGGAGCTGCTGGTGAAGGCCGGGTTGCTGCCGGAGACGGATCTTATATATTTCCTCACGCACGAGGAGATCGGCACCTTGATTGGCGGCGAGACTTCCCTGGTGGCAAAAGCTGTTCTGCGGCGCAAGGCCTATGATATCCAGAAGGACCTGTGTTTCGATGACATCTATATCGGCAAGCCCACCCCGGATTCCTTCGATGCCGACCAAAGTGACGGCGTGCTGAAAGGCCTTCCCGTCTCCAACGGCCACTGCGAGGGAATAGTCCATATAGTCAACAGCGCCGACGACGCCAACCGCCTGCAGAAAGGCGAGATTATGGTGGCGAAATTCACCGACATCGGCTGGACGCCCTACTATTCCATCGTCAACGGCCTCATCACCGAGATCGGCTCCTCCCTATCCCACGGCGCCGTCGTGGCACGGGAATATGGTCTCCCCTCGGTGGTCAACGTCAAAGGCGCCACCTCAATCCTCAAGAACGGCGACCGCATCACCGTCGACGCCAGCAAAGGCACGATAGTGATAAACTGACGTTCCTTACTCGGTGGGGTGGAGTTTCTTGTAGAATTTCACGGAGCCCAGAAGGCTGTTGAAATTGCATTTGTCCACATAGGTCGCGCGGATGAGGTCCTGCGTGGAGTCGGGGATGCTGAATTCCAGCAGCTTGCTGAAGATGAGCCTTCGGGAGGTGACCGTTATCGGGATGAGATCTCCGCTGGGGGCCAGGAGAGAGAAATAGCCGTCGACCTGGGTGGATTCGCCCTTGGGCATCTTGTATAACTCCTTGATTTCCTGAAGGTTGAGGATAACTTCGTCGATATTCCCACCCAGGGGAAGGAACAGCAGATCGACAGGGTCGACACCGAACTGGATCAGTTCATTCCCAACTCCAAGGCTGCCAAGGCACAGATAGTACTGACGCGGGACGTCGTCGTGGATATAGAAAACTTCAAGGACAATGCTGTCATTCTCTTCGACCTGCGCTATTTCAACCCAGGTCTTCAGGAGTGGTGACTTCTGGGCAAATGCCAGTGCCGTTACGGCAAGAAGTGCGAGCGTTACAATGAGCCTTTTCATATTCATCAATTGTTATTCCGGTTGCAAATATAAGAAAAACTACAGTAATCTTCATAGACATCCCGCACGACATCATCCCAGCTCAGGTAGAGGTCCCTTCTGGCGGCGGAAGCGATGCGCTGATAGCCTTCAGGGTCTGAGAGTATGTCCAGGATCATCCGGGCATAGTTGTCTTCTCCGGGGGCGGAGATATAGGCGTTGACGCCGGCCGTTACGCTTGCCGCCGTGCGGGCTCCTTCGAGGAATACGGTGGGCGTGCCCTGGCAGGCCGCCTCGATCTGGACGAGGGAATTGGCATCATACAGCGAGGGGAAAAGGAACAGTTTCGCCCTGGAATACAGGTTTTCCAGCATATGGCGGTCGGAGACCAGGCCGCACATCACCACTTCTTCCTGCAGGCCCAGTTCCTTTACCAGCGCCGCAAGTTTTTTCTCGTCCTGTCCCTTCCCCACGAAGAGCATACGGAAATTCTTCAGTCCCAGTTCCTTAGCCCTTGCAAGGGAACGGAGGGTGAAGTCGATGTTCTTGATGAAGTTGATCCTTCCGACGAATAGGAAAACTGTTGCGTCGGCCGGAACGCCGAAAGTTTCGTTGACAACCCTGGCAGCTTCGGCAGGATCGGCCACCGGAAGGTGGTCGGTGGCGTTGAGGCGGACCTTGCAGGGGGCCTTGAGCCCATATTCGGACTCGTAGAGTTCCTTGATGCCATCATTCACCGCCCAGCATTCGTCACAGGCATTGAAAACACGCATTATGCTGTCCATAGCCACATTGAGGGCTGGTTTGAACTTCAGCGGTTTCTCAAAGTCCTGCTTATACTGGGAGTGCAGGGTTGCAACGACCGGCAGCTTGTGGATCTTGGCATAAAGCACTCCGGCCATTCCCACGGAGAAAGGAGAATGGATGTGGACGATATCTATCCCGCTGCGGATGAGCTGGAGTTCGAAAACCGGGTCAAGGGCAGGGGTCGGGACATCGTAGTCAAGATGGATGGCCGGCAGGGAATTGCATCGGATCACCTTATAGGGCAGCGCGGCATCTTCTTCTTTGGAATAGCCCCGGGTCTCCGGGCAGAAGACCACGACATCACAGTACTTTATCAGCCGGCGGGCATAGTTGTCCACCACCTTGATGACACCGTCCACCATAGGATACCAGGTGTCAATGAATAGTCCGACTTTCTTCATCATATCAATGTAACTTCTAATAGTGGCACTGACTGCTTCCAGCAGTCACGGCCGGATCAGAAATCGGCGGCAATGGCCAGGCCTTCACTGATGGCTTCGGAGATCTTCCTCTCGACGCCTTCTTCCCCGGCGTAGTCCATACCGGAGGCGGCAAGGGTCACCACCTCGCCGAGTCCCCAAAGGGAGGAAAGGGCCTTGATGTAGGGACTGCCCTGCTCCCTGGGGTCGCCTGTCGGGATGTCCATTCCACGCGTGGTGATATAGAGGACCTTCTGGCAAGAGCACAGGCCGACGCATTTCGTCCCGTCATCTGCGAAGGTGATGTTGAATAGCGATGTCTGCTCGATGAAAGCCTTCAGGACGGCCGGGAAACTCATATCCCAAAATGGAGCGGCAATCACCAGGCGGTCGGCCTGCGCAATCCTCTTCGCGCAGTCAACGGCCCACTGCGGGGTTTCTCCGCGGCTTCTTTCACCATATGAGCCAGGGGTAAGGGGAACGATATCCGCCATCTGCGGAAGGTGATACTCTGTAACCTCATATCTTTCCCTGAGCGCGTCCACAATGGGTCCCGCGATTCTCCGGGTGCGGGACTGTTCCTGCCTTACGCAGGCATCTATGAAAACAAGTTTCTCAGCCATGGCCAGTTAATTAGAAATTATATAGTAAATATCGCTATTTTCATTCATTTTTGCGCAGTCGCGGGGGGTAGATGCGGTTGCTAGGCGGAGTGGGCGGCGCTTTGGAGGACCTCGGTGAGGGTCGGGTGGGCGTGGATGATGCTGCGGAGGTCACGCAGGGTGGCCTTGCTGCTGATCAGGGCGGCGATTTCCTGGATGATGTCGGAGCTGTGGGCGCCGAAGATGTGGCAGCCGAGGAGGCGGCCGTCTTCTTCGGAGACGATCAGCTTGCAGAATCCGTCAGGGGCGGCCATACTGAGGGCTTTGCCGTTGGCCCGGAAGAACGACTTCAAGCACTTGATTTTCAGACCCTTTGCCTCGCACTCTTCCTCTGTCAGGCCCACGGTTGCGGCTTCAGGCTCGGTAAAGACCGCGGCCGGGATAATGGACAGGTCGATGTCGTGCTCCTTTTCGCCGAATATGGCGTCGAGGGCGACTAGACCCTGGAAAATAGCCGCGTGGGCCAACATTATGCCGCCGGTGACGTCGCCTATTGCGAAGATATTGGGCACGCTGGTGCGCATCTCGCCGTCGACCTGGACGCCTTTGGGCGAATAGGCCACGCCGACATCATCGAGATTTATGGTATTCACATTGGGCCTTCTGCCCACAGCCATCAGCACCTTGTCCGCCTCCAGGACGAACTCCTTGTCCTTCTTGACGTAGGTCACGGAAAGCCCGTCACCGGCTTTGGCGATGGACTGCACGGCAGCTGAAGTCTCTATTGAGATGCCTTTCTTCGAGAGGCTCTGTTTCAGGCGTTTGGCAAGGTCGGTGTCGAAGCTCGGGAGAATCTCCTTGCAGAATTCCACGACCGACACATTGGAGCCGAATGAATTGAATATCGAAGCGAACTCAAGGCCTATCACTCCGCCGCCGATAACTACCAGGCGCTCCGGCACCGCATCGAGGTCGAGGATCTCGGTGGAGGTGATAACACCCGGATGGTCGTTGCCGGGTATCGGCAGCGTTGCGCTGTGAGAGCCGGTGGCGATGATGACATAGTCGGCACTGTACTCCGTGCCGTCCACAACCACGGTGTGGACATCCTTGAAGGCAGCCTTTCCGCGCACCAGCGTGATATTCTTCCCGCCGAGGAGGAACTCCACGCCGCCGCGCAGCTGCTCCACCACCTGGTTCTTCCTCTGGACAACCTTCTGGAAATCAAAGGAATACTGCGGGATATCCACGCCGAAAGCGCTTCCCTGCCTGACATCGTCAAGCACCTGGGCATTGCGGCAGAACGACTTGGTCGGGATGCAGCCCTCGTTAAGGCACGTGCCGCCCACGGGGCCGTCCGACACTATCGTCACCTCGGCTCCCCTCTTGGCGGCAGCCACGGCGGTCTCATAACCGCCCGGCCCCGCTCCGATAATCAATATTCTCATTATTAGTTGTTTTACGGCCAGTATGCTACCTCATTCCATAAACCTTCCGCTACGCTTCGCTCCGCTCCATCCCTCCCACTGTCTACCGCGTCATTTGCTCCGCAAATAACTTGTAGCCAGCGGGCCCCTCCCTCTAATGTGGCCGAGGGTGGCCACAGGTTTAGGAATGAGGTAGCATACTTGCCTATTACAATTTAAGGTTGGTACTTCAAAATTGGCTGCCGGGCGGCGGTGGTTTCGTCGGGGCGGCGGATGGGGGCGCAGTGGGGCGCGGCCTTGAGCATAGCAGGGTCGGCTGCTGCTTCGGCGGCAATCTCACGCATCACGCCGATGAAGGCATCTATCGTCTCAAGCGACTCTGTTTCAGTCGGTTCTATCATAAGGGCCTGGTGGAACAGCAGAGGGAAATAGATGGTCGGGGCGTGGAAGCCGAAGTCCAGCAGACGCTTGGCCACATCGAGGGTCGTGGCGCCTTCGCGCTCGGGCGAAGAACCGTCATTGACAAGGCCGTCGAAGACGAACTCGTGCTTGCACACTGACGGGATGGGAAGCTTGTAGCAATCCTTGAGGGACTCCTTGATGTAGTTGGCCGAAAGGGTGGCATATTTCCCCGCAAGGGCCACATTCTGGCGGCCGAGCATAAGGATATATGCATATGCGCGCAGCATCACGCCGAAGTTGCCGTGGAAACCAGAAACCTTGATGGTCGGCAGCAGGTCCGTCAGATGGGCCGCAACGCCGACAGGGCCGCTTCCGGGGCCGCCTCCGCCGTGAGGGGTGGAGAAGGTCTTGTGGAGATTGAGGTGCATTATGTCGAAGCCCATATCGCCGGGACGCACGACGCCCAGCAGAGGGTTCATATTGGCTCCGTCATAATAGAGCAGGCCGCCGCATCCGTGGACCAGCGAAGCAATCTCGGCAATCTCCTTCTCGAAGAGGCCGAGGGTGTTCGGATTGGTCATCATTATGCCGGCTATGTCGCTGCCCAGCAAGGGTTTAAGGTCTTCCACATCCACAAGGCCGGCGGCGTTGGACTTCACCTCCACGACCTCGAGGCCGCAGACGGCTGCGCTGGCAGGATTGGTGCCGTGAGCGCTGTCGGGGACTATGACCTTGGTGCGGGCGGTGTCGCCGCGACGCATATGGTAGGACCTCATTATCATCAGGCCGGTAAGCTCGCCGTGGGCGCCCGCGCAGGGCTCGAAGGTGAACTTCGCCATACCGGTTATCTCGGCAAGAGCCTTGTCAAGGCCTTCGATCACGGCCTTTGCTCCGTCAGCCCCGTCCTGGAGAGGATGCAGGCCGGTGAAACCGGGCATAGCGGCAACCTCCTCGTTGATCTTGGGGTTGTATTTCATCGTGCAGCTGCCGAGGGGATAGAATCCCGTGTCGACACCGAAATTCATCTGGGAGAGGTTGGTGTAGTGGCGGACGACATCCGGCTCACTCACCTCGGGGAGTCCGAGGGGCTCTCCCCTCCTTAGTCCTTCAGGAAGTTCGGCAAGGCCGCGGCCATATGCGTTGGCGGGCAGGGTATATCCCTTCCTTCCCGGCCTGGAAATCTCGAATATGAGTTTATCGTAGTACTTCATAGCCTATACCTCCTTTACTGCCGCCACGAGGGCGTCTATTTCCTCCCTGGTCCTCTTTTCGGTGACGCAGAAGCTCACATAGCCTTCCTCCGTGGAGAGGGCGCCGAAGAATCCCGCGGCGGCAAGGGCCCGCTGCAGGGCCTCCGCGCTCACCAGCGGCTTCAGCACGAACTCCTTGAGGAACGGAGCCGTGAAGGCCTCCTCGAACTTGCCGGTGGCAAGCAGGGCGTCGTGAAGATAATGGGCGCCGGCGTAGCTCAGGTCATTGACCTGCCTGAGGCCTTCGGGGCCCATAAGTGCCATATAGACAGTCACATACAGGGCCATCAGGCTTTCGTTGGAGCATATGTTGCTGGTGGCCTTTTCACGGCGGATATGCTGCTCGCGGGCCTGGAGGGTGAGCACGTAGCAACGCTTGCCGTCGGCATCGACGGTCTGTCCGACGATGCGGCCGGGCATCTTGCGCACATAGTCGCTGCGGCAGGACATAAAGCCCACATACGGGCCTCCGAAGCACACGGGGATGCCAAGCGGCTGGCCGTCGCCCACCGCTATGTCAAAGTCCCACTCTCCGGGAGTCTTGATAACCGCCAGGGCCGAAGGGTCGCAGTACTCCACCACGACGGCCTTTGCTTCGTGGACAGCCTCGGCAAAGCCGGTATAGTCCTCGATGATGCCGAAGCGGTTGAGTGCGGGGACGATTACGCCCGCCACGTCGCCGGCTCCGAGCTGGGCCTTGAGGCTCTCAAGGCTGGTCCTGCCCTCTTCCATCTCGACATAGCCGAGCGGCACGCCGTGGAAACGGGCATAGGTCTCGACCACCTGCCTGACCTGCGGCAGAAGGCCTTTGGACAGGAGCACGCGGGTCTTTTTCTTCGTGCAGGCAAGGGCCATCTTCATCGCCTCGGCTGCGGCCGTGGGGCCGTCGTAGAGGGACGCATTGCTGACGTCCATCCCGGTCAGGGAGCATATCATCGACTGATACTCAAATATATACCTCAGGGTGCCCTGGGATATTTCGGCCTGGTAGGGGGTGTAGGCCGTCAGGAATTCGCTGCGTGAAGTGATATAGGGAACGACCGCGGGGGTGTAGTGGTCATATGCGCCCGCGCCTGCGAAAATCTTATAGCGGGTGTTGCGCGAGGCGAGGTCTTCGAAGAAATCCCTCACCTGCTGCTCGGACATTGCGTCCGGCAGGTCGTATCCGCCCTTGTGGATGAACTGCGGGGGGACGTCGGCATAGAGGTCGTCCAGGGAGGAGACCCCTATCTTTTCCAGCATCGTCCGTATGTCATCCTCCGTGTGGGGGAAATATGAGAATCCGGCCATAGGCTCTACTCGTTCTGTGCTGCGTAGGCGGCTGCGTCCATAAGGGCGTCAAGCTCGGAAGGATCGCTGATGCGGACCTTGATTATCCAGGCTGCATATGCATCCTCGTTGATAAGTTCGGGGCTGTCCTCCAGGGCCTCGTTGACCTCGACGACAACTCCGCTGACGGGGCTGTACAGGTCGCTGGATGCCTTGACGCTTTCGAGAGCGCCAAACTCCTCGCCGGCCTCGAGCACGTCGTCGACCTCGGGCATATCCACATAGGTGATGTCGCCCATCTCTTTCTGTGCGAAATCGGAAACGCCGATGGTGGCGATGTCTCCGTCAACCTTTACCCACTCGTGGGACTCGCTGTAAAGCAAACCTTCAATTACCTTGCTCATAATACTTGATATTTAATTTGTTACTTTTTATAATTCGTCTGATAGAATCTCTTTTTGATGACCTTGCCGGGGAAGACTTTCTTGCGGATGCGGATCCACAGCGGGGTCTCCAGGGCGGAATACTCCGCCTTCACGAGGGCGAAGCATATGCTCTTGTCCAGGGAGATCGAATGATAGCCCGTGGTGACCACACCGACCTGGGTCCCGTCCTCGAGCTCGACGGGATAACCCGCCCTCGGGATGGCCCGGTCCTCGATTTCGATGCCGACCAGCTTCTTGGACACGCCGCTTGCTTTCTGGGCGAGAAGGGCATCGCGGCCTATGAACTCCTTGTCATACTTGCAGAACATCCCGAGGCCTGCTTCGACGGGGGTGATTTCGTGGCTCAGCTCGTCTCCATAGAGGGGCAGCCCGGCCTCGAAACGGAGGGTGTCGCGGCATCCAAGGCCGCAGGGAACGACGCCTGCCTTAAGGAGCCTGTCCCATATCTCGACCGTGCCTTCGGGGGAAGTGTATATCTCAAAGCCGTCTTCGCCGGTGTAGCCCGTGCGACTGACGATGAGGCGCGCGCCGCCATAGGTGCTCTCATAATAGGTGTAGAAGGTCAGGGAGGCGGCTTGGGCAAAGCCAAGGACATCCACTATAACCTTCTCTGCCTCAGGACCTTGGATGGCTATCTGGCCCCAGGAAGGAGACTGGTTGTCGATGAGGACCTCATATCCTTGGGCCTGCTCGCGCATCCAGGCCTCATCCTTGTCGATGTTGGCGGCGTTGACCACCAGGAGGAACTTGTCCGCGGCGGCCTCCTTGTAGACCAGCAGGTCGTCGACCACACCGCCATCGGGATAGAGCATCATCCCATAGAGGACCTTGCCGGAGGGCATATCCTTCACGTCGTTGGTAAAGATATGGTTGACAAAGGTTTCCGCATCCTTGCCGCTGATGAAGATTTCGCCCATATGGGAGACGTCGAACATCCCCGCGCGGGTGCGGACTGCGATGTGCTCCTCGGTGATGGAAGAATACTGGATAGGCATCATATAGCCCGCGAAGGGGCTCATCTTCGCGCCAAGCGCGACGTGGCTGTCATACAGACAGGTTAGTTTGAGTTCATCCATTTATATAAGCTTTTTCAATTTCCTGAATTTCAAGGATTTGTGATTGTTCCAAAAGAAGGGTGCCGTCACCTGCGCGGAAATGGCCGGCAAGGTATTCCGCAAAGGCGGCGGTATCGGGAAAGGCCTCAAGGCCGGCAGCGCGCATCTGCTCGGAGATGTTCGTCACGCGCTCGCGCACGGACTTTATCCCCTTGGATGAGAGTTTCTCCCGGGAAGGGGTTATTGCAGCTGTAATCGCCTCAAGGTCAGAGTCATAGAGCATCGTTCCGTGGGCTATTCCGCAGGAAGGGAGCTTGAAGAACGCATTGCCGGAGACTTTCTTTCCGGCCACCAGGACGTCGTTCCTGCCTGAAGGCTGGGCATCAAGGCCAAGCGAACGAAGGGCCTCCGCCATCCTGGACACGAAGCCGGTAAGGAGGTCAAGGGCTGCGCCGGGGCCGGGGATGATATAGGAGACCATCAGGTTGCCTTCGTCGGCATAGACGCAGCCCCCGCCGCTTTTGCGACGGACTATGTCCACTGCGTGCTCCTTGCAATATGGAAGGTTGACTTCGGCCTCAAGATCCTGGTTGCGGCCTATTATGACGGTCGGGGCCACCTGCCAGAGGAAGAAGCACTCGGGGGTGTCCTTCCTGGCGGCGAGGTATTCCTCCATCGCCAGATAGAACGCCAATCCCCTCTTTTTGGCATCGGGAAGCCGGACCTGGATCATAGTACACTTATATTATCTCCCAAATATAATAAAATATACTGAAAACTTAAACTATTTAATCCTCCAATCCCACAAATCGTAAGTTTTCTCGGCTTTTTCCTGCTCCCCGTAGTCGAGATTCACAAAAAAGTCCATTCCGGTGAGCTTCTCCAGGGCATCCACGCTCATCGCATACGATGCCAGACCCTTGTCTCCGGCCTCGTTGGGGAAGACGAAGGCCACCGAGGTGAAAGAACCGTCCTTCTTCTGGGCCAGCAGGGCCTTGAAGAAGCCGTCCGGGATCATCACCTTGTTGCTGCCTATTGTCCCCTTGCCTCTGTCCACGATGGGGCCGCAGCATATCCACACGCGTCCGTAGTACTTGGCCTCCTTGCGGGTCTGCTTCTCGAGGTCGTTCCACACGCCGCTGTTAAGGTTGTGATTCTGAGGGCATATGTTGGTCAGGTAGAAGCATTCCTTCATAGTCTGGGAGCTCCATTTCATATCGCCCGAGGGTGCCATATGGCCGCGGTCCCAGCCGGAGCCCACATAGTCGCGGTCATAGGCCTGGCGGCCTTTCCACGAAGGGTCCGGACCGAACTTCTCCGCCCGGTCGAAATCGCCGTAGAGCTCGCTGGAAAGCAGTTCCCAGGCCACCCAGTTGGGGATGCGCCACTTCTCGTTGTAGGAAAGGGTGTAGCCCATATGCTCAATCACCGTGTTGTCCCCATACATATAGGGGATCTCCAGGCCGTGCTGGGCGACCTTGGTGGCCTTGGTCCCTGGGGTCGAGGCAAGGGTCGAAGGTTCGGATGAACCCTGATTGCCGCCTCCTCCGCCAAAGCCGCAGGAAGCCAGTGCCACAAGCATTATAAAATATGCCAAACGCCTCATATGCAATTATTTATGAAATTATATATGTCTTTATTGAATTGTCTGTTTATGCGGCGGTCATCTTCGCGTCCGCCCTTTGCGGAGGTCAGTTCCCCGCAGATGTCGACGCCCAGAACGCTGGTCGCCCTGAAGATGCTCTCCAAGAGCGAGCACAGGCGCTCCTGCGTCATAGTGCCCTGGTCCCAGTCAGTCCGGGCGAATTCCGGCGAGAGGACATCCTTGTCTATAGATATGTACGCCGGCAGGCCGATCGGCCATAGAAGCTCGCGGTCGAGGTCATTCTCGGTGAACACCTCCACCCTGGGCCCGAAGCCTTTTGTCTCTTCGACAAGCTGTGGGTTGATGCCGATTATGATTGCTTTGAAGAGCCAGTCATCTTCCTGGAGCAGCGTCCGGAGCCAGCCGCCGCAACTGAGGATTCCGCCCAGCGTGGCGGGCTGCATATCCGGATGATGGTCGAAGAGGACAAGGCAGTAGGGACGGGCGATTCCCGAGGTCGTCAGACGGGTCAGATAGTGAAAATCCCCGCTGTCTATCCACTTTATAAAATGACTTCCCGAAGCGGCTATCCTTCGCCTTAATTCGGCCTCCGCCTCAGGGTCACAGTAGCAGACCGTGCCTTCGATGTCGCGGCAATCCAGCACTTCGGAAGGGCTTTCTGCACCCTCCCGAAGCTCCGGATAGGCCTCTGACATCATTATTTGGATAGATTTATCCAACTTATTGATTATTAGCTAAAGTAACAAATTTGTTAATACTTATAACATTTTTGTTAATATCGTTAATCGATATTTGGTGTGTCCCAAACCTTGGTCTTGTTGCACTTCACAAGGGCGGACTGACCGCCAACTTCGATGCGGAAGTCACCCTCCTCCAGACGCCACTTTCCGTCGGTGCCGACGAAGGCAAGTTCATAGGCGGGAAGGGTGAAGCTGACGGTCTTCGACTCGCCGGGAGCGAGGCTGACCTTGTCGAATCCGCGCAGGCGGCGAACGTCGGGAACGACGCTGGCCACGAGGTCGCTGACATACATCAGCACCGGCTCCTTGCCCGCAACCTTACCGGTGTTGGCAACGGTGACCTCGACGCTAATGGTGTCCTCGGGACCGAACTCGGCGGGAGAGACTTTGAGGGCGCCATACTCATAGGTGGTGTAGCTCAGGCCGTGGCCGAAGGGCCACTGCACGTCAATCTTCGCATCGTAGTTGTAGAGCCCTTCCCTGGTGTCCTGCACTTCGGAGACCTTATAATCATAGGTATGAAGGGCGTTGATCCACTTGGAGTAGGTGAAGGGCAGCTTCGCGCTGAAATTGGCCTCGCCGGCCAGCAGCATAGCAAGGGCGTCACCACCGTGGTTGCCGGGCAGCATTATGTCCACGACCGCCTTGGCAAGAGGCTCGATCTCATTGATAATGCGCGGACGTCCCTCATTGAGAATCAGCACGATAGGCTTGCCTGTCTTAGCCAATGCTTTAACCAGTTCCTTCTGGTTGGGAGAGAGGTTCAGGTCATTGGTGTTGCCGGGGGTCTCGCAATAGGTGTTCTCACCTATGCAGGCGAGGATGACATCCGCTCCGCGGGCTGCGGCGACTGCCTTGTCCACGTCCACAGCCCTGTCGAACTCCCAGTTGTCGCTTTCATAAACGACACCGGGGACATATTTCACATTGGCCGGGCCGAACTTCTCCTGGATGGCCTCGAGGATGGTGTTGTGCTGGGCTCCCAGCTCGTCGGCGCGGACACCCTGCCAGGTGTAGGACCAGCCGCCGTTGAGAGTCCTCAACGAATTGGCGTTGGGACCGGTCACGAGGATGCGTGTGCCCTTTGCAAGGGGCAGGACATTCCCTTCGTTCTTCAGCAGGACTTCGCTCTCAAGGGCGGCGCCCAGGGCAAGTGCCTTGAATTCATCGCTGCCGACCTTGTCGTAGCCGGAGACATCCCAGGTGGGATGGTCGAAAAGTCCGAGGCGGAATTTCATACGCAGAATCCTGCGCACGGCGTCGTCAAGCCTTGCCTGAGGGATCCTCCCCTCCTTCACCAATTCTACGATAAGTCCCGGAATCTCAGGGGCATAGGGCTCCATAATCATATCGATTCCGGCATTGACGCCTTTGGCTATCGCGTCCTTCAGGTCGACGGCGATATGCTCCCTGTTCCACAGGCAGAATATGTCGCCCCAGTCGGTTATCATCATTCCGTCCCAGCCGAGGTCTTCCTTGACCCATCCGGTGAGCATCTCCTTGTTGGCGTGCATAGGGACGCCGTTGATGGAGGCGGAGTTGATCATCATATTGAGGGCTCCTGCCTGGACGCACTCCTTGAAGGGGCGGAAATATTTCTCGCGGATGATGGCGGGATTAAGGTAGGCCGGGGTGCGGTCCTTGCCGCTCCAGGGGGCGCCGTAGCACATATAGTGCTTGATGCTCACCGCTATGTTTTCCAGGCCTATGTGATTGGGGTCATCGCCCTGGATGGCACGCACTTCCGTCTTTGCCATCTCGGCCTGCACATACGGGTCTTCACCGAAGCTTTCCCACATCCTGGACCATCTGGGGTCGCGCCCGAGGTCCATAACCGGTGAGAAAGTCCAGGGAATCATCGCGGAACGGGTCTCATAGGCTATTACGCGTCCCATATCCGCGGCGAGCCGGCGGTTGAAAGAGGATGCCAGGTTGATTTCCTGGGGGAAGAGTACGCCGCCAAGGATATAAGTGGCGCCGTGGATTTCGTCAAGGCCATACAGGCACGGGATTCCCATCTCTCTCATCGAGGCCTCCTGGATCTTGGTTATGGCCTCGGCATACACTGCAGGTGGCTGGGCCTGGTCGTTTATGGCGTTGAGGATGGAGCCGACCTTGGTCTGCGCTATGATCCTGTCTATCTTCTCCTGGTCGGGCTTTCCGTCGGTGAGGAAGTGGGAGACGTTGAGCTGGAGCATCTGTCCTGCTTTCTGCTCTATGGTCATTCCCTTCAGAACCTTCTCGACCTTTGCCTCTATCTCGGGATCCGCTTCGATGGCCGGTTTGACCTTGGGAGCGCACGAGAGGGCGGCCAGGAGGGCTGTCAGTAGTTTTATGCTCTTTTTCATATCGCAAAAATGGCCGGCCGTGCGGCCAGCCATATAAGTAGTTGAAATTCAGGATTAATAGGTGACAACTGCGGGGAGTTCCTTGGCCTGGTCTATCATCCTCTGGATTTCGATCTCGGTGGGGACCCTCTTCGTGCGGTGCTCTTTCTCGTTGACCTCGTTCATTGTCTTGACGAGGTTGGCGGCGTTGCGGTGGGAAAGTTCCTTGACGGTGTCAACACCGGCGGCCTCGAGAAGCTCGGAGAACTGGGGGCCTATGCCCTTGATCCTGCAGAGGTCTGCGTGGTTGACCCAAGTGAGGATGAGTTTGCCGGTGATGCCGGTGGCGTCCTCAAGATCCTTGCGGCCCTTGGGGGTCTTGCCCTTTTCGAGAAGCTGATCGATGGTCTCAATGCCTGCTGCAATGAGTTTCTCTGCGTAAACTTCGCCTACGCCCTGAATGTCAATGATTTTGTAAGCCATAATTTATTGGATTTAATTAGTTGGTTTCGGTTTTGGCAAAACGCCTTAGTGCGGTGCCGGCATCAAATATAACAATAATTTTTTGTAATTCAATCGTTTTACAATTTTTTTATTGCGCGGCGTTCGCACGCGAGGTAGCTTCCAGGTCGAGGGCTTCGGCCAGGATGAGGATGGGATTGAGCACCTTGTAGCCCGTGGACATCTCTATCTGCCACTTGCAGGTGTCGCATTCACAGGTGACATATTCGGGATGGACCGAGGCTATCTGCTCGAAGAGGGGCTTGCCTATGGCCTGCGAGTACTTGTAGTTCTCCTTCTTGAAGCCATATGTGCCCGCGATGCCGCAGCAGCCGCTGTCCAGGATAGTGAGGTTCATTCCCGGGATGGCCTCGAGCAGGCGGCGGGTGAATATGCTCCAGCCGAGCTTTTCCATATGGCAGGGGATGTGATAGGCTACCCTGGCCTTGAAGTCGGGCTTGAAGACGAGCTTGACCTTTCCGTCGTCGACCATCTCGTATATGAACTTCTCCACGAGGGTTATTCGGTCGCGAACCGAGGAGTTGTCAACTCCCAGAATATCAGGATATTCATCCCTCATAGTGAAAGTACAGGTTGAAGCCGTAGTGACTATCGGGAGGTCCGTCTTAGAGAAGGTTTCGATGTTGTGCCTGGCGTGCTTTTCGGCGGCTTTCCAAAGGCCGTTGGAGATCATTGCAACGCCGCAGCACTGCTCGTCGAGCAGCTGGACGCCATATCCCAGGGCGTTCATCACGCTCACGAAAGCCTTGCCCACCTCCGGGTGCTGGAATTCGGTGGAGCAGCCGTGGAAGAAGGCCACCTGGTTAGGATATTCGGCCTGAGCCTTGCGGGCATTGCGCCTGAACCAGCCTTCGAAGCCTTTGAACTGGTATTTGGGGAAGCTGCGGTGCTTGTCCACGCCAAGGAAGCTGTCCATTGCGACCTTTGCAAGGTCGGTCGCCATCACGGCGTTCACCACGGGGGCGACAGGCCTTGCGACGGCGCCCATAAAGTCGGTTCCCGCCAGGATCCGATCGCGAAGGGACGGGCGTGCCGAGGAATATTTCTTCCTCGCCGAGTGGATGATGTCCGCTATCTTAACCCCTGAGGGACAGGCGTTTTCGCACCTCTTGCAGTTCATGCAGTACTTGAGGTTCTCGTCGTAGAAGAAGGGGTTCTTCAGGCGAAGGCGCTCCCCGTCCGGGCCGGCCTGCTTGGGGCCGGGATAGAGAGGGTTGACCGGGACCACGGGACAATATGCCGTGCATATCGTGCATTTTATGCACTGCTCGAAATTGTTGACGCTGTAGTTGCTTTCCTGCATCGTTCTATTCTCCCAATATGCTGTCGGCTGCAGAGAGGGCCGTCATTATGGCGACTCCGGCCCCGCATCCGAGTTTGACTGAATTGCACTCCCCTATGATGGCTCCGACGGCATACAGGTTGCTCACCGTCCGGCCGTCCTTGAAGGGGTGGAAAGAGGCGTCGGTCTTTACTCCGAAGCCTATATATTTCTGCTCGGCGAAGAAATTCCTGTCATACCAGTCCATCCTGCTGGGCTCGAAATCAACGTCGAGGCCTAGCAGCGGCTCGATTACTTTCTCCGGCGTGGAGCGGAGGCCTTTGCTGAAGAAGCTGCCGGTGGCGAGCACGAAGTTTTCGGTCGTGAGGCGCATCCCGCCAAGATTCACCGTCCTGACGCTCTCCAGGCGGTCTTCCGAGAGAGAGGCTTCCACGACCTCGTCTCCTGCCATAAAGGTGCCTCCAGCGGCCTCGTAGGCCTTTTTGATAAGGAGCTGGGAACGGATGCCGGGCACGGAAGGGGGCATCGTGCCGAGGAATATGGTGTTGACGTGGATGTTCTCCTTGATGGTCACCAGAGCGGCGGCTCCGTTAAGGCCGAAGACCGAGGGGAGGATCACCGTGTCTTCGTCTTGAAGGAGGGCGCGGACCGTCCTGGCCACCGAAGCCACCACTCTGCCGGACTCCAGGACGCGGGCGATATTCACCGAGCGCATCTCGGAGGGATTGGAGCGGAGGCGCTCCATCTCGGGCAGTTCAACGGTCTCTATCCTGCAGGCAGTGCCGTGCTCTTCGAGGCTGGCGGCTATCATCGTCGTGTTGAAGTCGAGATAACCTTTCAGATTGACTATCAGGGCCTTGTCGCCGACTTTGATGTCCTTCGAGGGAAAAAGGGTGACGTCCGACAGGGCCAGCCAGGCGGGCTTAATGTTGCCCGTGGGGCTGATCATATAGCTGTTCCTGTCTTCTTCGCCAACGAGCGGAACGCCGCAGGATGCGAACAGGGTCTTGACGAGAGAGGCATATTGCTTCATCCTCGCAGGGCCTATCTTGCTGTAGGGATGCGTCTCGGGGAGGTTTTTTATCGCCGCGAGGGGCTTTTCCACGGGAGTGCCGTCCGGCAGGCGGGAAAGGAGCCCGAAGGCGCCGGAGGAGAAATGCATCGCATTCTGTCCGGTGGATATGATTGCGGTGGTCTGCCCTGCCCTCTGCAGCTTCAGGCCGCACAGCAGGCCCGACAGGCCGCCACCTATTACTATGGTATCGAAATGCATAACTGTCAGTCGTTTAAGCCGAGTACTTCAGAGTAGACCCACTGGGAATATTCGCTTTCGCGCAGGGTTTCGCCCCAGGCCACGGGATACATTCCCTTCCACCTCTCGGTCATAAAGTCCTTGAGGTCTTCCTTGGCACGGGCGGCGCATTTGCCGGCCTTGATGAAGAGGCCCGCCGTGCGGCAGCCGCAGAGCTCGCCCTGGCAGGTGCCCATTCCCACACGCGTGCGGCGGCGGATGTCCACCAGGTTGTGGACGTCGAGGCGTTCTATAGCGACGTTCACCTCGCCCACCGAGACCTGCTCGCATTCACACACAAGGCTCTGGGAGTAGACGTCGTTCAGGGGGATGTTGCCCGCCCTGTCGCCGAAGCGGCCGACGGCGGCTTTCTGGGTCGTAGTCGGGGCGGCCCATATCTTCTTGGCGGCTTCCTCGAGGGTCTTGCTCTCGGAGCCGGGGAGAGGCAGGTCGCGCGTTACGCAGCCCGCGGTAACGTGGAGCTTGCGGCAGACAAGGTCGGAGGCCTGCTCTGCCATAAGCCTGTAGGTCATAAGCTTACCGCCGGTTATCGTTATGAAACCTTTAAGTCCGTCGCGGGTCTCGTGGTCCAGCAGGACTATGCCTCGGCTGATGTTTCGGCCGGAGGGGTCGTTGTCCGCCGAGACGAGAGGACGGACACCGGCATAGGCACGCAGGATGCGGGTCGTCTCCAGGCAGGGGGCGAGCTTGGCGCCTTCCGCGAGAAGAAGGTTCACCTCATCCGGCGTGACCTGCATATTGTCGCATTCTTCAAAGGGGACCTTGGTGGATGTGGTGCCTATGACGCAGACCGTGTCGCCCGGCACGAGGATGTCCGCGTTGGCGGGCTTGCGGCAGCGGTTGAGCACGATGCCGTTCACCCTGTGGGCGAAAATCAGCAGCGCGCCCTTGGCCGGGAACATTCCGACCTGCACTCCGGCGAGTTCGGCTATATGGTGGCCCCATATGCCGGCGGCATTGACCGTTATCGGTGCGTAATACTCGGCCGTCTCCCCTGTCTTATGGTCCAGGACTTTGACTCCGCGGATGGTGTCGCCCTGCTTGATGAAGTCCGTAACTTCCGTATAGACAAGGACTTTCGCACCGTGGAGCTTGGCGTCGATGATGTTGGAGGCACACAGCCGGAAAGGGTCCACCGAGCCGTCGGGGACGCGCACTGCGCCGATTATCGACGGATTGACCGAGGGTTCCAGGCGGATGGCCTCGGCCGGGTCGAGGACCTCGGCCTTTATGCCCGCGGCGGTGCAGGATTCGACGAACTTGGCCTGGTAGGCAAGATCGTCTTCGGGGAGGGTTATGAAGAATCCCGAAGTTTCGTCCACGCAATGGCGGGCGATGCGCCTGAGGATCATATTTTCTTCAATGCATTCGGTGGCGGATTCCCTGTCGGTGACGGCATATCGGGCGCCGCTGTGAAGCAGGCCGTGGTTGCGGCCGGTCGCGCCGTCGGCTATGTCGTGCCTTTCCACTAGAAGCACCTTCAGGCCCCTCAGCGCACAGTCCCTAGCCGTCCCGGCCCCGGTGATTCCCCCGCCGATGACTATTACGTCAAACTCGTTCTCAGATTTCATATTATGTGGTTATCTTGACAAATATACCATTTTTTTCGTAATTTTGCACGGTATGAAGGCGATATTGATATATTCCGGCGGGATGGACAGCACGGTGATGCTGTACAAATATGCCAGCGAAATTTCCCTGGCGGTGACTTTCACATATGGCGCAAGGCAGGACGAGCCGCAGACGGCGTGCGCGGCCGCCAATTGCAAGCGGCTGGGAATCAGGCATATGGTAATCCCACTGGAATTCATAGGGCAGTATTTCAAGAGCAGCCTCCTCAAAGGCGGCGAACCGATCCCCCACGGCAAATATGACGAGGGCAATATGAAGAGCACCGTTGTGCCCTTCCGCAACGGCATAATGCTTTCCGTGGCCGCCGGCCTTGCAGAAAGCAACGGCCTTGACACCATCCTTATTGCCAACCACTCAGGCGACCACGCCATCTACCCCGACTGCCGTCCGCAGTTCATCGCTGCCATCGACGCCGCCGTCCGGGCCGGCACCTACGAAGGCATCCGCGTCCTCTCCCCTTTCTGCGACCTCACCAAGCGCGACATCGCCCTGCTGGGCAAAGACCTTGGCGTCCCCTTCGAGGACACCTACTCCTGCTACGAAGGCACCCCGCGCCACTGCGGCGAGTGCGCCACCTGCCGCGAGCGTAAAGAAGCCCTCCGCGGTTTCGACCCCACTGAGTATATGATTTAGGAATCCCCTGCAGCTTCCAGATCCTTTATCCGCGCTTCCAATTCCTCCACGCGGCGGCGCTCCCTTTCCAGGGCCTCCAGGGCCTCCCTGAGGTCTTTCTGCACCGATGGCTTGCCCTTGGGGCCGGTGCGCTTTGGAGCCGGCGGCGCAATATGCTGGATCTTCTCGCACAGGGCCTTGAACGAGGGCAGCATATCGAAGCCTTCCACGGCACTGAGGTCGTCAATCCTCTGGCAAAGCTTGGCGAAACCGTGGGCGACGCGGCTGCGAATGGCCTGCACGGTCGTCACGTTGTTTACCCGAAGGGGCATAGCGGCCACCCTCATATTGCTTCGCATATATTCCACAAGATACTGCCCGTCCTTGTCGTCCGGTCCCAGCACCTTTTCCACGAACTTGTATAATCCTTCCCTGGCCTTTCCCTGCACGCCGTCAGCGTTGCGGAGCGAGTTAATGATATCCAGGTCGAACTCAAGGTCGTCCAGAACTCGCTGCAGTTCAGCCTTTTTCGCCTCTATCTTCCGGCGGATCTCCACCGCTTCCGGATATGCGTCCGGGCCCGGGTGGTCGATGTGCGAGGGCTTGTGTCTTGGCAGGAAAGCGTCCCTGTATTCCTTTTCCCGCGCTTGACGCACCTGCGGGGAAAGGAGGCCTTCGTAATATGCCCTGACGTCCCGGGGGTCTTTCAGCCCGAGGATCTTCGTCAGTTCGCGGTAGGACGTGCCTTTTTCCAAGCTGCGGACGGCATATGTCCTCCGAAGGTCCGAGACGCGCAGCAGGGGCAGAACCAGTTCAACCATTATGCGGTTCAGACGGAAGCGCAGCAGCGCCGGCGACATCTGCCTGGGTTTCCCGGTCGCCAGGTAGACGGTGGGGATGGATTCCAGCTTTCGCAGATATATCTTCTGGCGCTCCCCGATGGGAATATCGCGGCAGCGGCCTTTGGGCCGGGAGGCCGTCCCGCGCTCGGTCCATATGCGTATCTTGCTGGTACTGAATGATATATCCTCCCACCTGAGTTCCTGCATCTCTCCCGGGCTGATGCCGGTCGTGAGCATCAGGAACAAGCACAGGTTCTTCGTGTCGGGGTGGCCGACGAGATACCTCTCGAGCCTCTCCTGCTCCTCCACGGTGAGGATCGTCGCGCCTTTTTCCGGCTTCGGGACCCCGAGCCCGAGGTCCCACCGGGGAGCCTCGCACTCCCCCACCGCCGCGCCATAATCCAGCACGCGGAAGAGGATGCGCTGCATCGTGTAGATGGTCGTGGCCGCCAACCCCTCCTCCTTCTTGCGGGCAATGAAAGCCCGCACCTCGTCCTCGCCCACATCGACCCTCCCTTCAAAGAAGGGGTCGATGTGCGCAGCGAACAGCTGGTCGTACAGCGTGAGCGTCTCCTTGCTGAACAACTCCCCACTCTCCCCCATCCACCGCAAGGCAATCGCATATAAAGGGCTTACAGGCATCATCATAATCCGCACGTCCCGGCGCCTCAATCGCCAATGTTTAGGACGGCACCCGCCACCCCTTAAGTAGTTGGATATTAACAACTTTTAAATCCATACAATTATGAAAAAAATCAAAGAGATTTACTCTCAACCCCAATGTGAAACCCTCGTGATAAGATTCGAGGGATGCTTGTGCGTAAGCGACCCTGCTAAGGTCTACCGTAACGGAGGTGGCGGAGTTTATGATTCCGATGCCATTAATGACAATGACGACTATTAATAGTTTCCGCCATGAAAAAGTCCATTAAACTTTTAATGCCTATTGCTGTAGCAGCAATCGCATTTGTTTCTTGCCAAAAAGAGGTTGAAAAAGTCGTTGAGTCAGCGTTAGAACCTATTCATATTACTGTCAAGGCCTCTCCTGATGCTATTAACGCAGATCCGGAAACTAAAACTTATATTGGAAACTATAAAGGGACCGATAATACTGTTCTCTGGGGAGAAAATGAGTATATGTCAATTATGGTGCAAAGTGGAGAGAATTCCTTCGCTTTTGCCACATCAAACTCTGATAATGCAAGTGCATTTAAGGGAGATGATGAAGCTTATTTTGAATTTGATCTTACACCCGCTGCGACAGTTTCCAGCTACACTTATGGTGGCTTGTATCCTGCTAGCGCCGCTATAGATTATAATGCATCAACGCCCTATAATAGCAATAAGAACGGAGCCGCATTTAAGGTAAGTCTTCCTTCTACGCAAAACGCTACCGCAGATTCCTATGATCCCGCTGCTTACATTATGGTAGCGAAACCAGAACCTTCTTCATCTATTAAAACGGATTGGACTGCGTCTTATCGTCGCGCTACGGCTCTTAATAAAGTCACTCTCAAGAATATTCCAGAAGACATCGTTTCCGTTGAGTTTACAGCTCCTACAGGAACATATATGGCAGGAAGGAGATACATCGACCTTACAACTGGAGAAAGTGGAGAACTCTATGGTGACACCCGTACAGAAACTATCCAAGTTAATGCAGCTTTAACTGGAACGAACAAAGTCGTTTGGTTTACATCTTGGGAAACTATTATCCCTGAGGGTGAAAAATTCACGATTGTCGCTAAGTCTGCGACCAAATCTTATACAAGAGAACTTACTGCCAAGTCAAAAGGTATCTCCTTTAAAGAAGGCTATCTTAATACGCTCAACGTTGATATGGCTGGTATAACAGGAGAAGATCTTGTTAATTATGCTGGTAATTACCTAATTCTTGCAATGCCAGAAGCTTGGCGTATAATGACTTCATCAAACACAAGTAATTACTATGGATATCAGACCACCTCTGTGACCACCACTGATGAAGCTGTTGTATATAGCGATTTCGCTGCAGTTTCAAATATTGAGGATTATATTTGGAATGTGGCAAAAGTAGATGGTGGTTATTCCATTAAGAGTGCTAAAACCGGTAAGTATGTAACTCTAACGTCTGACGGTAATAATGCATATGTGGGCGATGATGCTGAAGCTTTCGATCTTAGCATCAACGAAACAACGCATGCCGCTGTCATCAAAAGCAATACATATACTGAGCGTGTCTTAATGTATAATTCGGGAAGCCCTCGTTTTGCTTTCTATAAAGGAACCCAGCAGCCAGTCTATATGGTAAAGGTCGTTGTAGACACGAGAACCCCTGTGACCCTTTCTTTCTCCGAAGCTAATATTAACAAGACGACAGACAACTATTCTGAGTTCACAGGACAGGCTGTCACGATCACTTCACCTACCGAGTCTGAGGCGCAAACGGCAATCCGTGCAAATATCAGCTACGAGATTTCCACAAATACAATTGCTACTTCCTTTAACACAGAAACAGGTGCAATTGTCCTTAATGGCACAGCTGGCACAGCAACAGTTACGGCATCATATGACGGTGATACCAATTATCGACCGGCGGCTAGCGTCTCCTATACTATTAAGGTCACACAAGCTTCATCTGGCAGCGGTACCGTGTATACTCTTGTAATTGACAAGGATGCGTTCACTACTGGATCGTATGCTAGCAACAATGGTTCTCATACGACAAATGCAACCGCCAGTGGTGCTGAAGATATTGAAGTTTCCTGGACTAGCAACAATGTACAAAAGGGCAATAGTAAGATACATTGGAAATCGAATGCTGGATATATCTATAATACTACTGATTTAGGCAATATTACTGATATTTCTATCGATTCTGATAATGCATCCGATTATACCATCAATATCGGTAGTTCTGAGAACCCTACTTCAAATGAGGGATCCGGGGGATTCTTCTATATCAAGACTCCCACAGTATCTGGTGGTGATTACTCAGGTGCTATTACAATTACATTCACAGTTTCTGCTGGTGGAAATCCTGATCCTGATCCTGGTACGGGTAACGAATATACAGCTGTTGCTCAGCAGACCATTGATTTCTCAAGCCTCTATAGTGCAAATACAGTCCTTGATGGTGAAGAAATCGCTGGAACAAATTGCTCTGTGCAGTTTGATAAAGCCGATGGTAGCAATGCTCCTCAGTATTATGCCAGTGGTACTTCTGTTAGAATGTATGCAAAAAATACTCTGACCGTTACAGCCGCGAGTGGATACAAGATCACCAGCATAACTATTACATTCGGTTCTAGCGATGGAACTAATGCTATAACCTCTGATGTGGGAAGTTATGATAGTGGCTCCTGGACTGGAGAAATTTCCGACGGGGGCTCAGTCGTCTTCACTGAAGGAGGCTCCAGCGGCAATAGGAGGATTGCTTCCATTCAGATTAACTGAGGGGAATCCGGAGGCGGAACCTCCGGGGGCCAAACGGCCACAGCAAATGTGACCACGGGCTCTAATTCTGACAGAAGCGCGACAGGGGCAACCCTGTCCGCTTCTTTTACAGGAGCCACGGGCACAATCTTAGAGACCGGTTTCGTATACGGAACCAGCTCTAACATAG
>JAEEGL012455708.1_pt1 | contig 37459 bp, 34 predicted proteins | sample 9134231 | NCBI WGS metagenome assembly JAEEGL01 (sample SAMN16246548, study PRJNA631951) | gut metagenome | biome: gut microbiome; feature: rumen; material: fiber-attached | host: Bos | place: Iran: Karaj | collected 2018-10 | reverse complement strand
GTAACCCCAATTCCACACAACGGCTGTCGTCCACCGAAGAAGCGTCGTGTGTAGTACCTTCTTTGCATAATGGAGTATTAAAATGGCAAGATATATTGGACCATCTATTAAATTAAGCCGTAGAGAAGGTACAGACCTTTTCCTTAAGTCAGGCGTTAAGGCTTTTGCTTCTAGAGGCGAAAGATCAAGAAAGCTTCCTGGTCAGCATTGGGAAAACAGACCTCGTACTTCTGAATACGGTCTTCAGTTACGTGAAAAGCAGAAAGTTCGTCGTATTTATGGTATTTTAGAACGTCAGTTCAGAAACTACTATAAGAAGGCATCACGTTTAAATGGTAACACTGGTGAAAATCTTCTTCAGCTTCTTGAATCACGCCTTGACAATGTAGTATACAGAATGGGTTTTGGTTCAACCAGAGCAGAAGCAAGACAGCTTGTTAGCCACAAGGCTATTATGGTTGATGACAAGGTTGTAAATATCCCTTCATTCCAGGTTGTTGCTGGTGCAAAGATCGCAGTTCGTGAAAAGGCTAAGAATCAGAATCGTATCAAGGTTGCTCTTGATTTAGCTAAGAACAGCGAACCAGTTAGCTGGGTTGAAGTTGATGCTGATAATATGGCTGGTACTTATGTACGTGTTCCTGAACGTTCAGATTTACCTGCTGATATTCAAGAACAGCTTATTATCGAACTTTACTCTAAGTAATCTAGTCTCTAAACGAGGGAATAATTTTGGGCTCTGTAAAAGACTTTTTAAAACCAAAACAGGTTGCAATAGATGTTGTTGCTCAGAATCACTCAAATGTTGTTTTAGAACCTTTGGAACGTGGTTTCGGCAATACACTTGGCCAAGCGTTGCGTCGTTGTCTATTGATGTCTGTTCCTGGTTGTGCAATTACCGATGTAGTTATTGAAGGTGTTGCGCATGAATATAGTGCAAAGTCAGATATTCGGGAAGAAGTTCTCGAGCTGTTATTAAATATCAAAGGAATAGCAGTAAATATATTAGATGATGCAGTAAATGAAGTCTATATAGAATTGTCCAAATCAGGTGCAGGGCCTGTTGTAGCAGGTGATATCGTTAGTAATGAAGTTACCATTGCTAATCCGGATCATGTGTTATGCAATTTGGTTGATGCTAAATCTAACGTTCAGATAAAAATGTGCGTTAGAAGAGGTGTCGGTTTCCTGGCTGCCAGTCAGCAAGGAAGAAAGCCTGCTTTTGATGAAGACAATAACATTATGTTGGACGCAAGTTTCAGTCCAGTTAAATATTTGTCTTATGAGGTTGAATCAGCTCGTCTCGAGCAGAGAACTGAATTAGATAAACTGGTACTTGATGTTGTAACTAACGGCGTGTTAGATCCAGAACAGGCTATTCATTTAGGTGCAAGTATCCTTCGTGAACAACTATATTCTTTTGTGGATTTAGATGCTGTTAAGACAGTAAGCCAGGTAGAGCAGACTCACGTACCTGCTCCGGATCCGATGCTCTTGAAGTCAGTCGATGATCTGGAATTGACAGTACGTTCTGCCAACTGCTTAAAGGCTGAAAACATACAGTATATCGGTGATTTAGTCCAGCGTACCGAAGTTGAGTTATTGAAAGTTTCTAATTTGGGTAGAAAATCTCTTACCGAAATTAAGGACGTTTTAGCTCAGAGAGGTTTATCTCTTGGTATGCGCCTTGAAAATTGGCCTCCGGCTGATTTATAAGTTTGTTCTAAGTCATAACAATTTTTTTAATAAGGAAGATATCATGCGTCATCGTATGAGCGGTCGTCAGTTGAACCGCAATGGCAGCAATCGTGCTGCATTATTCCGTTCTTTGGCTGTAGCCTTATTTAGAGAAGAAACTATTAAGACTACTTTACCTAAGGCTAAGGAATTACGTCGTGTTGCAGAGCGTCTTATCACTATTGCCAAGGTTGACAGTGTTGCTAATCGTCGTTTAGTTTTCGCACGTACCCGTGATAGAGATATTGTTACTAAGCTTTTCAACGATATTGGTAAGCGTTGTCTTGATCGTAACGGTGGCTACACTCGTATTCTCAAGTGTGGTTTACGTCCAGGTGACATGAGCCAGATGGCTTACATCAGTCTGGTTGATCAGAAGGCTGAAGAAGTAGCAGCAGAAACTGCTGAAGCTTAATTAATATTTGGTACTAAAGACCTCGTTCTTACGGGGTCTTTTTTTTATCTTAAGCTTGACTTTTATATGGCAACATATATAATGATGTGATCGTTATTTCTTTTTTGTGGTAAGGTTTTTTACCGCAAACTTATGTATTATGTCAAATGAGGAATCAAACTTGAACTTCTCTACTGATACTTTTAGACCTCAAGAAGCTAAAATTGACGTAGTTTCCCAAACACAGTCAATCATTAGACTTGAACCATTTGAGCCTAATTTCGGCCTGACTCTTGGCAATGTTTTAAGACGTATTATGTTATCCTCCATGCCTGGTAGTGCTATCAATGCTGTTAGAATTAAGGGCGTTGATCATGAATATACTACTAAGGAAGGTCTGCAGGAAGATATCCTGGTTCTTCTTCTTAATTTGAAGAAGGTAGCTATTGAGATTGAAAATACCACTATGTCTGATGCGGTATTGTCTTTACGTGTTAATGATCCAGAATGTAAAGTTGAAACCAATCACGATTGTAAGATGGACTTTGTAGGACAGATTACAGCCGGTGATATTTATTGTCCTACCGGTGTAAAGATTCTTAACCCTGAATTGGTCATCTGTCACATTACTTCCCGCACTGTTCCTTTTGTTATGGAAATTTTTGTAGATCGCGGTAGAGGTTTTGATCGTGCTGATCTCCGTTCTGTAGTTCATAGTGATGAACATCATGATCATGGAGAAGGACGTTTGCTGGTTGATGCTACATACAGTCCGGTTAAGAATGTTGCATATAAGGTTGTTCCGTACGAAGATGATGTTTCCGGCAGAAATCTTGAAAGCCTTATTGTTAATCTTGAAACTGATGGCACCATCACTCCTCAGGATGCCTTGAAGCATGCGGCTACTATATTCCACGAACAGCTTGATGCGTTTATCAACATCAGTTCATTTACTGAACCTGTTGTGGAAGAGGATAATGAACCTAAGATTAATCCACAGCTTCTGAAACCTGTTGAAGAACTTGAACTTACTGTACGTTCAGCTAACTGTCTCAAGGCTGAAGGTATTAAGCTTATAGGTGATTTAGTACAGCGCACTGAAGTTGAATTGTTAAGAACTCCAAATCTTGGTAAGAAGTCTTTATCAGAAATCAAAGATGTGTTATCTCGTGAAGGTCTTACTCTCGGTATGCGTATTGAAAACTGGCCGGAAGAACCAATTGAGAATACCGAAAAGCAGATTAAGTACAGATTGTAATATCTGTTTATAAATTCTTAAAAAAACCACCATTATGGTGGTTTTTTCGTTTATCTCACTCTTTTTATAAGAAAACTGAAAGTTTTCTTTGTATCTATAACCTAAAATACCGCATAATTGTTTAACTGTATTCACGTTTACTGCGTATTTGAAAATTCGATAAATTTTGAATTGTTGAGGAATCTATGAATAAATTTTGGCTTTCCGGTATTGCTGTTGCGATGGCTGTTTCTATGTCAGGATGCAATAGCGATGATGCCGTTGGAAAAGGGGCGGTTGTTACCCCTGCTCAAGCTTCCAGTAATGCTGCGCTTTCAGGTAAATTAGCAAAGCCGGTTTTCGTGTTTGTTAACGGTGTAAGTTCCGGAGGCGATGGAGAATTCAAACTCCATGAAAAGAACAATCTGTATAAGGCATCTGTTTCACTAGATAAAGGGACATACAAGATTAAGATTGCGGATCAAGCTCAGAGCTGTGACACAACCTTCGGCCCTAATGCTGATACCCGTATTTCATTCGGAACAGCTACTCAAATGTCTTCATGTGCCAAGGGTGAGTTTGAACTTAAAGTTGTTATGGCTGGTTCTTATGATTTTACTCTGAACTATACCAAGGATACTCCTACTTTGAGTATTCTTCGTGGCACCAAGAAGGTTGAAGTAAAACGTCAGCCTCCTGCTGTAGACTGTGATAAGTGGGATGGTGGAGCCATTACTGCAAATGTGTCTAAGGCATGGAAAAACGGCACAACTGTTCGTGATGCGTATACAGGGCAGACTGCTGTTGTTAAAAACGGCAAGGTTACTATGACTCCGGCTCCTGAAAGTGAAGGTATTCTTCTGCTTGAGGAAGCAAAGGATTACAGTATTGCTCCATTTAGCTGGGATAATGCCAATGTATACTTCCTGCTGACAGATAGATTTAATAATGGTGATAAATCCAATGACCATTCATATGGTCGTAAGTTTGATGGTAAGGATGAAATCGGTACGTGGCATGGTGGTGATTTCAGAGGTATTACCAAAAAGCTTGATTACCTTAAGGATCTGGGTATAAATGCCATCTGGGTTACTCCGATTGTAGAACAGTCCCACGGCTTTGTTGGTGGTGGTACAGAGGAATCATTCCCGTTCTATGCTTATCACGGGTACTGGGCAGCAGACTTTACAAATATCGATAAGAACCTCGGTAGTGAGGAGGATTTCCAGAAGTTTGTTGATGAGGCTCATAAGAGAGGCATTCGTGTGCTTGTTGACGTGGTTATGAACCATGCCGGACATGCTACACTTAAGGATCTTCAGGATTTTAACCTTCCTGAGCTGGTTGTTAATGCCGATCAGTTACCAGCTGATTACTCAGATTTTAAGCCGGTAGGTTTATATGGTACATGGAGCAGTGTAAACGGTTCAATTAATACAAAGACCAAGGAATGGAAAAAATGGTGGGGACCTGACTGGGTAAGAGCCGGTTTGCCAGGATATCCTGAACCTGGTGTCGGCGATGCTGATATGTCAATCGGCGGTCTGCCTGATTTCCTGACAGAAAGTAACAAACCTGTTTCCCTACCGTATTTCCTTAAACATAAGAAAGACACCAAGGCCGTAGATCTGCCTAATGCTACAGTTGTTGATTACCTTGTAAGCTGGCATACCTACTATGTTAGAAAATTCGGTATCGATGGTTTCCGAGGGGATACTGTAAAGCATGTGGATCCTATTGCCTGGAAGAAACTCCATCAGTCAGCTACTGCAGCTCTGAAGGAATGGAAGGCTGAAAATCCTACCAAGAAGATTGATGATCTTCCGTTCTTTATGGTCGGTGAAGTATGGGATCATGGTGTAGCCAGAGATTTGTGGTATGACAACGGCTTCTCTAGTATTATAAACTTCGATTATCAGAAGGAATCAATGTCATATACTCAGTGTATGAAAACAGCTGATGACGTCTACAAGAAGTATTCCAAGATGATTAGCAGTGATCCTGGTTTCAATGCTTTATCTTACATTTCATCTCATGATACAAAATTATTCTTTGGTGATTATAAGGATTTTGCATTACAGAAGCGAGCTGCTAACAGTTTTATGATGCTTCCTGGTCAGGTTCAGATCTACTATGGTGATGAATCAGGACGAGATTTAATGAAGGATGGCGGATATTTGGATCAGTCTTTGCGTTCAGATATGAACTGGGGTGATTTGGATAAACCAGAAAACAAGGATTTAGTAAAACACTGGTCTATCCTGGCTAATTTCCGTCTAAAACATCCTGCTGTTGCCGCCGGCAGTCATGCAACACTTTCAAAGTCTCCTTATACATTTATGAGACAGACCGGCAAGGATAAGGTAGTTATTGTTTCTGCAGGAAGAAAGTAGTGTACTGCCTGACGTACTGTATTAAAAAATAAAAGTTAAGCCCTCCAAACTGGAGGGCTTTTTTGGTTATTGATGATGAAAAAAATTTGAAATATGAGAAAAATACCGGAGAATGATACGTTATAATGGTAAGGGGTTATATTCTTCAGTCTTCCTGCTTTTTATGGTGTCCCTGCATGAGAATATGTCCCATTCTATCTTCTTTGGTGTCTAGATAGCCTTCGTTGTATTTGTTACGACCGACCTCAATTGCCACACGTTCCACCACATTAATCTTATATTTTTTCATTTCGTCCACCTTTAAAGGGTTGTTGGTCATGAGTTTGATGGCCTTCACCCCAAGGTAATTGAACATTTCTGCGCAAATTTCGTAATGTCTGGCGTCTGCAGGCAGACCAAGCTGAAGGTTTGCATCAACTGTATCCAGCCCTTTGTCTTGAAGATGATAGGCTTTTATTTTGTTAAACAGACCGATTCCTCTGCCTTCCTGACGAACGTAAAGAAGAACTCCGCGTCCTTCCTTGGCAATCTGTTTCATTGCAGTTTCTAATTGGAAGCCGCAGTCACATTTGAGGCTGAACATGGTGTCTCCTGTAAGGCATTCAGAATGAATTCTTGATAATACAGGTTCATCTGAAGTAATGTCCCCCATGTACACTGCTGCATGTTCTTTGTTCTGGTCATCCTTGAATGCCATAATTTTGAAAATACCAAAGGATGTCGGCAGCATGGCACTTTCAGTTACGTCAGTGATGTGTTTTCCAGTCTGTTCATTAAGGATCTTGTTGTCTGGGTTCATGATTAATCCTTATGTAAATTATTTTTTAAATATGTACTAATTTTTTCGTGATTAACGCTTTTATGTATCAAATCAAGCTGTTCATCAGTTGAAAAATTCTCATTGGTGGAGTACATCATTTCAAGCTTTGATAATATATCATAAAGTTCGTAGTTGGTACTGTACTGCTCGCTTTTATATAAATTGTTGAGTACCTCCAGCATTAGTGTGTCTAAATGGGATTCATAAATCGTCTTCGAAGAATTTATGAAATTTGATTCATCATAGTCGGCATTTCTTACAAAAGCCCAAAAGTATGCACTGTTAATGTCAGGAGATAACTGCTTTTTATTGATAATGTTATTCAGGTCAGGAAGAGACATGATGCCTACAAATGAGTACGCAAAGGTTAATAATGGAATAATCCAGGCCATCTGACCTACTAAAAAGTTTGATTTTGTGTGAATTATGTATGTATTGTTGTTATTGTACTCTGAGGTGAACATCCAGATGCAAACTGTAAGAAGAAGGGCAATGGCAAAACAGGTATCCAGCGAATTGCACAGAATAATACCTGCCAGAAGCGGCATGATTATACTGAAATGCTTAATTGATGTGATTCTATTCTCAGTATAGTATTTGAAATAAACTTTGTATATCCATACAAGAAAGCTGAACAAGCAGATAAATCCTAGAATTCCGCCGTTAATTACAGTACTGATGAGAATGTTGTTATTCTGTAGCAGCGGCAGGTTGTAGTCATTTAATACCAGAAAGTGAACTATTGAACTGTCGCTTGTTCCCTGACCGGTTCCGACAATCGGATGTTCACCGATTATTCTGATGTAAACGTCAGCAGAGTACAAGTCATATGAAGACAGGGAACCGGAAGGTGATAATACAATATTGGATGCGACAACAGCCAGGGCTGTGCAAAGAAGTGCAATTGAAGGTATGGCAGCTTTTCCTTCGTTCTTTATCATCCCGAAAACCGCTGTAAGCAGAGAGATGGAGATTATTAAGCCTACTACCGGGTCGTTGTGGTTGACCAGGACAAAACCCAGAAGCAGGGTATATGCGCAAAGCATGACAATTTTTATAAACTGCATGGTTTTCAGGGTGTATTTTGATAGAGCCAGAATAATCATGCAGGTTGTTCCCATTAGTTCTGCTTCGGGGTGGGTAATCCATGGAATAACGGATTCATTCTGGACAATCATGTTGAAGCTGTATATCTGATCATAGTATATGGAAAAAATAAGTCCTGCAAGTCCTCCAACTGGGAGAATTATGGAAAATACATGTCTCACAGCACCGTTATTCCATAATTGATATAAAGCAAAGAAAACTAGAAGAACAAATATATAGCCCACAGCATGAGTTAAATTAACGTTGTCGTTGACATAAAAATGGTAGGTCGTTAAAGCTGTTGAGAAGATAGCAGGGAGACAGAGAATTTTTAGTGAGTTACATATGGCAATTTCTTTTTTGGCAGCAATGTTCCACAGACCGAGACTAATAAGTACTGCCGCTGCAATAAGAGTTATCAGATTGCTGGAATTACCTGTGCTCTTGATATAGTTGATACCATCCAGAAGATGGATATGGGAAAACAGTATAAAATAGATTGAGACAGTGATTACAAATAGATAATTAATAATTTTCTGCTGCATTTTTAATACCACCGATAATTTTAGGGTATTACATTAATGAACTGTAGATACCTTTGGTTCGGAAAGCTGTATTTGCTTCTAATCTTCTTTTTCAGAGTAAAAAAAACAATTGTTCTGATTTATCCTGATATCGAGAATAAAGTCATTATCCATTGTATCTATTTCTTTATTGAGAATGGCATAATGCCTTATAAGTTATAAATGATAAACAATAGATGTTTTAAAAACAGAAATGAATTTTAACATATAATGATGTTTATTGTTGTTTTTTTGAAATAACTACCTTGTATAAGAAAAAATTTCTTATAATGTTCCTTTGTATGTTTATTTTGGTTTCCTGAATAAGGAAAGTATACCGGTGGAAAAACCGTCATATAAAATAGGAATATTTATGATTACAGATGTTGATAATAATGAGGCTTATGAGCTGGATGATGACACATCATCGCACTTAATAGATGTAGCCTTTAATATTATTCAGGAATCAATTCAGGTTGATTTGGATAACGGCAATATCACTGAAGATGATATTGCAACATTCAATGAAGCTCTTGATGCGGATGTCCTGTATCAGGAAATTGTCAGACCTCCTGCATATGACTGGGGCAGCGTGGATGAGAATCTAGCTGATATTCTGTCATCTCCTGTAGATGCCATGCAGTACGCGGAAGTGTACTTTGCTGCTGAAGGTTCTGCTGACGGAATCGGGAACAAACAGTATTTTGTGGTTGTTCTTATTAAACTGGACAGTCTCGGGAGCGAAGATGAGAACAAGGGTGAAGCTTATTTGAAATGGCATCCTCAAGACTGTGATGAAATATTGGACTAGCCGGTAATTTAAGGCAGAATTTCTATTACGGTACCCGGAGCAACGAGTTCCAAAAACTCATCCATATCATCGTTCATCAGGGCTATACAGCCGTTTGTCCAGTTTGACGACTGTAAACCAGGTGTCGGATTGTTCTGTATGTACGGCTGACCGTGAACCATGATCATACCACCGGGACGTTTACCTAATGCTTTGGCATGTTCAATATCCTTTTTGTTCGGATATGATATATGAAATGATTTATAGAATCTGGAATTCTGCTTAACATAATCAAGGATATACGTTCCCTCCGGGGTTCTCTTGTCTCCTTCATACTGTTTGTGCCCTTTTGGATTGGCTCCCAGAGCTATGAAGTACGTTTTAACCACCTTGTTATCCTTATAGAGGTAGATACGGTAAACTGATTTTTTAACCACTACCTTGTCAATTAAACCGCTGTTTTTATGGACGGATGGAACTGAGCCCGGCAGAATACGAAGATGAACAGTATTAAGTTTGGCATAGTCTGTGAGTTCATCATATTCAGGGGATTCCAGTAGTGCCTCTATAAAAACGGAGTACGGCAGACTTGTTCCTGCGATGGTGGTGTCCTCTTTAGCCGAGGCATGGACTGACAGTAAGCTGACTGCTAAAAGGGATTTTAAGAAAATGTCAGCAGAAACTTTCATAACGGATAAACCAAAACGGGAATGCTTCATGATATTTGTTTTTTTTAACTTCTTGTTATTTTGACATATAACAGTATTTTAAATAAATCGTCATTACATGTTAAGTGCGACATTATAAGATATTTGAATGTCAAATAAGACAATTTATTGTAAATATGATTTGAGAAGTAATCATTTGTTTTTTTTATAGTCGTTTTCAACGGGGGGCTGATGATGGCAGCCTTTGATTTATGCATTGCTGCATAGCAGATGACAGGTGGTTTCGGTGAATACGCCTGCCTGTATCTTTAAAGGTTTTAAAAATAGCCTGATTTAATATTCTCCTACATAAGGTATAATTAGCGTTATTCTTGTTATATACGGTTTATACAGCGGTAGAGCTGTAACTGACGCACATTATTGAAAAATACAGACAGGCCGGTATTGATTAATCTAGTGGAAAAGCAGACTTATGGATGATAAAAAAATGAGTTATGAGGGGGTCGAACAGCTCCCTTTAGAGAATTTTGCTGAGTCGGCATATCTTAATTACGCAATGGCTGTAATAAGGGACAGAGCACTGCCTCATATTTCTGACGGATTAAAACCTGTTCAGCGTCGTATCATCTATGCCATGGACAGACTTGGATTAAGTGCCTCTTCAAAATTTATGAAATCTGCAAGAACTGTGGGTGATGTACTGGGTAAGTATCATCCTCACGGAGATGCATCATGCTATGGTTCAATGGTGCTGATGGCTCAGGATTTTTCCTATCGTTATCCTTTGGTGGATGGTCAGGGAAACTGGGGACATCCTGAAGAACCTAATTCGTATGCTGCCATGCGTTATACAGAGGCGAGATTATCAAAATTTTCCGAAGTACTGTTGTCAGAGCTCAGTCAAGGCTGTACCGATTATATTCCGAATTTTGACGGTTCAATGCAGGAGCCGAAATATCTTCCGGCAAGACTTCCTCATATATTGTTAAATGGTACGTCAGGTATTGCTGTGGGGATGGCGACGAATATTCCTCCGCATAACGCTAGAGAGGTCGCTGATGCCTGCATATACATGCTCGATCACCCTGATGCCACAGTTGATGAACTAATGAACTTCGTCAAGGGGCCTGACTACCCTACCAGAGCGGAAATCATTACTCCTGTATCCGAGTTAAAAAAAATCTATGAAACAGGAAAAGGCAGTATACGTATGCGTGCTGTATACAAGGTGGAAAAAGGAGAGGTGGTAATCACTGATTTGCCATATCAGGCAAGAGGAGGTGACATTGTAGCTAAAATAGCTGAAATGATGAATGCCAAAAAGCTGCCGATGCTCAGCAACATAAGAGATGAGACATCAGCCACCTGCCGTATTGTACTGGTACCGAAATCAAATCGTGTAGATGTTCATAAAATGATGTCTCACCTTTTTGCTCTGCCCAAACTGGATCTGGAAAAGAGCTATGCCATAAATATTAATATTCTCGGACTTAATGGCAATCCGGCAGTGAAGTCTTTGCCGGTTATTCTTGGTGAATGGCTGGAATTCCGCAAGGAAACTGTAAGAAAACGTATCGTCACCAGATTAGAGAAGATAAATGACAGAATTCATCTGATTGACGGACTTTTAACGGTATTTCTGAATATTGATGAGGTTATAAGGATTATCCGGGAGGAGGAAAAACCTAAACAGAAGCTCATAGAGAGATTTAATCTGTCCGAGGTTCAGGCTGAATATATTCTTGAAACCAAGTTGCGACAGCTTGCCAGAATTTCTGAAATGGCGCTTCTTAGCGAGAAAAATGAACTTCTGCCGCAGAAAGAGCATCTTGAGGCACTGATGGGGTCAGCTGTTAAATTTAAAAATCTGTTGAAAAAGGAATTGAAGGCTACTGCCGAAGAGTATGGTGATGATCGTTGCAGTCCTATTGTCGAAAGGGAAGAGGCCAGAATTATTTCCGAGAAGGATTTAACTCCTGCTGAACCTACGACCGTGGTTCTTTCCAAGATGGGGTGGATAAGGGCAGCTAAAGGATATATTGATAATCCTCAGACTCTATCATACAAGCAGGGGGATGAATATCTTGATTCGGTATACTGCAAGTCAAATATGCAGGTGGTATTCCTGTCAAGCAAGGGAAAGGCATACACAATGGATGTCAGCTCCATGCCTTCGGCAAGAAGTCAGGGGGAGCCATTAACCAGTAAATTTGCTCTGGAGCCTAATGAGACTGTTGTAGCGGCAGTATGCGGCAGTGAGACAGACTTCTGTCTGGTTGCCACTGATGCCGGATACGGCTTCGTCTGTACTTTTGGAGATATGCTCAGCTGTACTACCAACGGTAAGGGATTTATCAGTGTGACTGAAAATGCCAGAGTGTTGAAACCGGTAGTTGTAAGTGATGTTGAAAATTCTCTGTGTCTGATTATTTCAAACATAGGTAAGATGCTGATTTTTAAGGTAAGTGAACTGCCACGTCTCTCTAAGGGAAAGGGGAATAGAATGATTAATATCCCTACAGACAAGTCTGTGAACAGAGAGGAGTTTGTGGTGGCGTATACTGTTCTTTCACCTAAGGATTCGGCTGTTATATATGCCGGCAAGCGTCATTTTACGGTTAATCCTTCTGAAATAGACAACTATAAGAATGAGAGAGGCCGTCGTGGACTGACGCTTCCACGCGGATTACAGAAGGTGAGTTATATCGAAAGAATTGCCGGAGAAACAGTAGCAGAAACAGCCGTACAGACAGAAACAGACAATAATGATGAATCAGAAAAAAATATTGATTCTTAGACTGCATATTTGTGCTAGGATCTAGCCGGATTGTTTTTTTTATTATTTTAACCGTAAACCTGAATATAAAAACCGGTTTATATTAGATTTAGGAAAGTCGTATGATATTAGTTTTTCGCATAGTATTGTTGCTGATACTTGCTCTGCTGTGGCTGATTTTTGGTTTGATAGTATGTGTTTGCAGACCGGGGCACAGAGGTAATATATACTGGTTGACTCAGATGCTTCGCTGTGCTCGCTGGGCCATCGGTATAAAGGTGGACAGTCAGATAGATGTCAAGGCAATCAGAGAGGAGATGCCTGCGGTATTTGTGGGAAACCATCAGTATAACTGGGATATTATTGTTATGGCGGATATTCCGCAGCCGGGCATCGCCTGTATCGGTAAAAAGAGTCTGATGTGGACTCCTATATTCGGCCTGCTGTTTTATCTTTCAGGTAATATTTTTATTGATAGAAGCAAGTCATCGAAGGGCGGAAATGAAATTCTGAAGATTGCTGAAATTATTAAAACGAAAAAGAAGTCCATCTGGATATTCCCTGAAGGTCACCGCTCAAAAGGAAAGGGAATTCAGCCTTTTATGAATGGTGCGGTAAATATTGCCAATCAGTCCGGAGTAAAGATCCTTCCTTTTGCTATTTCCTCATATAAGATAGATTTGAACAGATGGGATAATGGCACCGTGACTATCAAGTCTCTGCCTCCTGTGACAGTGGATAATCTTGACAGAAAGGGCGTCAAAATGGTTACCAGACAGCTTAGACAGGATATGAAGGACTGTATTGATAATATGGATAAGGCCAACGGTTTTATTCGTGAATATGACAAGCAGTCAGATAATCAGGAGACCGCCGGAAGCGGATCTGAAGTAAAGAACGAAAATGCCGGTACCGTTTCTGAGGACAACAAGTAGCAGAATAAGTATCATATTGTGCAGGGGCGATGGTTTTCTCCGGATAGAGTAACCATCGCAGATAAAATGATAAATTAGGAAAATAGTATGCCTGTTCTACTTGCAAATTATCCGCTGATGTTCGTTTTCATGCTTCCAGCGATAATCTTTTTCTTGCGTTTTCTGGTTCAGTATTCCGGTTGTAATTATTACCACAGGTTCAGTCAGTTCCTGTTTATTGTAACCAAGCCATTTAACAAACTGTTTAATAATATGACAGCCGGTGATATCAGTGTGGCATCGCTGTTGAACATGTTACTTTCCGCCGAATTAGGGCTTTGCGTATTCTTCTATCTGTCCGGTTGGATTGGCAGTCTTATACAGCTGTTTATTTTAAATCTGGTTTTTCTGGCATGGGGGATAGTTGAGGTTCTGATTATTCTGCTTATTGTGACAGCTGTTTTGAGCTGGATTCCAAAGCTTATCGGGATAAATTATTATCTGTTAACCATGTTAAAGCCGCTTATTGCCCCGTTTGACAGATTTATTCCGAGAATCGGGGTTATATCTCTGTCATTTCTGGCAGTTTTCCTGTTAATGACATTTGTAGATCAGTATGCTATGCCGGCTGTTTTCAGGTTCTTTTCCAAAATTCAGTTTTGACGGATGGGCCGGTGTATGCCGGCTGAAAAATACGTGGTTTTATTAAACTAAAGAGGTCGGTTTTGGCAGTAATTACGGTTAAGGAAGATATGATAATCATGACAGTGACGGCGGTGCCGAAGTCAAGTCGTGATTCTATAGTAGGTTTATACGGGGAGGCGGTAAAAGTCGCTATTACAGCACCTCCGGTTGATGGTAAGGCAAATGCCCATATCTGCAAGTTTCTAGCCGGCGAATTTAAAACCGCTAAAAGTAATGTATCGATAGTCAAAGGTGAGACCAGTAAACATAAAACTGTGGAAATCAGAAACTACAGAGTTATTCCGGACATTTTGAAAGCTCTGGTGAATGACAATGATAAAAGTTGATTTAACGGTGAACGGTGTCTGAGGGATGACTTGATTATCTGAAAAAGTCGTTAACAATGGGAGTTAACGGCTTTTTTACAGGATTATTTTTCAGAAAAATCTGTTAGAACTGTTTAGACATCTCTTCAGCGCGGTTTTTACATGCATCCAGAGCTTTGGAGACTGTTTCCATCAGATTGCTCTCATTGAATACCTTCAGGGCTTCATAAGTTGTACCGCCCTTTGATGTAACGGCTTCTCTTAACTCAGCAATGGTTTTATCCTGATTTTTGATTACCATTTGAGCAGAACCTAGAGCAACCTGCTCAAGAATGGTTCTGGCCTGTTCTTCGCTGAATCCGTATTCTTTGGCCTTTTCCGCCATACATTCCATGAAGAGGAAGAAATATGCCGGAGCGCTGCCGGAGAGAGCTGTAATATTATCGATACCTTCCTCAGACTGAACCCATACTGTTTTACCGCAGCAACTTAAAAGTTCTTCGGCAAAAACTCTGTCATCTTCGGTTGCACCGGCTGCCGGGTATAAACCAGCCATGCCGAGGCCTATAAGTGCAGGGGTGTTAGGCATTACTCTGACGATTCTGGTGAGACCAGGAACCAGTTCTGCTATTCTGGAAGTGGTTACGCCTGCCATGATTGATATAATCAGTTTATTGCTGAAATCAATTCCTGAACCGGAAAATTCAGTCAAAACATCATGCATCATCTGCGGCTTGACTGCCATTACTACAATATCGGCTTCTTTGGCCGCTTCCGGATTGCTGGTGGTTCCGTTGATACCGAAAGTTTCCTTAAGTTTAGCAACTTCTTCTGCAAAAGGGGTGGAGACGGTGATTTTTTCTGTAGGGTAGCCGGCGTTAATAATGCCTTTAATTAGGCTTTTTCCCATGTTGCCGCCGCCGATAAAGGTAATGTTATGGTGCTTCATATAAAAGTGTCCTTTTTCTCTATCAAAGTTTGTTTGAAACTGTATTACTCATAATTCTGATGTTCGCATTCCGGGATTGTACATTTTCATCCCCGGCTTTTTCATAAAGGTATGCGGAATCGGAACCAGTTAAAAAAATCATTTATGTTCAGGGTATTCTCTTGCTCCGAATATTGCTGTTCCTATGCGGATTTCCGTACTGCCACACTGGATTGCCTCCTGCATATCGCCGGTCATTCCTAAAGAAAGCTCGGTGATACCGGTATCTGTCTTTTTCATTTCATTGAATTTTGCTGCGAGTTTGGAGAACTGTGAAACTATTTCTCTGCTGTCAGTAGTGTTTTCTGCAATCCCCATTAATCCTTTGAGAATCAGATTGTCTGTGCTGCGGATGCAGTCCGCGATTTCGTCAATTTCTGAAAAAGAGCATCCGGATTTCTGAGGTTCTTCACTGATATTGACTTGAATGTATACCTCGAGCGGAGGCATGCCAGATGGACGCTGCTCACTCAGTCTGCGGGCGATTTTGATGCGATCAACACTTTCAACAACATCAAAGTATTCAGCAATAATTTTTGTTTTGTTTGACTGAATTGGGCCGATAAAATGCCAGATAATGTCCTTATATCCCTTTTCCTTCAGTTCAGGGATTTTTATTTCCGCCTCTTTGGCATAGGATTCACCGAAGTGTCGCTGTCCGGCATTGTATGCATCTATGATATTTTCCACAGGCTTTGTTTTGCTGACGGCCAAAAGTTTAATTTCAGATGCTGTTCGTTTGGCTAAGTTAGCAAATTTTAAAATTAATTCTTGTATATTTATAACGTTTTCTTGTATTGTGCTCATATTATTTATAGAATTATATTCTGATTTAACCAATTTTAAACAATTATAATATTGTAATGTTGCAATTGAATTAAGGTCTTCACAAGAGAGATTACACATGGATATTTTAGATTTATTGCATTATGGTGTAAAGAATAATGCATCAGATTTGCATTTGTCAGCTGGTGTGCCACCAATGATTCGTGTTGATGGCGATATGAGAAAGTTGAAGGTTACAGATAGTGTTAGTCTGGAAGTAAATGATATGCCTCCACTTGACGTGTCCACTATTCATAACCTTGTTTATGATATCATGAACGACTTTCAGCGTAAGGAATTTGAAGAAACATTGGAATGTGACTTCTCTTTTGAAGTTAAGGGACTGGCTCGTTTCCGTGTGAATGTATTCAATCAGAACAGAGGTATGGCGGTAGTATTCCGTACCATTCCTTCAAAGGTTCTTACTCTGGAAGAACTGCACTGTCCGGAAGTATTCAAGAAAATCGCCAGCTATCCTAGAGGTCTTGTTCTTGTTACCGGACCTACCGGTTCTGGTAAATCAACAACACTGGCTGCGATGGTTGACTATGTTAATGAAACCCAGCACAGTCATATCCTGACAATCGAAGACCCTATCGAATTCGTACACCAGAATAAGAACTGTCTGGTGAACCAGCGTGAAGTACACCGTGATACCCAATCATTCAGTAATGCTCTCCGTTCAGCACTCCGTGAAGACCCTGATATTATCCTCGTAGGTGAATTGCGAGACCTTGAAACAATTCGTTTGGCATTAACAGCTGCAGAAACCGGTCACCTGGTGTTCGGTACTCTGCATACCAATTCCGCAGCAAAGACAATTGACCGTATCATAGACGTATTCCCTGGCGCTGAAAAGGACATGGTGCGTTCAATGCTTTCAGAATCATTAAGAGCGGTTATTTCACAGACTCTGATGAAGAAAAACGGCGGTGGTCGAGTCGCTGCACATGAAATAATGATCGGTATTCCTTCAATTCGTAACCTTATTCGTGAAGATAAGATTGCCCAGATGTACTCTATGATTCAGACCGGTGCTCAGCATGGTATGAAGACCCTGGATGCCGACCTGAAGTCACTGGTGGCAAGAGGCGTTATCAGTGTATCTGAAGCTAAGTCCAAGGCAAAGGATCCTAACTCAATTGTTGGTTAACGGGAGAAGCAGTAAATGACACACGCACATAATCAGCCCTTAAAGATAGATAGATATCTTCAATTCATGAATGAAAACAAGGCATCAGACCTCTTCTTAACAGTGGATCTTGAGCCAGCAGTAAAGCTTGACGGTCACCTTACCCCGATTGAACCGGGTAAGCTTACCTATGATCAGGTTTTGGAATTTGTTCAGGAAACTCTTTTAGAACGTCCAGACCTTCAGGAACAGTACGTTAACGAGAGAGAAGCAAACTTCGCTATTTACCGTCCTGAACTCGGACGTTACCGTGTAAGCTGCTTCTGGCAGTTGAATAATCCTGGTGTCGTATTCCGTCGTATCGTGGAAAGAATTCCTACCACTGATGAACTTCACCTTCCCCCATCATTTACCAAATGGGTTATGGAGGACCGTGGTCTGCTGCTGTTTGTTGGTGCTACCGGTGCCGGTAAGTCTACAACCCAGGCGGCAATGATTGGTCATCGTAATATGAATTCCGACGGTCATATTCTTACCATCGAAGACCCTATCGAATATGTTCACCATCATCAGAGATCTCTGATTACCCAGCGTGAAGTCGGAACTGATACCATGAGCTTTGATGCTGCATTGAAATCAGCACTGCGTCAGGCTCCTGATGTAATCCTTATCGGTGAAATTCGTTCCAAGGAGACCATGGAATTCGCATTAAGCTTTGCGGAAACCGGTCACCTTGTACTTGCAACTCTGCATGCTAACAACGCTAACCAGGCAATTGACCGTATTCTCCATCTGGTTCCGGAAAGCAATCAGCGTCAGATGCTGTTCGACCTTTCAGTTAACCTGAAGGCTATTATTGCACAGCAGTTGATTGAAACTACATCAGGTGGGAGACGTGCGGCATTTGATATTCTGGTGAATACTCCTACCGTGTCCGACTGTCTGCAGAAGAATGAGCTTTATAAGTTAAAGGAAATCATGCTTAAGTCTCCTGATGAAGGTATGACAACCTTCGACAGAAGCCTGTTTGAACTTTACCAGCAGGGTATTATCAGTTACCATAATGCTCTCCACTTCGCCGATTCTGAAAACGAAGTACGTCTGATGATCAAACTGGCTGAGGGCGTCAGAGGTTCTGATGAAATGGCTAATATTGTATTTGAATAATACTCAGATAATGTAATTGCTATTAACAGGTATCTGTCATTTGGCGGATACCTTTTTTGTTATTTATTTCGATAATGGTTTATTTCAAGGCGGTATTGCCTACCTTCGTTATATATATTAAAATTCGATAATTTTATTTACTCTTTTTTATGTCTCCGGGCGGAAGTTTATTAGCTTTAGCTGGAGGCTGGGCCAGTTACACTGTTGTATTTAGGAACAGTCGTAAGTATATAAATAATAAGATAATTTATGAGGAGTTTTTTTAATGTTTAAAATTGATCATGAGAAATGTACCGGTTGCGGTTCATGTTCAGAAGTCTGTCCATGTGGAGCTATCCATCCCGATGAACAGAATGAGGATGTATTTACAATAGATTTTGAACTCTGTGCTGAATGCGGTGCCTGTGAAGCGGAATGTCCGTTTGAAGCAATCGAAGAGGTGGAAGACGCCAACTAAACCGGTTGAAAAGCCGTTCTGTCGATGCCGTCTGCCGGAACCGTTTTTCCGAAGACCTGAGAAGATGGGTGTATCTTCTGATGGTATTCAGCATATACAGCAGGAATTCTCTCTGAGGAGGCCTGCTTTTTTATTTATTGTCCGTTAATTTTAACAAGGCTGAATTTTTAAGAATAATTTGACATAAAAGCGTGTACAGCTGGCATTATGTATTGATAATTTTATATTATAGATTAACAGGATAATGCTTTGTTGCAGTAAAACTATTGGAAGATCAAGTGCATAATTATTGGGTCATCACTACTAAATTCATACTTTTATTCGGCTGGTTTATTTTAATCCTGATGCTGTCATCATTAATGGGTACGGCAGATATGGCCTGGTGTTTTCCGTGGCAGAGTGACGAAATGGCTGCTGTCTTTTGGGAGATAAGACTGCCTAGAATAATCTGCACAGTTTTAATTGGTGCCATGCTGTCTCTCTCTGGAGCCGTATTTCAGGCGGTTTTTCAGAATCCGCTAGTTTCTCCGGATCTTCTCGGAGCAACTAGCGGTGCCGCACTGGGGATAATTTTAAGCGCTTTCTTAGGTGTTCAGGAATGGTGGCTGCCTCTTGGCGGGCTTGTTACCGGTGGTCTGATCACAGCCTTCTGTGTTCTGATATCCAGAATTATAGGTAAAGGCAGAGGGCTTAATCAGTTGGTACTTATTCTTACAGGGATTCTTTTATCATCCCTCATTGTAGCTGTAATAAACCTTCTGCATTACTTCATGCCGAAAGAAAGCACCATGCTTGGAATTACCACGTTCCTGATGGGGTCACTGAACGGTCTAAATTATGATGATATGCTTCTTCTACTGGTGTTCGGCGGAGGGACATCTCTGGGAATGTTTATTATGTCAGGAAAAATGAATCTTCTGGCATTACCTCTTGATGTGCTGGAAACTCAGGGAATCAGGGTTGTTTTTTTATGCCTGTTTTCTTTGTTCCTGGCATCTCTATGCGTATGCACCACCGTGGCTGTCGCTGGCATAATAGGATGGGTATCTTTAATTATTCCTAATCTGTCAAGAATGTGGGTGGGGGGTGACAACAGAATTATGTTGCCTTTAAGCGTCTTAATGGGTGCCTGTTTTATGCTTACTGCCGATTTCTGTTCCAGAGCTTTTACTGTGGTGGAAATACCAGTGGGGATTCTGGTAGGTATCATCGGTTGTCCTGTTTTTCTGCTGATTATGGCCAGAAATCTCAGACATTAGACCTGAGAAAATAGTGTGTATCCTGAGAAGGGATTATTCTGATACAGCAGATGATTCCTCATGGTAGTAAATTTATAAAGAGAATCACTAACATCATGTCAATGATTAAAGGGAACATTACAACGGTTAATGGCGTTCACGGGGATATATCGCTGAACACTGGTAAAATTCATCTTATTCTGGGAGCTAACGGCTGTGGTAAGACTACATTGCTGAAGACAGTACTGGGACTTGTTGATTTAAAAAAGGGACGGCTTTTTTACGGTGAAAAGCCTCTTGATTCGATGTCTCTTTCCAGAAGGTCAAGAATTATGGCATATGTTCCCCAGTTCTTTAATGTTAATATCCCTATGTCGGTACTGGAGGTGGTGGCAATGGGGAGAGTTGATTCTATAAATCCGTTTGCCGGTTTATCCACAGGGTATAAAAATATAAGGGAACGGGCGCTTAGACTTCTGACGTCATGGGGAATTGCTGAACTTGCTGACCGCTCAGTAGACAAATTAAGCGGCGGTGAACTGGCAGTAGTTAATATGGCCAGAGCTGTTATGCAGGATACTGAATTTATTCTTGTGGATGAGGCTGATGCCAGTCTGGATATTAAAAGAGCCAGGGAGTTCTATCAGGTTATAAGAAGGCTGGCCTACGAGGAGCATAAAGGGATAGCAATGGTTACTCACCGGCCTCATGTTGTTCTTTCGTTGAGAGATGATGATAAGGTGTTTGCTGTTATGCCGGGAGGCATTATGACAGAAAGATGTGTCAGAGAGGTTGATTCGGCATTTTTGAGTGAGGTGTATGGATGTCAGTTGAAGGTGATTGAAACTTCTGAAGGGAGAGTGCTTGCGGAAGGATAGCAATGTCGATAAAAATAAAGTCTGTTTCCTGTGACAAAGAAAAAGCCTGATAGTGTATCCCCAGGCTTTTTCTCATTTTATGACGTTTGTCTAGAAAAGATTAATTGCTGCTTTCAAACGGAGACAGAATTGTAGGTTTGTAAACGTCAGGTTTGTTAGGATGGTCTACATTGTAATGAAGACCTACGGAATCCTTTCTCTTCATGGCGCAACGTACAATCAGTTCAGCCACCTGAAGCAGATTTCTAAGTTCAAGCAGATTGCTAGATACACGGAAGTTTGAATAGAATTCATTAACTTCATCCTTAAGTAGTTTGATGCGGTGCATGGCTCGTTCCAGACGTTTATCGGTACGGACAATGCCGACGTAATCCCACATGGTTAATCTCAGTTCGTGCCAGTTGTGCTGAATGATGACCTCCTCATCTGCATCCGTTACCTGACTCTCATCCCATGCCGGGATGGCCGGCGGATCAATGGCCAGAGGGAGTCGTCCGAGAATATCCTTTGCCGCTGCCTGTCCGTATACCACACATTCCAGCAGGGAATTTGATGCCAGACGGTTGGCTCCGTGAAGCCCGGTATACGAAACTTCTCCTACAGCATACAGACACTCGAGGTCGGTTCTGCCTCTGCGGTCAACCATAACGCCGCCGCAGGTAAAATGGGCGGCCGGAACAATAGGTATAGGTTCATGGATCATATCTATGCCGGCTTTAAGACATCTTTCGTAAATTGTAGGGAAATGCTTGCGGATAAATTCCGGTGTCTTATGACTTATGTCGAGATACATGCATTCCACACCAAGTTTTTTCATTTCATGGTCAATGGCTCTTGCAACAATATCTCTAGGGGCAAGTTCTCCTCGAGGGTCATAGTCATCCATGAAACGGGTGCCGTTAGGTCTTTTGAGAAGGGCGCCTTCGCCGCGAAGAGCTTCAGTCAGAAGAAAATTACGATCCTTCTGATTGAAAAGGGTTGTAGGATGGAACTGGTTGAATTCCATATTTGCAACACGGCAGCCTGCACGCCATGCTATGGCAATACCGTCACCAGAACTTACTTCAGGATTGCAGGTATACTGATAAACCTTTGAAGCACCGCCTGTACACAGAGCTACGAATTTTGCCTTGATGGTTTCAACTTTGTTTGAAACGGTATTGAAAACGTACGCCCCCAGTACACGGTTGCCTGCGAGATCCAGTTTTCTTGTGGTTATCAGGTCAATGGCGTTATGGTGATCGAGAACGGTAATGTTGGGATGTTCCAGAACTCGCTGGTTTAATGTCTCCTGAATGGTGTGACCTGTGTGGTCGGCAGCATGGAATATTCTTCTGTGGGAGTGTCCGCCTTCACGGTGCAGGTGGTATGGAGACTGTTCATCTGTAGGTTCCTCCTCTTTTTCATCGAAGGGCACGCCCTGTTCTATTAACCAGGCGATGCTGGACTTCGCGTTGCGCAGGGTGAATTCCACTGCATCCGGGTCACATAGCCCGCCGCCGGCAATTTTGGTATCTTCAATATGTTCTTCAACAGAGTCGTTGTCGTCAGCTGTATTGTATACACCGGCGATACCGCCCTGGGCATAATTTGTAGAGCCAGCACTCAGTTCTGATTTTGATAAAACTATAACTTTAGCTTCTTTGGCCAGACAAAGAGCCAGGGAGAGTCCGGCTGCACCGCTGCCTATAACAAGAACGTCACAACTGTGTTCGATATTTTCACTCATTATTATATTCTCCTAAATCGGGATTCGCATGGCTATGACGTCTGATTTCTGTTTCTGTAGGCAGACAATATCATCCACGTATAGTTTATCCTGTTTGTTCCCGCAGTAAATTATCAGTATGATTTTACCACACTTGAGGGGTAATTATATAAAGAGTGCTCTCTGATATCCGTTTACGGAAAAAAAATAGCGGTTTCATTCTTTTTTCCGCGGTGCAGAAAACAGTTTTTCTGTGAGAACCGGTGACAATATGTGTGGTAACGGAGATAAATAAGTAAATACTGGTAGCAGCCGTTAAGTTTTCAGAATATTTTCCTGCAGAGGTACAAAGAAATGACTGTATGCATAAATAGTTAAATAGATGTACAGATTATTAAGGATTATTAAATTTGTATGTTAAAATATACGAACTGTTTTAAGAAAAAGTGCAACAATTCGCACAAAAGTATTCTTTTTCAGTATAGTAAAAATAATATAACTGAACTTTTAACGGAAACTCCGGTCTTACATAATGAGCATGACACGGAGATGGTATTTATGGTAACTATCTTATGAGTGAACAGGATGCTGATTTACAACTTGTCAGGTTGGTTCAGCAAGGGAAAAAACAGGCTTTTGATCTGCTTGTTAAAAAATATCAATATAAAGTTATAGGTATTGCCCAAAGATATGTATCCAATCCGGATGATGCGCAGGATATAGCTCAGGAGGCTTTTATCAAGACATATAGAGCACTGGCTGATTTCAGGGGGGAGAGTGCGTTTTATACGTGGTTATACCGTATAACCGTGAATACAGCCATGAATTATGTGTCTAGCAGTGCCAACAAGATTAGGGCGGTAGATGTGGATACCCCTGAAATTGAATCCTATGACGGTTCTGAAAGGCTTCATGATATTGATAATCCTGAAAGTATTATGGTTGGAGAGGATGCGAGAAAGCTGATAATGAAAGCTTTGGAATCCTTATCCGAAGATCTTCGTCAGGCTATCTGTTTACGTGAGATTGATGAAATGTCATATGAGGATATCGCAGTTGTGATGAATTGTCCCGTAGGCACCGTCAGATCACGTATTTTCAGGGCAAGAGAAATAATTGATAAATATTTATCAGACAATTCTGGAATGAGAAAATAACTGGGGTATGTGTATGACTATCCGTGAAAATAAGTTTGAGCTTCTTTCTGCTTTTCTGGACGGCGAAAAATTATCAGATGAACAGTTGCTGGAACTGATGGGCGACGAAGAAGTAATGGCTAAGTGGGATGAGTATACTTTTCAGAGAGCAGTCGTTCGTGATGAACTGCCTAAGGGCGTGGATATGAAATCATTCAGCGAGGGGCTGGTATCAAGACTTGCTCAAGAACCTCAGTACATTTCCATTGCCGTTCCGGCTGCCGGAAACGTACAGCAGGAAAACAGGTCTCATCAGGTAAATCAGGCTGATATCTACGAAAGAAAGGCCGCAAATGCTTCAGATTTCTGGGGGTCTCTCGGCAGACTGGCTGTTGCCGCCACTATAGCCTGTATCTGTGTGTTCGGGGTGCAGTATCTGCCTAAGGATAATAATTCCGACTTTAATGAAAACTCCATATCAAACAGTAATATGAGCATTGCTCCTGTGAGCAATACACTGGTTTCAGATGATAACGGTCTTAAGCTGGATATTGACAATACAGGTAAAACCGCATCTGTTATTGATAAGAACATTGTAAATGAAAAGGTACTGGCGGCTGCGGACAATGTTTCTGCTCAACAGGCTGAACAGTATAAACAGAAAAAAATCAATGAAGTAAACACTCTGGAAGCTTTACTGAATGATCATGATTCTGTGAGAAGAAAGGTGTCTCAGGAAAAGTAATCAAGTGAAAATATTTGGAACTAAAGTAATAATGGCAGTACTGCTAATGGCAGTATTGCCTTTTTCCGATTTAAGAGCTGATGAAAGCGTAAATCCCGGACTTGATGCAAAAGTATGGCTGGAAAAAATGCAACAGGCGTACAGACAGTCAAATTTTGAGCTTTTTTTTGTGAAACAGACATCGGCTTTAAGTGAACCTGTTATTTTTTCCCACGGGGTGGTAAATGATAAACAGTACAGTCACTGGATGTATCTTAACGGTATACCGATGGGATACTTCACCGTTGGTGACAAGGTCGTCTATTTTAAGGCAGGGGAGAGACCTGATGTTGTAAAAAGCGGCAGGCATCATTTCCTGCTGGGCAGATTTAATGAAATCAATCTGGCTCATCTCTACAGTAACTACGTCCCCGTAGTTACAGGCCGTAACCGTATTGCCGGCAGGAATGTTCTTGCCATAAGACTTAATTCTAAGCACAGTGATTTGTACGGTTACATGCTTTATCTGGATGAAACTACCAACGTTCTGCTGCAGGTGGATGTTATCAGTCCTGATAACGGTATGATAATTGAGTGCTATCTGGCTACTCATTACATATATGGAGACACCCCAAATCAGATTATTCAGAATATAAGCGAAGCGACAGTGCCTGAAGCTGACGTTACGGGAAGAAATGATTCAGCTGACAGTTTCAAAGGTACGAAAAGAAGACAAAGTAATTTTTCCTGGAGACTGGAATATATTCCCAGCGGTTTTAGTCTGATCTATTCCGAGACTGTGAAACTTACTGACTCTGATGTACATGCAGACCACCTTTTCTACAGTGACGGACTGGCGGATTTTTCCGTATACCGGATTAAAACCATGGATGCCCGGGAATTCCCAGTGGTTAATCAGGGACCGGTTAACCTGTTAAGACATACATACGGCGATTATGAAGTTATAGTTGTAGGCGATCTTCTGCTGAAAGAAGAGGAAAAGATAGCCGAATCCTATACGGAGACAGATGCTGCTAATGTTGAGTCCCAAACATCCAGAAGCGGGGATGAATAGTGTCGAAATTGACTTCTAACAATTCCTATGTGGAAAAACTGGCGCTGGTAATATCAAAAAGCGGTGACGGTTATGTCACCTGTGAGTACGGTACTGCCGGGCTCTGCGGAGGATGTAAGGAAAAATCAGATGACTGTGTTCCTGAATTATTTTCAAAACCTCAGTCCCAGGCGGTTTTTTTATTGAAAAATACGTGCGGGGCGGAGATTAATCAGGTAGTAAGAGTCGGTATCCCCGAACGTTCACTTCTTCTTGGTGCGTTTATCGCCTACGGGATCCCCCTGCTTTTTATCATTTGCTGTTCCGGACTAGGAGTGTATTTTTCTCAGAACAGCAATTCAGACATTGCTGCCATGATTGGTGCTTTTATCGGTCTGGTTCTCGGTTTTCTTGCAGCCGCTGTTCTGGCAAAAATACTGGGAAAAACCATCTGGAATCCGAAAATGCTTGGAATTCTGCCGTTAAACACTCAATGCAGTAACTCAACAAAAAATCATTAAATAATGTATAATGCCGAAAAGAGTTTTTTGTAACTTTAAACATAACAGGTTTTATATATTGTGCATATGATTCATAATCTATAGGCTATCCCTAGATATCAGATGTGTAATTCAGGGGAAACGGGCCACCTGACAGCAGTTCTGTCAGAGCGCAAACATCCCGCCGTGACAGTTCTGATGAATCATACAAGGTGCACAGAATAAGAATATTTGAAATCCCGGCTGACGTGATATTAATTAAAGAATGATAAAGAATAATATTAGAAATTTTTCAATAATAGCTCACATTGATCATGGAAAATCAACTCTTTCAGACAGACTTATTCAGTTATGCGGAGGTTTGACAGAAAGAGAGATGCAGGAGCAGGTTCTCGATTCAATGGATATAGAGAGGGAACGAGGTATTACCATAAAGGCCCGCTCTGTTACTTTGGACTATAAAGCTAAAAACGGCGAGACTTATGAGCTTAATTTTATCGATACTCCGGGGCATGTTGACTTTTCCTATGAAGTATCACGCTCTCTCGCTGCCTGTGAGGGGGCTCTTCTGGTTGTTGACGCCGGCCAGGGGGTGGAGGCTCAGACTCTAGCTAACTGTTATCAGGCTATAGACCTTAATCTTGAGGTTCTGCCGGTACTTAACAAGATAGACCTTCCTGCAGCAGATCCGGATAGGGTGGCCGCAGAGATTGAGGATATTGTCGGTATAGACGCCTCTGAAGCAGTGAGATGTTCAGCCAAAACCGGTGTCGGTGTCGATGAGATTTTGGAACAGATTGTGGAAAAGATCTCTCCACCTGAAGGAGATCCTGACGGATGCCTTGAAGCACTGATTATTGACTCTTGGTTTGATGATTATCTCGGTGTTGTTTCTCTTGTACGTATTAAAAACGGTCAGCTTAAAAAGGGCGATAAGATAAAGGTTATGAGTACAGGAGTATGCTGGGGAGTGGACAGACTCGGTGTATTTACCCCGAAACTTGTTGACCGGCAGATTCTTACCTGCGGTGAAGTAGGCTGGGTTGTCTGTGGTATTAAGACAATTCATGGTGCACCTGTGGGCGATACTTTAACAAATGCCAAGGACGGGGCTAAAAAACCGCTACCGGGATTCAAGAAGGTTAAACCTCAGGTATATGCCGGAATGTTTCCTATTTCCACCGATGATTATGATGCCTTTAGAGAAGCATTGGATAAGCTTTCACTCAATGATGCATCGTTATTTTTTGAACCGGAGAATTCTACAGCGCTGGGATTCGGCTTCCGCTGCGGTTTTCTTGGTATGCTCCATATGGAAATTATTCAGGAAAGACTGGAAAGGGAATATAATCTTGATTTGATTACTACTGCTCCTACTGTAGTATATGAGATTCAGCTTACCAACGGTGAAGTTGTGAGGATTGATTCTCCGGCCGCACTCCCGCCGGTAAGTAACATTGCGGAAATCAGAGAACCGATTGCTGAATGTAATATTCTGACACCTGTTGACTATATAGGTAATGTAATGCAGCTCTGTCAGGAAAAGCGCGGTATTCAGACCAACATGGTTTATCACGGTAATCAGGTGGCTCTTACCTATGAAATACCTATGGCTGAGGTCGTTCTTGATTTCTTTGACCGTCTGAAGTCAACTTCCCGCGGTTATGCTTCTCTAGATTACAGTTTTAAACGTTTTGAACCGGCCAAGATGGTTCGTCTGGATATTCTAATCAGTCAGGAAAGAGTTGATGCGCTGGCTATTATCACTCATAAGGATAATGCAGTAAGCAAGGGCCGTCTGCTGGTTGAAAAGATGAAAGAGCTTATTCCGAGACAGATGTTTGATATTGCTATTCAGGCTGCCATCGGCAGTCAGATTGTTGCCAGAAGTACAGTTAAGGCGTTAAGAAAGGACGTGCTGGCCAAATGCTATGGCGGTGATATCACCAGAAAACGCAAGCTTTTGGAAAAACAGAAGGAAGGTAAAAAGCGTATGAAGGCCTTGGGTAAGGTTCAGGTACCTCAGGAAGCATTCCTTGCTATTTTGCAGGTAGGTAGCGATTAAGAGGTAAAAAGTGAATACTATTACTTTAGTTATATATATATTAACTGCCGTTACTGCAATCCTGTGGTTTACTGATCTGCTGGTGTTGCGCCCGCAGAGAAAGGCAGAGTTGAAAAATGTTGAAGGCTCCAGAGAAGTACCTCTAACCAAAGAGGAAAAAGAGGAGATTTTAAATCCAGGCGGATTTTTCTATTCACTGGCCAGCTGTTTTCCGGTACTGCTGGTCGTTTTGGTAATCCGTACATTTGCGTATGAGCCGTTTAGAATACCTTCTGCTTCAATGATGCCTACGCTGTTGCGTGGTGATTTTGTACTTGTGGAGAAATTCAGATACGGCCTGCGTAATCCAGTGACCAACAAGATATGGATTGAAACCTCATCTCCGGCGAGAGGGGATATAGTGGTGTTTAAATATCCGGAGGATCCGAAGATAGATTATATAAAGCGTATCATCGGGCTTCCCGGGGATAAGGTGGTTTTTGACCGCGGTGAGTTATTCATTCAGGCAGCCGGTTCCAGTGAACTGGTAAAAGTTCATGCTGATGTTAATCCTGAAGACAAACAGCTGTGGAAAAATTTCAACAGTAATTATCCTAGCGAATACGGGATTACCGGTACAGAGAACCTTTTAGGCTATTCACATCAAATAATGAGGGATTTTTCAGTTAGAATTACTGATAAATTCTTCGTTCAGAATGGCAGGAGTCATGGAGAATGGGTTGTTCCTGAAGGCAGTTATTTTGTGATGGGGGACAATCGTGAACATTCAAGGGACAGCCGTTTCTGGGGTTTTGTTCCTGATGATTATCTGATAGGCAGAGCTGTAGGGATCTGGCTCAGTTTTACCTCAGATGACGGTTTAAGAGTTGGAAGACTGGGAGGTCTTAAATAGATCATGGGTAGAGATTTAAGGGAAAAGTATTTCAGGTTGGAAAAATCCTTAGGATATACATATAAAGACCTTGGTTTCCTAGAAAATGCTTTAACTCATAGAAGCGCCGGCTTAATTCATAATGAAAGAGTTGAGTTTCTTGGTGATTCAATACTGGGCTTTGTGATTGCTGACAAGCTGTTTGAGCAGTTTCCTGAAGTTCAGGAGGGGGATTTAACCAGAATGCGTTCATCACTGGTTAAGGAACCTACACTCGCTGATATAGCCAAGGAATTCAAACTCAGTGATTATCTGATTATGGGCCCCGGCGAACTGAAGAGCGGCGGATACCGTCGTGATTCGGTACTTGCTGATGCCGTTGAATCAATTATTGCATCTATCTATCTGGACAGCGGAAGAGATATTGAGGTAATCAGAAAACTTATTCTTACCTGGTTTGATTCCCGTCTCAAGGATATTCATCCGGGTAATGATCAGAAGGATTCCAAAACCCAGCTGCAGGAATATCTGCAGGCTAAGCATCAGCCTCTACCTGTGTACAGTGTGGTGGAGATATCCGGCGATGATCATGATCAGAGTTTTACGGTTAAACTTACCTTTGAAAACAATCCTAATGAAGCATACGTAGGATACGGTAGAAGCAGAAGAAAAGCTGAGCAGAATGCTGCATCCAAGGCATTGCAGGCTATTTGTTCGAAAGCTAAAAAATAATGGGTACGCAGGTCAGTTTTTTATTTTTGCAGATAGTTGCCGGCTTCATGACAGGATAAGGTTAAGAGGCGTTGTCAGGTCGGGTCATAATGAAAGTCACAGCTAAAGTTTTATCATTGCTGTCAGTACTAGAATCGAAATAATGCCTGACGATTATCCGTCTACAGGTCCCCGTGGCTGAAAGTCGGAGACGCTTTAAAAGATGCCGGAAACATGTGCAAATGCCGGAAGAGTTTTTTCCTGTGATCGTGACGTTTTCAGTACGTCAAAGAGTTCTGCCTACAGCTGGCAGGAATAAGATTTAATAAGAGGTAATTTTTTGAATTTAAATTATGAAATGGATGATGTAATATCATCTGATACCCACTGTGGTTTTGTGGCTATAGTGGGAAGACCGAATGTAGGTAAATCAACACTGTTAAATAAAATTTTAGGACAGAAGATTAGTATTACCTCCAGAAAACCGCAGACAACAAGACATAGAATTGTCGGCATTGATACCGAAGGAAGCTATCAGACTATTTATGTCGATACTCCCGGATTGCATAAGGAAGAAAAGAGAGCTATCAACAGACTGATGAACAGGGCAGCTGAAAGCTCCATCGGTAATGTGGAACTGATTTTTTTTGTGGTGGACTGTTCCAAGTGGAATCAGGATGACGAAATGGTACTCGAAAAGGTTAAGCAGAGTAATATTCCGACTATTTTGGTAATAAATAAAATTGATTCTGTTCAGAATAAGAACGAACTGCTTCCTGTAATGGAAAAACTGGCCGGAAGGATGAATTTCAAAGATGTCATTCCTGTATCAGCTAAACAGGGAACAAATGTGGAAAATCTCAAGAAAATGGCCAGAGACGTTCTGCCCGAAGGTGATTTCTGTTTCCCTGATGATTATATTACGGATAGATCCAGCCGTTTTATGGCTGCAGAAATCATTCGTGAAAAACTTATGCGATATACCGGGGATGAGCTTCCATACAGTGTGACGGTGGAGATTGAGGAATATAAGATTCAGTCTAATGGTACCACCAAAATTAGCGGTCTTATTCTTGTTGAAAGAGAAGGTCAGAAAAAAATGATTATAGGTGCCGGTGGTGAAAAATTAAAAACCATTGGTACAGAGGCTAGAAAAGATTTAGAAAACATGCTTGAATCAAAGGTCTTTTTGCAGTTGTGGGTTAAGGTTAAATCAGGATGGGCTGATGATGAACGTGCACTGAGATCTTTAGGATATATGGATTTCATGGATAATTAGTTAAGTATCATGTTTTTTAATCTTGATAGTATTAACTATTAGGAATTTTAAATTGTATACAAATAATCGCGGTCGTGAGACAGTATGCTTTGTGATCAGAGCTGTGCCTTATAAGGAAAGTTCGCTTATTATCGATGCTCTCAGCATGGATATGGGGCGGATTTCGTTTGTAGCAAAAGGTGCCAGAAATGTACGCAGCTCTTTAAAGTCCATGCTTCAACTTTTTACCCCAATTAAAGTTACGCTTAAAGGATTGAATAACGGATTAAAGACTCTTGTCGAATGTGAACAGGCAGGGAAACAGATATCCTTTCTGCCGCCTACCCTTTTTTCAGCGTTGTATCTTAATGAACTCATTTATTTTCTGTATAAAATTGAAGATGACAGTACTGGTCTTTTTTCAGCATATACGGAAGCTCTGAATATGATGCTTGATGAACGTAAAGTGGAAATGGCTTTGCGTAATTTTGAGTTGACCATGATGGAGGAACTGGGGGTAGGCATTGATTTTTATCACGAATCAGACAGTGAGAAGGTAGTAAATCCTCATACCTGGTACCTCTACAGATTAAACAAAGGATTTATTCCGATAAACAGTGATTTAATCAGTTCAAATATTAATGTTGATGAAGTATATCGCGGAGCAGATCTTTTGAATATTCTAGAACGCAAATACACCCCGTCATCATTGCGGGCCGCCAAGAGAATCTGCCGGCAGAATATTCAGTCACTTCTTAATGGCAGAGAACTGATGAGCAGAAAGCTTTATCTTGAATATATTGAAAGTGATGTCAAATATGCAGATTCGTTCAAGGATAGTTTTCAGAATCGCAGAGAAAAAGCAAATAAATCACGTGTGAAGGATAAGAACAGAAAAGGATGTTCTTCTGACAGGATTACCTCAAAAGATCAGCAGGAGCCACAGGTGGATAATCAGGTCTCTGAAAATCTGGATTCTTCTTCTGTTCCAGCATGCAGTGATGTATAAATAACGGATGAGATCCGGGTAATGCTTCCGGTTCTGCTATAAAAATAATTACTCAATTACATGGCGGATTATCATATTTAATGATAATCCGCCGTCTTTTTTATTTCTTTTGGCTCTTCAGAGAATTAAGCCAGTTGTTTTTATTGGCTTTGATAATATTTAACATATCCTCGAGCTCTAGCATCTCCGGTTCAATATCACTGACATCAGTTCCCTCCTTCAGCATGGATTCAATAGTATTGCACAGGGCTTTAACCTTCGGCATGCCGCAGTACACGGCGCTACCGGCAAACTTGTGAATAACTCTGGCTAAATCAGGTGTATTCTTGTCCTTAAGCTTCTGATAATTCTTTTCAAACTCAGGAATGCTGGCATAAAGGCCTTCAAGCATTTCTACAGCAAGAGGCTGCTTGCCGGCGGCCATTTTAAGTGCGTCATCGACAGTCCACAGGACGTTGCTATTCTGACTGCCAGATTGAGCGCTGTTACTGATTGATTTCGCACCTTCCGGGGCAGACTTTTTTACGGATGACCCGGCAGTGTCGGTACCGGTTCTGCTGTCTACGGATGAAGCAGTCAATTTCAGAGAACCTGACTGTGCCGTATTTCTGGTTGTATTATTCTGGGCTGTCTTTGGTGCATTTTGTTCAGACTTACCTGAAGCATCTGTTTTCCGGAAATTATCGTCATTTTTTCGGCTATCGATGACTTTTATTCTTTTGTGCTTCTTTTTCTTATCATCTGTAGTTTTTTTATTGTCCTCCTGAACGGAATTGATTTTTTCCGTCCCGGTGTTATCTCCTCCAGTCTGATTCGCGGAGGTAATCTGTAAGGATACGGCCTTAGAACCGCAGTATTTATGGATCATGTCCAGTAAAATTTTCTCATCCAGCGGTTTAGCCATATAGTCAGCCATACCTTCACGAATAAATCTTTCCTGTTCTTCCTTAACCACGAGAGCGGTAACGGCAACAACTGGTGTATCTTTATTGGTAGGCGTCTTTTTTATATTTTTCATGGTTGTTACGCCATCCATGATAGGCATCTGAATATCCATGAAAATTAAATCAAATTCCGTATGCATACATTTTTCGATAGCGTCATTGCCGTCAATGGCGGTATAGACATCGGTAACGATGTCTTTAAGCAGCGCTTTGATTAAAGACAGATTTATTGGATTGTCATCGACGGCAAGAACGGATGCCGGAATCAGATTTCCGACTTCAGGAGCATTATCCTTTCTGTCTGAAGTTTCATGGCCGGTGTTTCTGTCTTCTAAAGCAGGTGTGCTACCTGAATTTGTGTTAGTATCGGGGGTTTCCTTATCGGCAGTATTATCGTCCTGTTTAGTCCCGGTTGATTCAGATGTCCTAGTCATGGCTTCCACAATTTTAGCCGTGGTCAGCGGTTTTACAAGGACGGCAACCTTAGGTGATAAATTCAGCAGTTCACGGTGAACCTTTTCGTCCATGGTATTCACAGCAATAATAACTTTAGTAACCTGATTAAGGTTGATAGAGTTAAATATGGTAAGCAGTCTGTTGAATTCAAAATTACTTGGCTGACCGATGATTATGTATTTAGGATTATCAGCTGAAGCTAGAGCATTGATGGCCCCGGTTGTAGAAATGGTGATAACATCCATGTTCAGCTCGGATAACAGACTCTTGATGGAGTCTCGTACCCAGGTGTTGTTTTCAATAACCACCACTTTGTTGTGAGCCAGGGCTTTTTCTTCAGGACTCTTAATGTTTATGACCGGAGAAATACCCTTGTTAAGAATAATATTGAAGGTAAATGTGGTACCCTGACCAGGTTCTGAGTGAAGGGTAATTTTACCGCCCATCTGTTCAATAAGATGGCTGGTAATAATAAGTCCGAGACCGGTACCGCCGTAACGGCGGGATATGGAGGAATCAGCCTGGGTGAAAGGCTTGAACAGTACATTCTGTTTGTCAGGTTCAATACCGATACCTGTATCCTGTACTGATACAGCCAGATTGATTTTTGAGAAAGGAATTCCCTGAAGTTCAGCTCGGCTGATTTTCAGTGCTACGTTACCGTTTTTTGTAAATTTAATGGCATTACCGAGAAGGTTTGTCAGAATCTGGCCGACACGTATAGGGTCACCGATAACGTAATCGTGGACATCAGGATCGATATTAACGGTTAATTCAATACCTTTTTGATAAACGGTAGGAGTGAGGAGATTAACAGTCTCATAGCATGCTTTTCTTAAAGAAAAAGGTATTTCCTCGAAAGACAGCTTGCCTGCTTCCAGTTTGGAGAAGTCAAGAATGTTATTAACAATACTCAGAAGATTCTTGGCACTTCTTTCTATTGTTTGCAGATAATCTGTCTGGTTCGTTTTTAATGGTGTCTTATAGAGCTGCTGGGCGAAACCGATAATGCCGTTTAACGGGGTTCTCAGTTCGTGGGACATATTTGCCAGGAATTCTGATTTGATTTTGGAGGCTTCATTGGCCTGATAAAGAGCGGAATCAAGTTCTTTATTCTGTTCATCAAGAAGGTTAAGTGTTTTGCGCAGATCGTTTGTGGCCTCGTCTATACTGTACTGCATCTGATTATGGTATTCAGACATACTGTCGGCCATGGAATTGATATAGTTTCTCAGTCTTTCCAGTTCACCGTGCATAATGCCGTTTACCTTGGTATTAACATTACCTTCGCGAATTTCATATATTGTTGTGCTGAGTCTGTTTATTGGGTCAACGATAATATGGTTGAGATTAATGCCGAACAGCAGACTGAACAGAACACCGAGTCCCAGAATGATAAGGGCTATGGCTATACTTGAATACATATCCAGTACTGTCTGCTGTGTATTAAGGTAGATGCAGACATATCCTGCTACATGACGCGGATAATTTATTTTACTGTTGGTGTATGCCGGCTGAGGTGTACTATCATCTGAATACTGAACTGTATCTTTATCAAGATACAGTTTGAGCATCTGGGCTTCATTATATGAATATATAGGCATGCGCATGATTATGCCGTTATCAGTGAACTGAACACTTTCAGCCTCGTATATATACTCATTTTTCAGCGGGTCTAAACGGAATTTATTAATTTCAAAGGCAACACTGGATGTAACCAGTATATTGTTGTCACTGTCAAAAACGGAAATGGCGATGATATCGCGTGAATTCAGACGGTGGAATTCATTGATTAATCCCTGAGCCAGAGTTTCATCTTTCTGAGACATGGCATAACTGAGACTTGTTGCCAGCGGTGAAAGAATCATTTTACCATGGTTGATAATATTATTATTCAGCCTTGTGTAGTTGTTAATCAGAAAATAACTGATAGTTGCCAGTCCGATTAACAGTAAAGGTAATACTGAATATATAAGAATTCTGGTACGCAGACCGTGTCGATTCATGATGTCCTCTTAATGATAAAAGAACCGAAAAAGTATATAATACAACAAATATTTATCTGAAAAATTGCAGTTTAAAATTGTTTTTCCGTTCTAATAAAATCTTTATTTTTATGCAGTTTGTTATTTCAGGCTCTGTGCATATGTAAAGTATTTTACATTATAGCAGTCTTTATTTTAGCAATTTTAATTTCAGTTCACTATATTGACGTGATACCTGCCATTCTTATTGGGAAGATATCAGTTTTTTTGTTTTCAGTATTATGTGTTCTATGGTAGCGGATATCATAGATGATTGTAGATGAGAGATAAGAGTTTTCCATGGTTAAGTTTTTTAAACCCCAAAAAAAAGAAATTTCCCCTAAACATTTTGCTTTAAATATTGTTGATGTTGATATTACGGGAAGAGGTGTAGCCAGGGATGATAAAGGAATTACCTGGTTTGTACCGGGGGCGCTTTCCGGTGAAGAAGTAGTTGTACGTACAGTTTCCGTTAAGAAGAACGGTACCGGTGAAGCTGAACTTATAAGCGTGAAGAAAAGAAGTGATATCCGTATTTCTCCTAAATGCCCTAATCATAACTGTGGGGGGTGCTCGCTGCAGCATATGTCTGTTGAACATGAGAAGGAGTTTAAAGCCAGAGGTGTTATGCGTCTGATGAAAAAATTCCTTAATCAGGCACCGGTCGAGCCTGAATCAGTGGTATCAGGAGAGGAATATCATTATCGCCGAATCGCCAGATTATCAGTGACAGGTGATAAGAAGGAAATTCATTTAGGTTTCAGGGAAGAGAATGGTAAAGCTTTGTCTGAAATTAATGAATGCTGTGTGTTACAGCCTGAACTTTCAGCATTGATTCCGGATTTAAGAGAACTGTCGCAGAAGATTTCAAATTATAAGCTTATTGGGCATGTAGAACTGGTTAAAGCCGATAATATTGTAGCGGTAATGTTCAGGTGTATTGCCGATCTTTCCCGTGCAGATATTGAGATGCTGACTGAATTCGGTAACAATAAAAAAATTGCCGTTTATGTTCAGACAAGGCATGTCAAGGGAAAGGAGGATCTTGAAGACTGGGAAGAACTACAGTTGCTTAATCCTGATATTTTAGAAGGGGAGAAAGGACTGTTCTATCAGATTGAAGGCTGTAAAATTTACTTTGTTCCAGGTGATTTTATACAGATCAATGCAGAAATCAATGCTTTGATGATTGATAAGGTTCAGTCATACCTTAATCTAAACAGTGAAGATAAGATACTTGATTTGTTCTGCGGATTAGGAAATTTCACATTGCCTTTAGCTAAAAGATGCAATCATGTATACGGTATAGAAGGTGTGTGGAATATGGTTAAAGAGGCACAGTTAAATGCTGAATACAACAGTATAGATAATGCTGATTTCTATGTACATGATTTAACTGATGATTTTGAAAAGACACTGTGGGCTAAAAGTACCTTTAACAAGGTTTTACTTGATCCGGGCAGAGCAGGAGCTGAAAAGGTCATGAATTATCTGGTTAAACGTAAGCCGGAAACAATAGTTTATGTCTCATGCAATCCTCTGACCTTGGTCAGAGACATCTCTGTTGCGGTGAATAAGGGATATTCGGTTGAAAAGTGGTGCATATTTGATATGTTTCCAAAGACAAGTCACGTCGAGACGGTTGTACTGCTGTCACGTGATAAAGCCTAAAGAAATCCAGTATTCATGCGGTTTCAGCGATATCGATTAAAATTTACACAGTGAATTTTATGCTGTATTTCTTTGAAAAATGCGTTTATCTGAACATATTTACAGTATGAAAAACAGGCATTTTTTCTGAGGTCGAGTGTGCTGAACTGCTTTTTGGCAATAGCAGTTCAGCACCCCCAACCTAAAAATGGCTCTGAAACTGTGGAATTGCTGTCAGGGGAATTTGGTCGTCTTCCGGCATAAAAAAAAGAGCGG
>JAEEGL013596852.1_pt1 | contig 37460 bp, 40 predicted proteins | sample 9134231 | NCBI WGS metagenome assembly JAEEGL01 (sample SAMN16246548, study PRJNA631951) | gut metagenome | biome: gut microbiome; feature: rumen; material: fiber-attached | host: Bos | place: Iran: Karaj | collected 2018-10 | reverse complement strand
GGAGTTGGGGTGATATTAATGTTTTCGCCGCCTGTTAAACTAAGTGTTGCCGGTTCTCCCGGAGCATTCATAATTGGCGCAGCAAAAACTACGCCGTCACCAATCGATGCATTTATGATCGCGGGCACCAAAAACAGTCCTGCAATCAAAATGAGGCCGACAAGCATTTTAAATGTTTTCTTGTGCAAATCCAGAACTTGGCTTGCGCCCAGTCTCATCTGTATTAACTCCACTTTAAAATACTTCTGTTTTATTATAGCATAACTAATATTGTAATTGCTAGTAAAAAAATAGGACATTTTTGCCAATTTTTTTTGATAAAAAGCGCACAAAAAAAAGGAGAAAGTCTTGTTTAATCCTTTCTCCTCTTAATTTTAAGCTTCGGCAGCTGGTTCGGCTGGAGCAGCTTCTTCAGCTGGAGCCGGTTCTTCGGCTGGAGCAGCTTCGGCGGCTACTGGCGCCTCTTTTGGCTGATTTTTACGAAGTTTGTCAGCATGTTTGGCTTTGACATTTTTCTTGGTCGGAGCCTTGTACCATTTTGGTAATTTGACGCCGTTCTTCTTTAAAATTAGGGCGACACGGCTGGATGGTTGAGCACCATTTTTAAGATAGGTTTCCACCTTTTCTTTGTCCATGACGAGGGCCTTGGTGGCTGGGTTGTAGTTGCCGACCTCTGCCACAACACGACCCGAAAGAGGGTGGCGCTGCGCTTCTTGGACGACTATTCGATACACAGGTGAGTGTGTACGACCATTACGCTGTAAACGAATCGCTAGCATAATTCTCCTTTAATTAATAACCGTTCTATTATACATTAAAATTTCGGTTTTGACAAGAAAAAGGCCCCAAGTGGGGCCTTTCTTGATTATGTCTTGTTGTGCTTTGCAGCGCGTTTTCTTTGGAGATCTTGGTATCTCTGCTCGATTTCTGTTAGCGAAAGGACGATTTTATCTCTCTTGCAGCGGCTCATGAGGTTACGATAGTATTCGCGACGATCATTGTCTAGCACAGACTTCAGATAGGCGATTTTTTCTACTACTCCAAGAGTCTTATTTAAACTCAAGGCAGTTTCCTCAAAATCATCATAGGCCTGTTTGGCTGCCTGCCACCAGTAACGGTACTTGTCTTCGTAGTATCTCAGATTGTGCTCGTATTCGTCAGCAACCTGCCGACTTTTTGGGTGATTATCTTGGAGATAGCGGAAGGTTTTTCCGTAATAGTTGGTTTTACCACAAGCGTCGAGTATCGCTTTAAAACAATCCCAGTACATCTCTGCGACTGAACTGGCAGGAGTTTTCTTGGATTTCTTGGTATTTTTCTTCGCATAGTAATCTTTGATTACCAGCTGAGTTCCTTTGGACTCTTGGCCAAAAAACCCTGCGATCTCCATTTGCGCGTCTTCAGCATAGAGCCCCCAGGTGCGGGGGTCATCTGCTTCTTCTATGACATAATCTTTATCGTAAGGTTCTATAGACATTCAGATTTCCCCTCCTTCATAAATTGTCTATGCTTATATTATAGCATATTTTATAAAAATAAGCAATAGAAAAAGCCCCGCTTGGTGCGGGGCTTGAGTGTGACTAGTTGTAATGAATGTAGTCACAGTGGAACCAGACAATACCGTCCGGATCCTTTTTGATACTTGATGGAAAAATCTTGCGCCAACCCTTGACGTCAGTGATATCGTCGACGTAAACGCCGATGAATGCTCCATTATTGCGATCAAGGTGATGGCCGCCAGCGTTCTCCGCTACAACTCCTACAACGGGAATCGTGATTGCGCCATCGGTCTTTTTTCTGCCGTAACTGTTACCACCGTCTTCCGTATTGACGACGACCGGTTCCGAACGGACGTTGACTTTACCAGTAATGACCACTGACGTGGCACTGATATGAGACTGCGTGTAGAGCTTGCTAAAATCGTATTCCTGCGGCGTCTTATGGAAGATTGAAAGCAGGACGATAATTAGTATGACTACCAGTAGACCTCTGACAATTGCTTTTCCTGTATCAGTTAACATTTCTTTTCCCTCCCCAAAGATGCTGTTATGGTTCTAGATTAACATAACGCTAATCTATGATTTAATTATAGCATAAGCGTCTAAAAATGTCAATGACGGTACAATATTTTTCTCTGTTGTCTAGGTTATTTTTTGGTGGCTTTGTATTTTTTAATGCCTTCAGTGGCGGCGGCAGTTTGAGCTTCTTGTTTTGAGTGGCCAGTGCCGGTGCCTTTTAATCTAGCACCAACGTAGACGCCGACCGTAAAGGTCTTATCGTGGTCTGGGCCATCCTCTTTCATTAAGCGGTAAGTAGGGGTAATACCGTCATTTTTCTGGGCGAGCTCTTGAAAATAGGACTTTGGATCGCGCCAGCTGCCCTCTTCAAGGATTTGATCGATTTTTGTTAGGATATGCTTCTCGATGAACTTTTTAGCCGTTTCATAACCTTGATCTATGTAAATAGCACCAATGACGGCTTCAAAACAGTCGGCATAGATAACAGCATGGGCACGGTCTGACCCCTGTTTTTCACCATGCGAAAGTCGGACGAGCGGTGGATAGCCAAGCTCAATGCCAGCGTCACTAATAGTTTCGGTGCGAACTAGAGCTGAGCGCCAGGAGGTCATAATGCCTTCTGGCTCGTTATAATTGCGAAAGAGAAAGTCAGAGGTGACGAGCTCAAGTACTGCATCGCCCAAAAACTCTAGGCGTTCATTGTGCTCATGCACAGAAGCTTTGTGTTCGTTGACATAGCTACGGTGCGTAAGCGCAGTGATAAGTAAACTAATATCTTTAAATTCGAAGCCAAGTTTTTCCCTAGCAAAAGCTTGGTAATCTTCGATTTGTTGTGGTGTCATTTATTTAAATTCTCCTGATCTAATTTTTTTCTTAGCAATTAACATCAGTTTTTCGATGTCTTCGTATTCAATCGCGTCGAGAGCGTCAGCAAACTTAAACCATCTGATACCATTCATCCATTTTTCTTTAGTCGGAGTTTCGTGGGCGTCGGTCGCACGAACGAGATAAATCTGAGTGGTCATTAGAACCAGTTTCTCTAGACGGCGGTATTTGAAATGGATTTTACCTAGCCAAGTCAAAACCTGGATATGGTAAAGGCCAGCTTCCTCGCCAATCTCACGAATAGCAGTCTGCTTGGCGGTCTCACCTGGTTCAATGTGGCCTTTTGGGATGGTCCAACGGTTCTTAGAGTCCTGGATTAAAAGGATTTCGATATCCTTTTTGTCGGCGCTGAGACGAAAAACGATGCCGCCAGAGGTCGGCTCACGCACGATCTCTTGAATTGCAGGTTTTTTACGAAAGGCTTGCTTGATATTTGAGAGAATGTTGCCTTTACGCTCTTCAGTCGGTAGCGCTTCCGGGATCTTTCGCGCCCTTGTCGGCGCCATCTGGCGCATTGGATTCGGTTGATTCTGATTCATGATTACTTTCTGGACTATCTTCTGGGTAAATTTGGCGGTAGGCGGTGCCTAAGACGCCGTTGATGAATTTAGAAGAGTTGTCCGAACCGAAGGCTTTAGCAAGCTCGACGGCTTCATTGATGGCTACTTTTGGCGGCACACTGTCGCGACATTCAGTCAGCTCGTAAAGTCCAACACGGAGTACGTTGCGGTCGATAGCAGCAATGGTCTCTAGTGGCCATTCTGGTGCTAATGGGCGTAGCGCGTCATCAAGTTCCTTAATCTTATTGATAATACCGTGTGCTAAAGCGTAAACAAATTCTGTGTCACCGAGCGCTTTTGCATATGGCTCGATGTTTTTGGCGACAATTGTGTCTATATCGGCTTCTGTATCGCCCGCCCCATCTCTGAACTCGTACTCGTACAAGCTCTGCAAAACAATGATTCTACCTAAATGCCGATTACTAGCCATGGTTACTTCTTTTCTTCTTTTTTACAGGTACAATCTTTGCATTTGCAACCTTTTTTACCAGTGCATTTGCAAGTTTTGACTTTTAAGTTTGGGGTTTTCTTAGCTGTTTCAAAAGCTTTAACAGGTGATTTTTTGTTAACAGCACGAGCAAGCTTTAAGCGTAGGTGACTGCGGCGAAGACCGGTCTTACGCGGGCTACTCTGTTTCTTAGGTTCAGGCATTAAATGCTCCTTTTTTGATAGATAATTTATTTCATATTATCACTATTTTTCGCTTTTTTCAAGGGCGTTTTAAGATACTGTTCTTGATTTTTTTGCTATTTTGTGCTATAATTATAAAAGAGAGAAATTTCGAACATTAATAATTAGGGGAGGAATTATGCCAGATGAGCAAAAAATATCAGGAAAAGCCCGGTAGGTTATGCCCAACATGTATGTGGCGGGGCAAACTCTCCGGTGATGTCTTCTGCGACTACTCGAACCCACAATTTCATTCGGAAAGCAAAAACCTTGCGTTGAAGAGATTGGGTGTTGAACCTGAATCTTTCGATTCGTCCAGTTGCCCCTTGTACGAAAAGGGCGACTTGCTGAAAAAAGAATGGACTTGGCCCACTCCAAATTACGTCCCTCATGGTTGTGGACGATTACGGGGTAAGTCAACTTATGTTGATGAAAGCTAAAAGAAAGTGATGGTGAAAATGGCTTGCAAATCTTTGTGCCGCACATGTTTTTGGCGCGGTTATGTTTCTTCGGAAATCTGCTGTGATTTCGCCAATCCGATATATTGCCATGGGACAAAGACCGGCTATTTCAACCGTAATCATCTCAGATTTGACGATTACGGAGTCGACGAATGCCCCTGCTATCTTAACCTGCCAAAACTGCCGAAAGATTATGTAAGCTCTGACAGCAGTTTTAAGCTCTGGTTGGCCGCGCAGGATGACGAAGTTAAACAGCAAATCCACAAATTCGATGTTCCTTACAAAATCTTTTAACTGCAACCATGTTCGTTTTTCTCTCTTAGGGCGCTCCGGCGCCCTTTTTTTATTTTTATGTTATAATATGTCGAAAGGGTGTAAAAACTCTTTTTTGTTCTTTTTAGTTAGGTTTTAGTCTTGTTCGGTTGAAAACTCATTTTAAGGGGGCTTTTAAATGAATGATGTATTTAAAGTAAAAACCATTCTCGGCATGACGTTCGTTTTGACGGATCTCGGGAGTGACAACCCACGGCGTTTACCATCGCGTGCATTTTACAAAAATAGCCACATCCAGCGCGTAACAATTCCTGATGGTTTTACCATTATTGGCAGTGAGGCCTTTAAAGATGCCTGCAATCTTAATTTTTTGCATCTTCCTGATACGCTTCAGCTAATCGAGCAGAGCGCATTTACCAATTGTTCTAGCTTGGAAGTTTTAAATCTGCCTGATGATATCAGGGAAATCGATGCGAAAGCTTTCGCCGGTTGCAGAAATCTGTTTTCCGTTTCAATTCCTGCAAGCCTGACCAAAATCGGGCACGGCGCCTTTTCTGGTTGCGAGCGACTCAGCGAGTTAACCATCTGGAAGGGTCTGATTGGCGAAGAAAAATCCGCCACCTATACGCTTAGTCGTTATCGGCACGTTCCTCCCCAGCTGCAGGACCTTTTAGACTCCGCTTTTGATGGTTGTCCGGTGCTCCGGACCATCTGTACCCACGATTAAGTTCAAGACTAACCTCAAAAACCCACCTTCTAGGTGGGTTTTTAAATTAGGCGACAACGTTTACGAGTTTGGCTTTCTTAACGACAATTACCTTCTTAGGTTTACCGTTTAAGTATTTCTTTACGTGCTCGTCATCCACCGCTAATTGACTAAGCTTAGCTTCATCTTCTAGATCTGCGATGTCAACTAGGAGTTTAGCGCGAAGTTTACCGTTTACTTGTACGACTACTTCGACCGTATCGGCGGTGAGATATTTTTCATCCCATACTGGCCATTCGTCGTCAGATTTCATCTGTTCAAGCATTTCAGAGGCTAGATGTGGCGCGAACGGTTTTAAAAGTTTAGCCAGAACGACGATATCTTCTTTAGCTGGTGTAGTCTTATATAGTTCATTTACGTACTCCATTAGAGCTGCGACTGCCGTGTTAAAGCTGTGGCGATGGAGATCTTCGGTAACTTTCTTAATAGTTTTATGACGAATATTGACAGTTTTTGCCTTTTCGTCAAACTTCTCTGTGCTAAAACAGAGTGTGAAACAACGATTGAGAAAGCGATAAACACCACCCACAGAGCGCGGATCCCAAGCCGCATCGAGGTCATATGGTCCAATAAACATTTCGTAAGTACGAAGTGTGTCGGCGCCATAACCATCGTTAATTACGTCTAACGGATCAATCACATTGCCTTTTGATTTAGACATCTTTTTGCCGTCTGGGGCATTAATGTAGCCATTATAGAGTAATTTCTTAATTGGTTCGCGGAATGGTAGTAGACCTTGGTCAGCAAAGAATTTACACCAGAAGCGAACATAGAGGAGGTGTGCCACGGCGTGATCGCCACCGACGTAAATATCGGTTGGAGCCCAATATTTGATGGCTTCTGGGTCCCAGGCGTGTTCTGCGTCGTGTGGCGAGACATAACGCCAAAGATACCATGAAGAACAGGCATAACCATCTAGCGTATCAGTTTCACGCGTCATTTCTTCACCATTGATGGTGACTTTGAGCCAATCCGTAGCCTTAGCAAGAGCGGAGCGGCCAGAATTGTCTGGTTTATAATCTTCAACCTCTGGAATAATCACTGGAAGTTGGTCTTCTGGAATGGCGTGTGGCTTGCCATTTTTATCATAGGCGATTGGAATTGGACAGCCCCAGTAACGCTGACGAGAGATGAGCCAGTCGCGCATCTTATAAGTAACGCGGTGCTTGCCAATCTTGCGTTTTTCTAGCCAGGCCACGATTTTTTCGCGTGCATCTTCTGAAGAAAGGCCGTTAAATTCTCCGGAGTTAACTAGTTCTCCTTCGCCGTGATAACATTTTTCGTCATCAGCCATGTCGGCTGGTTTTTCGACTACCTTAATAATTGGTAAATCAAACTTCTCAGCAAATTCATAGTCACGTTCATCGTGAGCCGGGACGGCCATAATAGCGCCTTCGCCATAGCCAGCGAGTACGTAATCGGCTACCCAAATTGGCACTTCTTTACCGTTAATTGGGTTGATTGCATAACTACCGGTAAAGACGCCAGTTTTTTCTTTATTCTCTTGGCGCTCAATCTCTGATTTTCTCATAGCGTCTTTACAATACTTTTCAACTGCTGATTTAGTTTCTTTAGTAGTAAGTTTAATCGTGAGCGGATGCTCTGGGGCTAAGACTAGGAAGGTGGCGCCAAAGAGCGTATCTGGACGCGTAGTAAAGACTTTAATTTTAGAACTACTTCCTTTAACTGCAAAATCGACTTCGGCACCCTCAGAACGGCCAATCCAATTTCTTTGCATGGTCTTAATTTTTTCTGGCCAATCAAGTTGATCGATGTCAGCAAGCAGCTCGTCTGCATAGGCGGTAATTTTGAAGAACCATTGCTTCATCTTCTTCTTTTCAACTTCGCAGCCACAGCGCCAGCAATGGCCGTTTTCGACCTGCTCGTTAGCTAGTACGGTCTGGTCAACTGGGCACCACCATTGGTAGGATTCTTTTTGGTAGGCTAAACCCTTCTTAAAGAGCTGCAAGAAGCACCACTGAGTCCATTTGTAATACTCTGGGCTAGAGGTGTTGATTTCGCGATCCCAGTCAATGGCATAACCGAGTCTTTTGGCTTGTTTGCGGAAATTTTTGATGTTGGTGTCAGTAGCGGATTGTGGTGAAATACCAGTTTTAATGGCATAGTTTTCGGCTGGTAAGCCAAAAGTATCGTAGCCGAATGGGCGGAGAACATTCAGGCCTTGCTGGGTGTAAAAACGGGTTAAAACATCGACAATGGTAAAGTTACGAACGTGGCCAACATGAAGACCGGCGCCACTTGGGTATGGGAACATTTCGGCCAGGAACATCTTTGGACGCTTATCGTCGATTTCGCCGGCTTTAAAAGACTTTTCATCTTCCCAGACTTTTTGCCATTTTGCTTCGATTACTAAAGGATTATATCTTTCCATTTTTCCGCCTTTCAATATCGTTTTATTATATCACAAGATTACCCTGTCTGATAACCCTTGGCGTTTCGCCAGTACAGTCCACGATAGTAGATGGTAGATGCCCCGTATCAGACTTTGGTGTGCCACCTTTTTTGTTAGCCGAAGTTAAGATAATCGGCCCAACCGCTTTTAGTAGGTTCTGGAACATCGAATAATCTGGAATACGAATGCCAATCGTATCAAAATAATCGTAATAAAAGTGTCTAAACTTAGGATTTTTAGGCAGGATTATAGTGATTTCACCTGGAACGTATTGTTTAATTAACTCTTTCGCACATTTCGTAATGATAGCGTATTTTTTAATGGCGGCGACGCTTTCTGGCACTAGCGTAAAAACCTTACCAGATTCTTTACCTCGTTCTTTGTATTCCATTAGACTTTTGATGCCCGTTTTTGAGCTCAAACTCACCGCAAAACCATAGACAGTCTCAGTCGGAACAGTCACGACACGTCCAGCTTTTAAATCGGTGATAATTTGATTTTCCATAGAAATTATTATATCATATTTTTATGGAAATTATAGTCGTGCTGCATAATATCCGCTCAACTTATAACGTTGGTTCAATTCTACGAACTTGCGATGGTTTTGGCGTCAAAAAAGCGGTTTTTTCTGGCTATACGCCTAGGCTTCACGACCCTAAATTATTACCTCACCTTCGAGCTAAGCTTGATAAACAAATCGAAAAGACGGCGCTTGGGGCTGAAGCTAGCGTAGAAATTGCCTTTTCAGACGATATACGGGCCTTCTTAGTGGCGAAACAGGCTGAAGGCTATATTATACTTGGTTTAGAGAATAACATCAGCGATAAACGTTTATTTAGGCTAGATGACCCTAAGCTATTTACTTTGCTTGACAAAAAGGTAATTTTATTACTTGGTGAAGAAGTGCATGGCATTCCAGAAAGCTTATATGATCAGATTAGCTATTTTGTTGAAATTCCCATGCGCGGTCAAAAAGAATCATTCAACGTTTCAATCGCAACCGCAATTGCTCTCTATGAGCTAACTAGGTCTATTTAACTTTAACGCACTCTTCGCCGAGCAGCTCAGTGAGTGGTTTTAATAATTCATCAGTCACTTCGACTCCGAACGGCATTCGAAGCGGTTTTTTGCCCTTTTCGTCTTGTAGGACCATAATCACTTCTTGTACACCGGCAGCAATATCACAGAGACGTTTAATTTTGGCTAGGAGTTCCGTATTATTTGGTTCTTTAATGAGTAGATAGAGTTTTTCGTGGCGATGGTCGGCTGGTGGAGCAACCGGCTCATGAGCCTCATTGGCTTTTGCTGGTGCGGGTGAGCCAGCGGCTACACGCTGGGCGGAGCTGGCCGGGCGACGTCTCTTTGGTGCCGCGCCTGCTGGAGCTGGTAAATGCTCGCCGGTTGATTGATAACTGTTTAGCTCCTCATCAGTAATAATCTCAATGGTGTCGGCAATCACTTTAACTTCTGAGGTTGTATTGCCGTCTTTATCTTTGGCATTAACTCGGCCAACCACTTTAATAACATTATCTTGCACTAACTTACCGCCGACACTTTCGTAAAGATTTGGAAAGACAATTACTTCCTGCTCAGAAACCTTGTTTTCGATTTTTACGAATGCCATCTTGGTGTTGCTTTTTGTCAGGATGGTACGGATATTGGTGATGATCCCGCCGATGGTGACTTGCTTACCGTCATTTTCGGCCGAAACTAAATCATACGGATGAGTTTGTTCCTCAAAGTAGATATCATATTTATCTAATGGGTGGGCCGATAGATAAAGCCCCATTAAATCACGTTCCCAAAGCAGTTGTTCTTTTTCAGTAGCCTGGACTGGTGCTGGTTTGATTTCAACTTCTGGCACTGCGCCAGCGGCACCAAAGGCGCCAAATAAATCAGTTTGCCCCGAGCCAACGTCTTTTTGGATTTTCGCACCATAGGCCTGAATATTTTCCAGATTATAAAGAATATCTGAACGACTAGCGAATTTGTCGAAGGCGCCAGTCTTAATGGCGGCTTCCCAGGATTTCTTATTAAACTTCGTGCTATCTACGCGTTTTGCGAAATCACAGATACTCTTAAATGGCCCGTTCGCGTCACGTTCTGGAATAACATATTCTTCTACCAGAGCCTTACCCATACTCTTAATACCAGAAAGACCAAAGCGGATAGTTTTTTCACCTCCGACAATTGCGAAGTCGCCGTAGGATTGATTGATATCTGGGCCTAAGACCTTCAACCCCATACGCTTACATTCGGCAATTTCGATAGCTAAGCGATCAGTCCAACGCATATCAGAGGTCATTAGGGCAGCCATAAAGGCATCTGGATAATGAGCTTTTAAGTAGGCGGTCCAATAAGCCACTAGTGCGTAACAAGCGGCGTGAGATTTATTAAAGCAGTAATTGGCAAAGTCGAGCAATTGCGCCCAGAAGGTTTCGGCAATCTCTTCGGTAGCGCCACCAACTTCCACGGCGCCTTTGATAAACTCTGGTTTAACCTTCTTCATTAAATCAATCTTCTTTTTGCCTACGGCCTTACGCAAAGTATCGGCCTGGCCGCCAGTAAAGCCGCACCATTCCTTAGAAATCTGCATGAACTGTTCCTGATAAATCAAAATGCCATAGGTGTTTTTGAGTGAGTTTTCTAGCCCTGGGTGAAGATAGGTAATTTTTTCTTGGCCATGTTTCCTTTTAATAAACGAGTCGATAAACTGCATCGGTCCAGGACGATAAAGCGCAACCATAGCGATGATGTCTTCAAAGGAACTAGCTTGTAGATCTTTAAGGTAACGTTTCATGCCGGCAGATTCAAGCTGAAAAACACCGGTGGTTTCGGCTCTTTGGAAGAGTTTGTAGGTTTCTGGATCATCTAGTGGTAAAGTCGAGAGGTCAATATCGTTGTGATAAACTTTACGAATCATGCGCAGGGCATTGTTGATCACCGAAAGATTAGATAGCCCCAAAAAATCCATTTTAAGAAGCCCTAGCTCTTCAACGGTACCCATTGGGAACTGAGCAGCTACTGGGCCTTTAGCGGAAACCTCTAACGGCAGGAATTTTACTAGATCGTCAGGAGCGATAATAACACCGCAAGCATGCACGCCGTGTGAACGAATGGTGCCTTCAAGTTTCATCGCGAAGTCAAGCACCTCTTTGGCGGTTGGGTTAGTTTCGTATTCCTTCTTTAAATCTGGTACATCTTTAATGGCGTCTTTTAACTTAACATGGTGGCCCATTACTGGATCTGGAACCATCTTGGCAATACGGTCAGCTTCGTTATATGGCACCTCAAGCACGCGGGCCACATCGCGGACGGCGTTTTTAGCCATCATTTTACCGAAGGTTGCGATATTCGAAACACGCGGCTCTAGGTATTCGCCATTTTCGTCTTTTTCGGTGTATTTATCGGTACAATATTGAATCACTTCATCGCGACGCGTATCTTGAATATCAGTATCAATATCTGGCATTGAAATACGGTCTGGGTTTAAAAAGCGTTCAAAGAGGAGATCATATTTAAGTGGGTCTAGTTCAGTAATGCGGAGCGCGTAAGCGAGAATGGCGCCAGCAGCGGAGCCACGACCAGGACCAAAGACGATACGTTGCGATTTGCCCCAATTAATGAAGTCTTGAACAATTAAGAAATAGCCATTATAGCCCATTTTATCGACAACCGAAAGTTCATATTCGATACGTGGTAAAACTTTATGTGTTTCATCACGATCTTGGTCAACTTTTTCTAGGATTTTTCGGCATTCGGCAATGGATAGTTTTTTGGATTCTTCATCAGTTTTACCGGCATAGCGGTAGACTAAGCCCTGAAAAACGAGTTTATCGAGATATGACTTCTCGTCTTCGCCATCTGGCACTGGAAACTTTGGAATGAGTATACGACCAAGTTCGATTTCGACATTACAACGATCGGCGATTCGCTTAGTGTTTAACACCGCCTCTGGGCAGGTTTTACCCCAACGAGAAATTATTTCGTCTGGCGGGATTACGTGTAACTGGAATTCTTTTAGAGACATGCGGTTTGGATCAGATAGATTAGCGGCCGTACCAACACAAAGTAAAACTTCGTGCGCATCTTGATCTTCGTGGTGCAGATAGTGGGCATCACAAGTTACGACTAGAGGTAAACCAGTCTTTTTGGAATAGGCCATATGCCACTCGTTAATCTTGTTTTGTTCACTCCAGTGCGTGGCTGATTCTGGATGACCATGATCTTGCATTTCTAGGTAGAAGCGATCTTTAAAGACTTCGGAATACCATTTAACTAATTCTTCGGCGCGTTTGTTGTCGCCAGCGCGAATGGCCTCAGAGATTTCGGAGCCAGCGCAGCCCGATAGACAAATGATGCCTTCGTTATATTTTTTGAGCTCATCGTGATCAGTGCGTGGCTTATAATACTTACCATGTATTTCGGCGTTGGTCATAATGCGGCAGAGGTTTTCAAAACCCTTAGCGTTCATCGCTAGCAAGGTGACGTGATAGCGTTCCTTATCGTGGGCAGGATCTTTGTCAGTCATTTTGCGGGCAGCAACATAAGCCTCAAGACCAAGGATCGGTTTAATTCCCGCTTCCTTACAGGCTTTATATAGTTCAATTAGTCCACTCATCGTGCCATGATCCGTTACGGCCACCGCTTCCATGCCTTGATCTTTGACAAATTGCACTAATTCCGGAATCTTAGTGAGACCATCGAGCAGCGAATAATGAGTGTGATTGTGCAGATGCACAAAATCACTTGGTTTTAATTGGACCTCCTTCGTCATACAAGTATTATAGCATAAAAAATGGCCGCTTGGTGGCGGCCATTAGGTGTTAAGAGTAGATATAAACTGTGGTGCCAATTGGGACATTATCCCAGATGTACTTGGCGTTGCGGATGGACTGACGGACGCAGCCATGACTTAGAGCTTGGCCGAGCCGATAATCCTGACATTCGCCGTCCAAGGTTGGTAGCGAATGAGTACCGTATTCACCGAAGAAAATGGTAAAGTATTGCCAGTAATAACCGTTTTTCCAGAAGCCATCACTCTTTGCGTAGACAGAGAATGTGCCTTCCGGCGTTGGAGTGCCGGGAGCACCGATTACTGATAGCATACTGCGTTGGAGCACCCACTCACCATCAATTCGCTTATAAACGTTGGTAGTGAAGGTGTTTTTATTGATCTGTATGTACCAGTCTGTCGAAGAGGTTGCTCCAGCCACAGCCGGTTCAGGCGTACCTTCGTCCGGCGCAATGTATTGATAAACAGCTTCCGGATCGGAGAAGGTGATGCCTAAGGCTTCGGCTGTCCGGGGACCGGCTTTTCCGTCAGGTAAAAGTCCATGATCTTCTTGAAAAGCCAATACTGCTTCTCTGGTGTTGGGGCCATAATCACCGTCAACACCACTGGTGTAGTAACCTAGCTCTTCCAGCACAATTTGAATCTTTTCTACGTCTGACTTACCGGCAAATCGATCGACTTCTGGCGTCGGCTCTGGAGTTGGCGCTATAGTAGGCTCTGCCATAACCGCTGGTTCAACCTTAGTCGGTTCTGCAACAGTAGAAAGGGCAACTACCTCGCCAGTCTCTAGATTGCTCGCGGTTTCGACTTCGTCTGCATACACATAGCGAGTCTCGTCTACTTGCCGGTCGTGAATAGTAAAGATTGTGGCCATAAGCACAATCACAATTGCACAAAGAGCAAGTGTTGCGAGCGAACTGTTTCTTCTCATATTTTCCTCCCCAAAATAGATTCTCTTAACACCCTATTAAACTACTAGGTCCCGGTATTACCCTGGGACCCAATAATTACATTATAGCATATTTTTGCTAAAAAAGCAAGGACAAACTCTATTTCTTAGTAGTCTTCTTTGCAGTCTTTTTAGCAGCGGTTTTCTTTGCTGGAGCGGCTTTTTTATTAGCCTTCTTGACTTGTTTTTGAGCTTTTTTAACGCCAGTTTTAGCTTTAGCAATAGCCTTTCTGCCTTCACGGTCGATGTCGGCACGAGTTTCTTTACCTGACTTTGGTGCAGTTAGAATTCCGGCGATACCACCTACGAGTGCGCCAATTGCAGCACCTAGCAAAAAACCACTACCATTACTTTTCTTTTCGGCTGTCATTTCCCTTCTCCTTCTTATTAGTTTCCTTAGTATATTGTTCTGCAAATGTTTTGACTACGCCACCGATTGAAGTCATTCCTTTGACATTTTCTACCACATCATTAGCATTATCTGCGATATCTTGACCTTTCTCGACGATTTTCTGTGCCTCTTTAGTAAGGCCAATTAGTTTTGCTAAAAGTACGCACCCTAGTACTAAAAAGATAAATAGTGTAACCGAGAGAAGTACAACTAAAATCCACTCTGCTACGTTCATTATTCTCCTTTCTCTATTATTTTACGCACGTCATCGGCGTATTCTTCATTTTTAAGCACGTATTCGAGGTGTGTCATGAAATAGTTTTTTGGATCGCCAGTGGTCATCCAGTGTCCTTGGGTGCGTTTAACGTAAACGCGGTTAGTTGGAATTAGGCGAGCAATTGCGTCGGCGGTCCATAATTCGCCATCAAGGCCAGTGTTCTTTGGATCAAGATATTGAAAAACTTCTGGAGTCAGTAGATAGCGGCCATAAGACGCTAGGTCTGAAGCGGCCTCTTCTGGCTTTGGTTTTTCTACTAAACCATTTAATTTACCAGTTGATTCATCATAATCGATAGAAGCATACTTCTTAATTTCTTCGTGTGGGACCTCTTGACCAGCGATAATCGCGGCTGCATCTTGATGCTCTTTGAAAGCGTCAATTAAATCTTTCATGGCCGAAGCGCCAAACACTACGTCATCAGAATAAGCGGCGATGAAGGCCTCATCATCACGGATATACGGACGAGCTGAGGCAATTGGCGAACCGTTGCCGTATGGATAGGCTGGGTCCTGTTCAATCACTACAATCTTTGGATAATCTAGAACGTGTTGAACCGATTCGTAGCGGTCTTCCTTGCCTTGAGAGGCAAGTTGCTTACGGATGCGGTTAACAGAATTATTAAAATAGTCTTCGTAAATTGGTCTTCCTTCTGGGGTAGCGACAATGATGATTTCTTCGATACCTGCCTCAACGCATTCTTCAATCACGAGCTGCATAATTGGGCGATTGCCAAGTGGAAGCATGGCTTTTGGAATGGTTTTTGTAATTGGAAGATACCGACTAGCAAAGCCAGCATCAGTAATGATGGCTTTAGTTGGCGTTTTGTAGTTCATAAGTTCTCCTTGAGACTATATTATACCACAGATTTATTTCTTTTTGGTTGAGCGCGGACGTTTCGTAGTCTTTTTAGCTTTAGCAGCGGCTTCAACACGAGCATTATGGTCGTCAACTTTTTCGGTATGATTATGAACGCCGTAAATGAGATGGCAAATACCAAAGATGAGCATATAAGCACCAAAGAAGCGAATGACTAAGTGACTAGAATTAAACAGCACAAAGCCCATAATGGCACCGCACATGCCGCAGAGAACGCGAATAAAGCGATCGGTGTTATCTTGAGTGCTGAGAAGTCCAATTAGGATTTCGAAGATACCGCGTAGTAGCGTGTAAACAGCAATCACCGCCATGTGCCAAGTGGTGCTTGGTTCTTTAATGGTGGTAATTAATGCTACGGCAACCACTGCATCGATGACAGCAATCATCACAGACGGGACCCAGCTGCGGTCACGAATGTGCCTATTGATGGCATTAAAGAGTTCAATAATGCCGAGTGCTAGAAGGAATACTGCAACAAGAGCGATTAAATATTCAAAATCAACACTGGACGAGAAGAGAGCCAGGCCGCCAAAGACAATCGCTAAAATACCTTGTGCGACGAAGACTGACCAATGTTGGTCGATAAACTTTCTTGAAATGTGAGCCATGAAATCCTACCTTATTTTTTGCCTTTTTTAGCAGTCTTCTTGGCGGTTTTCTTGGCTGGAGTTTTAGCGGCAGCAACTCGTTTGTGTGCGGTAGCACGAGCGATTTTCTCTTCGTACTCTTGATTTTGGTTATGTGCACCATAGATAAGGTTACAAATACCGACGATAGCGAAGTAAGCACCAAAGAAGTGAATGAAATTACTGGTAACGAGGTTTGATTGGAACATGATAATTCCGGCCATCACAAAGCCAACTACACCGGAAAGAATCCAGATGAAGCGATCGGTTGGATCTTTAGTGTTAATATAAGCAGTCAAGATGTCGATTAGACCACGGACGGCGACGTAACCAGAAATTAACACTACGTGTAGTGAAAGTTGATAATCGGTAGTAATAAACAGTGAGATAGCCACGCCTAAATCAACGAGAGACATTAGAATGTCTGTAAAAATGCGGCGATGGTTATGTGAATGGAAGACGGCATTGATTAAATCAACCGTCGAGAGTACCAAGAGGAAGAATGCAACGAATGCAATCAATTGGTTTTTTCCTGTAAATGTGCTGGACAAAACTATCCAGGCAAAAAAGAGCGTTAGTACGCCCCTCAAAATGAAGTTCAGCCAGTGGCTGTCGATAAACTTACGGTTGTTATTTGCCATATTCTTCTCCTTTTTGGCATAAAAATGTTAATGCTTATGCTTATTGTAACATAAAAATTTTAGTTATATACAAAAAATCGCCCATTTTTTTGAGCGATTAGTGTTTTTAGACGTGACGGACTTTTTTGCGTACGCTTTCGATAGTTTTTGTTAGGAGATATTTTTTACGATCAAGAATTAAATCATGGGCCGGTGTGTATTTTAGCTCGTCAACACCAAAACTACGTTTAAAACAGGACACGCCATAAAAGCGGTGTTTGGTTTCGTTTTCGCCGACAATTCCCCAGAAATTATAGCGTTTAATACCGCGCTCACGAGCATCGCGCATGGCTTGCATATGAAGTAATGGTGCGCCAGAATATTTAGTACCAAGTTCGCTTGAAACGCCGTAATGATAGCTGGCTTCGTTGCCATAGAAAATCATGAAGTTTTGGGCCAGAATGTCCTTTCCAAGTTTAGCAGTATAAAGAACGGCTTCACCATTTGGTGCAAAGGCAGCAAATTGCTTAGTGAGAAAGTCTTCGGAAAAAGCAAAGAATTCATGTCGCTTGGCGGTTTGTAATTGAATATTATAAAAAGTATGAATATCCTTCGGGTCGGTTGAAGTCTCAATTTTAATATCGTTTTTCTCAGCTTTACGGATTTTGCGACGCAGTCCCTGGCTAGCACCAGCTAATATTTCGTCTTCGCTTTTATTTAAATCAAGCACGCCGGCATACTCGACGGAAAGATACATTGGCGCTTTTTTGAGGCCCAATGTTTCCATTAATTTTAGAGATTTTGGCGAGAGTTCAAGCTGAGGTCTGACTCTCACAAAAACACAGTGGTGCTTTTTGCCTTCAGTTTTGATGTCTTCAAAAACAGCTTTAACTAGAGATTTATCTCGCCAATCTAGAATTGGACCACCGGCAATTGCTAAGTGACGGCCGCGTTTAGCGGCTTCCACTACACCAGCATAGGCAGCGATAATCTTTTTGTCGTCGTCAATCGCGATGCGACGCACAATCTCGTTACCACGTGCAGTGTGAAATTCATAAAAGTCCCACGACTGGAGAAAGTTTGATTCTTGGTGGCTGATAACAAATTTATCCCATGCAGACTTAGATTCAGCATCAATGATTTTCATAGGTGTCTCCTTTTCTTTCGAATTGATTCGACGAGATGAGCTGGCAGATACTTAACTTTACTAATCACTATATCGTGCGCAGGAACAAATTCAACTACTTTGCCGCCAAATCCAGTTTTAAACGTAGTCACGCCGGCATAGCGATGGTGCGGTTGATTTGGTGGTGCGATTCCCCATAAATTGTAGCGCTTTATGCCTTTGGCTTTAAGGTCGCGCATCACTTGCCACTGCAAAGCGTAGGCGCCCGGTAATTTGCGATTTAGATCGGTAGAGGCAGCCTCAAAGTATTCGCCCTCTTCACCCGAAATTAGCACTAAGCCATAGGCGATTGGTTCACCTTCGGCGGTCTTAGCGACGTAAATCTCGGCGTTGTCAGCAAAAGCCTCGCGTTCAGCCATTAAGGTGTTCAGATCTGGCGGAATAAAGTGCTGGCGAGCGGCCGTATCAGCCTGATTTTTGTGAAATTCTTCAAATAGTTTCACGGAATTATCATGCTCAACTGTGATTCCCATTTTAATTGAGCGGCGAACTTCATAGCGCGTTTGGCGACGCATTTCTGCCAGTAATTCGTCTTCGGTTTTCGTCAAATCTAGAATAACCGTGTGTTCGGCCGCTAGGTGCATTGGTGCAACTTTCGCACCTAGTTTTGTTAGGAGTTCACGGTTCTTTGGCGTGTCTTCAAGTTGCGGTCTAAGGCGAATAAAGGCACAGCGGTTGGCTTTAGCAACATTTTTAATTGTATTAATGGTCGATTCGACTTGTTTTTTGTCTTGCCAATTAATTAATGGTCCACACGGGATTTCCATATAGCGGCCGCGCTTGGCATTTTTGATAATCATCATAGCAACACCATCCTCGATGGCTTTAACGACTACTTTATGACCAATTCTTTCATTCATGTCTTTCCAGGCTGGCGACTGGGCAAAATTAGCTACATCTGCATATTTTATAAGGGTGGCCTGCCATTTTTCGCTTAAGGTCGTAGCAGGTTTTTCAGGCGTAATTTCATACTTTTTTATAATCTTAATGGCTGGTTTTAATTCAGTGGCGGTGTAATTAGTTGGAGTGTTTACAATTTGCGCAGCGATTTTGGTGGCATTTGGACACTCATCTTCTGGAAAATGCACTTTGTTGTAGTTACGAGCTGGCGACACTGGCACATCATACCAGATTTCTTCAAAATTAAAGCCGTGATCTTTTAATTCTTTAAGCAAGTCTTCACGATCATTCACAAGATAATGCCCACGAATTGGTCCACGACCTTTTTTCGGAAGTTTTTGCAACTCTTTTAAGGCTAGTTTTGCCTGCCAGTGTGTTAACCTGGCGCTGACATCCAGTTTAGCATCGGCTGAACGTTCAATCCAATGGATTTTAATCAGTCCACCTAACCAAACCTTGCTAATGCTGCGGAATGGGCCTCTAGCGAGGGCGCCAAATAGTGGATACCAACGGGCGCGCAAGGTGTCGGATAGTTTTTGGCGATGGGTTGGTTGTTTAATCGGTGGTAGGTGAGGGTTACGCATGATAACGGCACCGCCAGAAATCGTATCAATGGATTTACCTTTACCAAATGACAGAGCGGTGGCATCACCAACCGTACCAACTTCCTTGCCGTCGGCATAATTAACGCCGGTGCAATGGGCAAGATCCTCAATAATGATGCATTCTTTAGCTGCCTTTTTAATGGCGGTGATGTCAACTGGAATACCAAGCGTGTTTTGAATAATAATGGCTTTAATATCTGGGTGTTTTTTAATTAATTCCTTAACATGATTAGCGGAAAAATGAAGCGTATCGGTATCGATATCGGCATAAATTGGCACACATCCGGCTGCCTTGACGGCCTGGAGCACAGCCTGACAAGTGAAGCCATTAATTAGAACTTTACTGTCTTTTGGCACGCTGGCTTTTAGAGCAATAGCGATGGCGGAACGACCATTTGCAGTTAAAGCAACCTGCTCAACAGAGGCGGCACCATAGTGATTTGCTAGATATTCGCGTAAAGTGCGTGAATTTCTGGCTGTGCCGCAGGCAAAGATGTGGCGCCAGGCGGCCCCACCGCGATAGTTTGCCGCTTGGCCGAGAAACAGCATTAATCAATCTCCTTAAGGACTAAAGTGAGCGCACGGGCAAGTCCAGTCGGGTCGCAAATATATGGAGCATGGGTCCAGTTTTCATAAAGTTTGAGGTTGCTACCAATAATTTTGTTATGCATGACTTCGGCTTGAGCTGGTGGTGTGACGGTATCAGCTTTGCCCCAAAGGATAGTAGTTGGCGTGGTGACGTTCTCGATTTTAAGCTTTTTGTCGGATTCTAACATATTAGAAAGAGTCTGTTTCATGTTTTCTGGCGCATGGGCATAATCTGTCGTACCAGTTAATTTATGAAAAACTTTGCGCACAATCTTAATTTTCTTAAGCGGTGCGCCAATCTTAGCCACTTTTTTAGTAAGAGTACGTTTTGAGGACGGAGTCTCATAGACTCCGGCCGCATCAAGCAAAATCAGATGTTTCAACTTTTGTGGCTTGTCTTGCAGGAGATTTAAGAGAATGCGACCACCATTACTGTGGCCGAGCGCTACTGCACCATCTGGAATGTTTTGGTCAGCCCATTTGGCATATTCTTCAATCGTCCAAACTTTTTTAGATGGTTCGGTTAATCCTGGCACGTGAAGCATTTTAATGGTTATGCCCTGTTCTTTCAAAAGCGCAATAGTTTTATCCCACGGGCTAACGGTGTATGTCCAGCCGTGGATTACATATAATTCTTTGATCATTCTAACCCCCATTTCTCGCGACGGCGCTGGGCGGCCAGCTCACGGCGCGGTAGTTTATTTGCGTCCTCAGGATTCTTGAGGAGTTTTTCAATAATCCATTCTAGATATTGGCTACCTTTAAAAACCAACGTCTCTTTGCCAGTAGTGTGCTCTTCGATGTATTTGAGGGCCTTGCGCGGATCGGTTGTGGTCTTGGCGCTAAAACCAAGCTCTTTTAAGCGTGGCGCAGTATATTTTTTAGTACGGCGGCCGACCAGGATAATTTCTTCTGGTTCGACCATTGCAATTAAGTCCGCAAGCTTGGTATGTTCTTCGCCCTCGATTGAGCCTTGATCGACAATATCGCCGATGATTAACCATTTATGGCTAGCATGCATACGGCTGGCCATCTCGAGCACTGATTGCACTGAAATAATATGGGCATTATAGCTACTGTCAATAATTTTAAGACCCTTTTTACCCTCGAAAAAGGAACTGCGGCCCGGAGGCATTACGATCTTTGAAAAGTCGGTATTAAGCGGCATATCAAGATATTTCATTAAGCTTCTGAGCATTAAGAGTTGGATCGAGATGTCGCGCGGCAGCGGCTGTTCAAAGTGAAAAGTGGTGCCGCCAGCCGTAAAGTCGGTGTGATTTGGATAAACCACATACTTCGGAATGTCGGACTTACGGAATTTAGTTACTTTAGCTTTGATATTAGTGGTTGCCTGCCTCATCAATTCTACGTCGGCATCAATATAGACGTGCTTAGTAGTGTTCTGTGGCAAAGTGGCGAACTCAGCGGCAATAGCCTCATCTAACGAGTTAAACTTACCTTCTTTAACTTCACGCTCAAATTGAACAGCATGCGAAAGGCCAAGCGAAACCCAAAGTGTGACTTCTGGCTTTAGCCAACTGGCGAGAAATTCAGTTTCATGCGGGCGTTCGCCGTCGATCTCGACCACATAAAATGGTTCTTTGTGACGGTAAAAGAGCGCACGTACCGGAACAGCAAGAATAATGTAGAGCCAGCGAAGCTTAGAGCCAGTTATACCTCTAATTCCGACGAGATCAAAACAAATGCCAAAGGCAGAATTAGCATCGTGTGAATAGTGCGCCTTATCTCCTAATTCATATTCGAGTAAGTGCAACATCGTAGTTTTGCCAGCTGAGCCAGTGATAGCAATTACTCGTGGGTGCCAGCGTTTAAAGACGAAATTGGCGAAGAAACGGAAATAAGAGGCGGCAACGAAGTAAAAACGTTTTTTAAAGCGCGCAAAAAATGTCATGCTTATATTGTAGCATATATTAGGTTTAATTACATCTTGATTTCGGCATCAACGCCGGCAGGGAGAGCGAGATTTTGCAAAGATTCAATTGTCTTTGGGGTGGCGTTAGAAATATCAATCAAACGTTTGTGAACTTTCATCTCGAAGGCTTCGCCACCAGTCTTGTAGACGTGTGGGGATTTCACGACGGTGAAAGTGCTGCGCTTGGTTGGTAGAGGCACCGGACCGGATACGGTAGCGCCAGTACGGATAGCGGTGTCAACAATTTGTTTAGCGGATTGATCAATCACACGATGATCATAGGCTTTTAGACGAATGCGGATCTTTAACCCTTCGTCTTTAGTGGTGGCTTTACTAGCCCTTGGGGCTCTAGTAGCTTTTTTAGCTTCGGCCATTTTATCCTTTCTTTACTCTATAACCTCAGATGACTGCTTAGATGAGCCGGCGATGAGTGGTTAGAGCTTGATACTTAACTTTAATCGTGCATAAAGTATAATTGATTTCCCTATAATTGTCAAGCGCCACCTCTTATATTGACTTTTTAAGCCTTTTATGCTATAATTAGTACAGATTGGCGTTTATCGCTAGTACTAAAGAAGAGGGGTGCACATTAATGGAACAGATGAAGTATGCTCAAGAGTGTAATCGCATCGTTTTCGTGTCGTACGCTAGGTCAACGTTGTCCATGAGAGCTTTTATCGGGCAGGCAGAAAAGATTTTGTCCAAACTGGACGTGGATTTCCTGAAGCCGCTTGAGAATCTCAATTTTATTGACGAAACGTACGCTGGTTCTTTTACCGTCTACGATGACGACTGCAATTTGCTGATTGACTGCACGAAGACTCCTAGAGGGTGGCGCGTCGGATACATCCGCGCAACGCCACAGCAGTTGGCCCGTATCATCGACTATATGTTTAAGGCAGATTTGCTCTATATACCGATGTGTTACAAAATCAATGACTTGCTTTGCAGACTCTAATATTACTCCATCAAAAAGCCCCTTTTAGAGGGGCTTTTTTATGTCAAATAATATTACTATTATTTAATAACTTTGGTGACAACACCAGAACCGACGGTTTTTCCGCCTTCGCGAATAGCAAAGCGGTCGTTGTTGTTCATAGCGACTGGGGCCAATAGTTTGACACTAAAGGTAACCTGATCGCCTGGCATAACGATTTCTTTATCAGCTGGAAGTTCGACTTCGCCGGTAACATCGGTGGTACGGAAGTAGAACTGTGGTTTGTAACCCTTTGAAAATGGAGTGTGGCGGCCACCTTCCTCTTTCTTAAGGATGTAAACCTGGGCTTCAAATTCGGTATGTGGGGTGATAGAACCTGGTTTGGCAATCACTTGGCCACGTTCGATTTGATCGCGTTCGATACCACGGAGGAGAAGACCAGCATTATCGCCAGCTTGACCTTGGTCGAGAGTCTTGTGGAAGGCTTCGATACCGGTAACAACGGATTTTTGGGTGTCACGAAGACCAACGATTTCAACTTCGTCATTCAACTTGACAACACCTTGTTCGATACGACCGGTAGCAACAGTACCACGGCCTTTAATAGAGAAGACGTCTTCAATTGGCATGAGGAATGGTTTTTGAAGATCGTGCTCTGGAATATCAAAGTATTCATCCATAGCTTTGACAAGGTCCATAATAGCTTGTTCAGCTTCTGGATCACCTTCAAGAGCCTTAGTGGCAGAACCTTTAATAATTGGAGCGTTGTCGCCATCGTAGCCATATTTGTTAAGGAGTTCGCGAACATCCATCTCGACGAGTTCGACGAGTTCTGGGTCAGCGAGATCCATTTTGTTCAAAAATACGATGATTTTTGGAACGTTTACTTGGTGAGCCAAGAGAACGTGCTCACGAGTCTGTGGAAGTGGACCATCGTTAGCAGCAACGACGAGGATAGCACCATCAACCTGGGCAGCACCGGTAATCATGTTTTTAATATAGTCGGCGTGGCCTGGCATATCGACGTGGGCATAGTGACGCTTTTCGGATTCATACTCTTGGTGAGAAGTAGCGATGGTAATACCACGAGCTTTTTCTTCAGGAGCGTTATCAATCTGATCATAAGCGACAGGCTTGTTAACTTCGGATGGAAGTTTCTTTGCTAAAACGCTGGTGATTGCAGCGGTGAGGGTAGTTTTGCCGTGATCAACGTGGCCCATAGTACCAACGTTAATGTGTGGCTTGGAACGGTCAAAATTTGCCATTCTTTCTCCTTTTAATATTATTAATTTTTGGAGCACTAATAAAAACCAGCTCCAAAACTCTGCTTAATATTTTATATGGTTTTTTTGATTTTGTAAAGAGGGAAATTAGAGAAAAAACACCCCACGGTTGTGGGGTGTGGAGGTTTAGAACAAGATAATTGAATTAACGCCGTTGTTGACATACTGGCTAACAAATTCATGAGAACGCCAATATTTCGAATAGGCTTTCAATTTTGGGTCTTTTTTCCTATCGTAAATACCGCACATTTTCACTAGATCGAATTTGCTGAGTCCACGTACGAGTTCTCTTGCGTTGGCTTTTTCAACTTCATTGAGCTGATACTCGGGTTCTGGGGCAAGCTCGTCGATTATCGTTGCGGGTCTTGGCTTTCGCGCGGGCTTCGGTCTTTCGATTATGCTTGGATTTGAAGTGTATACTTTAACGCGGTTTTCTACTGGGTTTAACATACTATTCCTCCTAAGGTACGATTTTACGGACAATCCGTAAGTTATATATTTTATAACATAATTGTCTATTTTTGTCTAGAACAAAAAATACCCCCTTGTGGGGGTATTTTCGTTTATCGTTATTTGCTGTTGCGTTTTTCGATAATTTCAGCAGCTACGTTAGGTGGGACTTCCTCGTAGTCGAAGAGCTCCATGGAAGAAGCGGCACGGCCTTGGGACATACCACGAAGATCGGAAGTATAACCAAAGAGGTTAGCTAATGGACAAAAGGCTTTAATGAGTTTAGCGCCACCGTTTAAATCTTCCATCTCATCAACACGGCCACGGCGAGCATTGATATCACCAATAACATCACCCATAAACTCTTCTGGGGTAGTAATTTCTAGCTTCATGATTGGTTCAAGCAATACTGGACGAGCTTTCTTGATACCTTCACGGGTAGCAAGAGAACCAGCAAGTTTGAAGGCGAGCTCGGAAGAGTCGACATCGTGATAGGAACCATCATAAAGGGTAGCCTTAACGTCGACTACTGGGTAGCCGGCAATCACGCCGCCATTAAGGGTTTCTTCTACACCTTGTTGAACTGGTTTGCGGTATTCTTGTGGAACCACGCCGCCTTTAATCTGGTCGATAAATTCAAAGCCTTTGCCTGGTTCATTTGGTTCAAATTTAATCCAAACATCACCATACTGGCCACGACCACCAGACTGCTTAATGTGCTTACCTTGAGCTTCAGCAGTACCACGAATAGTTTCACGATAGGCAACTTGTGGGGCGCCAGTGTTGGCTTCTACGCCATGCTCGCGTTTGAGACGATCGATAATAATCTCTAGATGAAGCTCGCCCATACCAGAAATAATAGTTTGGCCGGTTTCTTCATCGGTGTGAACGCGGAAGGTTGGGTCCTCTTCAGCGAGTTTAGAAAGACCAATGCCCATCTTTTCCTGGTCGGATTTGGTCTTTGGCTCAACTGCAATAGATACTGGAGGTTCTGGAAATTCGATTGATTCTAGGTGGATTGGGTGAGCTGGATCACAAATAGTGGTACCAGTAGTACAGTTCTTAAGCCCGACTACTGCGGCAATATCGCCAGCGCAAATCTCGGAAATATCGGTACGGTCGTTAGCGAACATACGGACGATACGACCAACGCGCTCACGGTCACCAGTAGTAGCGTTAAGGATGGTGTCACCAGACTTGAGTTTACCAGCATAAACACGAATAAAGATTAACTTGCCGACGAATGGATCAGTGGCAATCTTGAAAGCGAGAGCGGTAAGAGGCTCACTATTATCAGCCTTGCGGACTACGTTGTCACCAGTTTTTGGATCAGTACCAACGGTTTGGCCTTGGTCACGGTCAAGTGGGGATGGTAGATAATCAGTCATGAGATCAAGTACTTTCTCAACAATCACGCCACGACCATCACCGCCAGTGACTAGGAAGAAATCACCAGCAAGCACGCGCTTCCTAAGAGCGGCTTTTAGTTCAACTTCGGTAATAGACTCTTCACCTTGGTTGAAGTATTTTTCCATTAATTCTTCGTCAGCTTGAACGGCTTCTTCAACGAGGATAGAACGAGCATTCTTGGCTTTTTCTACCATGTCGGCTGGGATTTCGCCAACGGTAAGTTCGTGATCGGCGTAATCTTTGTAGGTATAAGCCTTCATGTCAATAAGGTCGACGACGCCGCAGATATCTTTCTCGAAGCCAATTGGAAGGTGGATTGCCACAGCGTTTTTAGAAAGACGTTTGTGAATAGAATCAAGGGATTTGTAAAAATCACCGCCGATTTGATTGATTTTGTTAACAAAGCAAATGCGAGGAACACCATATTTTGTTGCCTGGCGCCAAACGGTTTCAGACTGAGCTTCAACACCCATTTTACCGTCAAAGACCACTACGGCACCATCGAGCACGCGAAGCGAACGTTCTACCTCGGCGGTAAAGTCAATGTGGCCCGGGGTATCGATAATGTTAATTTGATGACCTTTCCAGTAGACGGTCACAGCAGCGGAAGTGATCGTGATACCACGTTCCTTTTCCTGCTCCATCCAGTCAGTTTCGGCACCACCAGTACCTCCTTTGACTAGATCGATTTTATGTTTGAGACCGGTGCGATAAAGAATCGCCTCGGAAGTAGTAGTTTTTCCGGCATCAATATGGGCAATAATACCGATATTGCGGAATTTTGATAGGTCTTTGACTTCATTAGCCATGGTATTCCTTGATTTGTTCCTTAATTTTTACAATAAAAAATAGACTTGTTATATTTTATCACAATAATTATGTTTTGGGTAGGGGTTATTTCAGTTTACGACGTAAAATTTGCTGAACGGCGGATGGATTGGCTTTACCTTGGCTGGCTTTCATGACTTGACCAACTAAGAAACCGATTACTTTTTCTTGACCAGCCTTAAAATCAGCCTGAGCTTGCTGGGTTTCTGGTTTAGCTAGAACCTCGTCAACGATGGCTTCAAGTGCGCCTAGGTCATTTTCCTGTAGGACATTCAGTTCTTTAGCAATAGCGCGGGTGTCTTTATAATGCATTTCTTTATCAAAGAATTTAAGAAAGACCTCTTTGGCTCCAGTACTAGATAGTTCATTCTTTTCAGTCATTTCGACAAGATCATTAAGCTGATTAGCAGAAGGTAGCTCGTCATTAAGTAAGCTAGCATTTTCTTCAGCCAACAACACACTGGTAAACCAGTTAGCAACTTTCTGCACGGCCTTTTGATCTTTTAGCTCTGCTAATTTTGTCATGAGCTGTGGGTAGTCAAGCAACACTTCAAGCGTGTCGTTCGGAATGGTGCCGCTAAATCTCTTGCGATAGTCATTTGGAAGTAGCGGTAAATTAGCTTTTTCGTCTTCAATCATTTTTGGATCAAGATTTAGCGGTGGCAAATCTGGTTCTGGCATGTAACGGTAGTCCTGAGCCTCTTCCTTGCTGCGCTGAGCGGTAGTTTCGCCAGTGGCGTCATTCCAGCCGCGCGTTTCCTGCTTCACTTTTTCTCCTTTATCGAGAATCTTGGACTGGCGTTTGTATTCATACTCTACAGCCCGTTCAACGGAACGGAAAGAGTTAAGGTTTTTGATCTCAGCGCGGGTACCAAGTTTTTTACTACCCTCTGGAGCAAGTGAAATATTCACGTCAAAGCGCATATTGCCATTGTAAAGATCTCCGTAAGTAACACCGGCAAAAACCATCGCGCGCCAAAGCTCCTTACAATAATCATGGGCTTGTTTGGCGGAATGCATATCTGGCATAGAAACGATTTCAATTAGTGGTGTATCAACACGATTGAGGTCAACTAACGAATACGAGCCAAAGTGACTGAGTTTTCCGGCGTCACCCTCGAGGTGGGCATGTTCAATTCTAACTTTGTATCCGTCTGGTAACGTAATATAGCCGGCACCAATAATTGGGTGATAGAACTGAGTAATCTGATAGCCTTTTGGAGAATCTGGGTAGAAATAGTGTTTGCGATCAAAACGAGATTTAGCATTAATGATCGAATTCATCGCGTGGCCAGCTCTAACCGCCAAACGCACAGCGCCACCGTTAAGACGTGGCAACATGCCAGGAAGTGCATAATCAACTGGCGAAACGCAGCTATTTGGTTCTTTACCGCGCGCATCGTTATCAACTTCACTAAAGAGTTTAGTTTTAGTAGCAAGCTGGACGTGGCATTCAATACCGATAGTAATTTCGTACTTCATTAGATGGCTCCTAAATCTTTAAGTGCTTGTTTATAGACGGCTAGTGCGTGCCTGGCTTGGTTGTATTCAAGGTTAAAACCATGCTCGTGAGCAATTTGATTGCGTAGTTTATGCGCATGCCAAACAGAATTAAGTTGTGAAAACTTACCTCCGGTATGCTTAAGGCGGTCTCCCATAGTCTTACCAGATGCGCCCATTTCGCAAAGGGCTTTATCGAGTAATTTATCGGCTTCAACCACGCACATGTTGTATGATTGGCGGTTTTCTTTGACTAGTGAATTTTCAATTGAAAGAAAGTCGGTTTGATATTCTGCAACATCAAAGGTGTAGCCACGTTTTTGCGTCATCAAAATCGCCACGAAGATAAAAATCCCGACGACGATGATAGCAATTAATAAACTGACAACCGACCAATCCATTAGGCAAGCTCCTTTGCAAATTCAATGAGAGCTTTATCACTACGGCGTGGGCCAATCAACTGCAAACCAATCGGTAGACCAGTCTTGGTTTTACCGGCTGGAATAGCTAGAGCTGGCACACCGGCAAGGTTAGTTGGCGTAGACATCACATCTTCTAGATACATCGCAACCGGGTCACCGGCTTTTTCGCCAAGTTTAAAGGCTGGGTTTGGTGAAACTGGGGTCAGAATATAATCACATTTTTGAAAAGCCTTTTCGTATTCTTGAATAATCAAGGTGCGAGCTTTTTGAGCTTTTAAATAGTATGCGTCATAAAAACCGCTTGAAAGTACAAAGTTGCCAATCATGATACGGCGTTTGTTTTCTGGCATAAAGCCTTCGCTTCTGGTATTAGAAAAGAGCGCATCAAGGTTTTTAGAATCTTTTGAGCGGAAACCGTAGCGAATACCATCATAACGTGAAAGGTTAGAGGCAACTTCGGCTGGGACCACAATATAATATACGGCCAGCGCGTATTTCAAGGTTGGCATATCTAGCTCAACAACTTTGTGACCTTTCTTCTTTAAATCTTCCACTTTTTGCTTTAAAGCGGCACGGATTTCTGGTGCGACCGCGTCATTATCAAAGTCTTTAATCACACCCACGACGGCGTCTTTTTTGGCACCCTTACTGTCTTTGTAATAATCTGGAAGCGTGGTTAGATCATATGGATCTTGGCCAGCGGTAATTTCCATCAAAAGGTCCATATCTTCTGGAGTTTTAGTAAAATAACCAATGCAATCCGTACTTGAAGCCATCGCTACTACGCCATAACGAGAGGTAGCACCATAGGTTGGTTTAAGGCCATAGATACCGTTAAATGAGGCTGGCTGACGGATGGAGCCACCAGTGTCAGAACCAGTAGCAAATTCGACAATATCAAGCGCTACGGCCACTGCTGAACCACCAGATGAGCCACCGGCGACACGCTCAGTATCGGCAGAGTTTAGGGTCGGACCATAGTAAGAGTTTTCGGTAGAAGAACCATGAGCAAAAGCATCAAGATTGGCGTTGCCAATAACAATTGCCCCTTCGGCTTCCAGCTTTTTAACCACGGTGGCGGTAACAGGGCTTCTAAATGGTTCGAGGATTTTAGCAGAAGCAGTCGTAATACTGCCCTTATGGAGAAAGTTGTCTTTAATCACAAATGGCGCACCAGCTAGACGGCCAGCATCCTCGCCTTTTTTAATCTTCTCATCAATTTCGGCAGCACGCTTTAAAGCTTCTTCTTCGCATAAGGACACAAATATATTGTAGTCCTCAAACTGTTTAGCCTTCTTCAAAGCGTCTTTAACGAGTTGGGTAGCAGTGACGGTTTTATTCGCAGTTTTCATCTTACAACACCTTTGGTACTTTAATTTGATGATCTTCTTCTTCGGCAGTTAAGGCGAGCAGGGCTTCGCGGTCAGCTTCTTGGGGCTGGATATCATCTTCACGCCAAACATTTTCCATTTCAAAAACTTGGTAAGTTGGCTCCACACCCGAAACATCAAGCTCGTCAAGTTGAGAAATATATTTAATAATGTTTTTTAAGTCTTTACCTAGCGAATCCATTTCTTCATCGGATAACGAAAAATCGGAAAGCTTAGCCAAATGTTTAATATCCTCGTGTGTAATTTCCATCTGATTTATTATACCATGAATTAGTTTTGTTCGCCTTTGATTTTGGCAATTTCATCACGTAAAAAGGCCGCACGTTCAAACTCGAGATTGGCAGCTGCTAGCTGCATTTCAGAAGTAAGTTGTTTAATCAGGGCAGGGATATCTTCTTTTGGTATGCGTTTAAGATCAAGTTTGGTTTCAATGTTCTTTTCTGGGATGATAGCGCGGAGGCCTACGCTAACTTCCTTAGAGATTGATTGTGGGGTAATGTGGTGCTTCTTGTTGTACTCTTTTTGAATAGCACGACGACGATTGGTTTCAGAGATGGCTTTTTCCATACTTTCGGTAATATTGTCGGCATACATAATGACTTTACCCTCAACGTGACGGGCGGCACGACCAATGGTTTGAATTAGTGCCGGCTCAGAACGCAAAAAACCTTCCTTATCGGCATCAAGAATCGCTACGAGTGATACTTCCGGTAAATCTAGACCTTCGCGCAGGAGATTAATGCCAACCAATACGTCATAAACGCCAGCGCGCAAATCGCGTAGAATATCGCCGCGTTCAAGCGTATCAATATCCGAGTGAATGTAGGCAACTTTTAATCCGCGTTCTTTAAGATGGTCAGTTAGATCTTCTGCCATACGCTTAGTCAAAGTGGTCACGAGCGTACGTTGGCCTTTGGCGATGCGTTGGTCGACTTCTTCCATTAAGTCATCAATCTGGTTTTCGCTACCGCGAACTTCAATTTCTGGATCAAGTAAACCAGTTGGACGGATTACTTGTTCAGCTGGTTCTGGCGAACGTTCAAGCTCGTATTCACCGGGAGTAGCTGAAACGTAAATAACATTTTTTATGTGTTTGTCAAACTCGCCAAAAGTTAGTGGACGGTTGTCTAATGCTGATGGCAAACGAAAACCGTATTCGACTAGCGTTTCCTTGCGTGCATGGTCGCCATTATACATACCGCGGACCTGAGGCAGAGTCATGTGTGACTCATCAACTAACATTAGAAAATCTTCTGGGAAAAAGTCAAGTAGAGTAAATGGTGGTTCGCCCGGCTTACGACCTTCTAGGTGGCGTGAATAGTTTTCAATTCCCTTCACAAAGCCGGTCTCTTCTAACATCTCGAGATCATATTTAGTGCGTTGTGATAGGCGCTGGGCTTCTAAAAATTTGTCGTGTTTTTCAAAATATTTCAGGCGCTCTTCATATTCTTGTTTAATGGTAACAAGAGCGCGTTCGAGGTCTTCTTTTGGTGTAGCATAATGCGTATTTGGAAAAATATGAATATGGTCCGGCTTTTCGTGAACCTCGGCGGTTAATGGGTGAATAACCTTTACTTCTTCTAACGTGTCAAAAGCAAATTCAAAACGATAGGCATACTCGCCGTTAGCAGGATAAAGATCGACCGTATCACCCATGACGCGAAAATTACCGCGCTCAAACGCTAAGTCATTGCGGTGATATTGCATGTTGACTAGCGAGCGGATTAATGTATCTTGTGAGATAATATCGGTTCTAGTATCAAATTCAGCAATCCATTTACCGCCTTTTTTCCAAAGCGGCAGAGACATTTCTGAATAGTGTGCCGGAGATCCGATACCGTAAATACAGGATACGGAAGCAACAATAATTACATCGTTTCTAGTAAGTAAAGCTTCTGTAGCACCGTGACGCAAGCGGTCAATCTCGTCATTGATAGCGGAATCTTTTTCGATGTAAGTATCAGTTGAGGCGATATAAGCTTCTGGCTGGTAATAGTCAAAATAAGACACAAAGTAGTGTACTTCGTTATTTGGAAAGAAATCACGAAATTCCGAATAAAGTTGAGCAGCTAGAGTTTTATTATGTGCAAGAATCAAGGTTGGCTTCTGTACATTTTGAATGATATTAGCCATCGTAAAGGTTTTACCAGAACCGGTCACGCCAAGTAAAGTTTGTTCTCGGACACCCTTTTTAATTCCCTCCGTCAGCTGACGGATGGCCTGTGGTTGATCGCCGGTTGGTTGATACTTGCTGACTAGTTGAAATTTTGGCATAAAAATATTATACCATAAAATTTGTTATCTGTTAAATGCTTATTTAGCTTGATTTTGGCGTAGCGGATGATTAGTCGCTTCACCAAAGCCATCATAATAATTCGTCTTTATTTTTGGATGGCCGATTTTATTAGCGGCACGAACAATATCGTTAATGTCGTCAGTCATTTTGTAAATCTTACGGTCTTTTGGACCAATTAATTTAGCTGGTTCCATCTTTGTGGCATAGAACTTATCTAGCGGACGCCAAAAGGACTTACCAAAGAGGAAGATTGGCATTACTGGCATCTTATTCTCTTGCATCAGAATTGTGATTTCGGTCAGTTCATCCATCGTTCCTAAACCACCTGGGAAAAAGGCATAAACTTTTGCGGACATTGCCAACATCACTTTACGAGCGAAGAAATATTCAAATTGAAGCATGTCGGTTAAATATGGGTTTGGAAATTGCTCGTGCGAGAGCGTAATGTTAAGACCGATTGAGCGACCACCATACTCGTAAGCACCGTGGTTAGCAGCTTCCATTATGCCTGGGCCACCGCCAGTAATCACGGCATGACCATTCATGGCTAGTTTTTGCCCCAGTTCTCTTGCAGCTACACAATATTTATTGTTTTGTGGTAAGCGTGCAGAACCAAAAATTGTTACGCCCTGCGGAAAAGTACGGATAATTTTGAGTCCACGGCCGAGGTCGCGCGCATAGGCTTGTGCTCGTTCGAGATCGGCGATAGACAATTCTTGAATCATTTTTCTTTCTTCTTCTAACATAACTATACCTTTTCAATTGGCATCAGGTGTAATTTTTCTGTGCCGGTTAAAATTCCTTTTTTTGCACCAAGCTCTGTAATTACTGAAGTGGAATTAGCAGAGGCAAAAATGAGCGATTCTTCAAATGAATGACCACTAGCAAAGCGGGCTAGAAAACCAGAGCCAAAGGCATCGCCGGCTCCAGTTGTATCTTTCACTTTTACATCTTCATAGAGGCCAACGTGGTAGGTTTCTTTACGATTCGTGGCAATAGCACCCATGGAGTTATCAGTAATAATAACAGTACCTACATAATTGAGTAGATTTTCGGCTAACTCTGGTAAATATTGGCCCGGCACAATCTGCATTGCTTCACGTTTATTAACGGCTAATATGTCGATTAAGTTCATTAGACCGAGTAGCTCGTGCGGGCGCTCTAATTCCAACTTACCCGGGTTAATCATCACTTTACAGCCAATCACTTTAGCCTTATGCAAAAACTTTGTGAGCGTCTCCATATCACCCCGCATAGAGGTAATATAAAGCCAGTCTGGGCAGACTTCGTCAAGCCAATCTGGATCTAGGTTATTGAATTTAGCAGAAGCACCGCGATAAGTCATGATAGTGCGTTCACCAGTTTTGCTGTCTAACAGAATAATCGAACATCCCGTATGGGTGCGCGGAATGCATTTTACATAACTGCTATCAATACCTTCTTGGTCTAGTAATGCCATCACGGCTTCGCCGGCTGGATCGTGGGCAATATTACCCATAAAAACTGTCTCGTGACCGTGTCTGGCAAATGTTACCGCCGAATTAGTGCCACCACCACCGATTTCAAAGGAAATACGGTCAATGTCGATTTTGCTACCAATGGCAATTTGACCAAAAATTGAGACATCGCCAATATTGGCGGCTGTAAAGTCGTCGCGATCAACAAGATAAATATCTTGCAAGGCAGAACCGAGCGTGACGATACGAGCCATTTAGAGTAAGACTCCTCTTTTATCAGTTTCGGCAATAAGTGATTGATACATAGTGACTGTGTCTTGGGCGTGGCTAAGCGCGCTACCAACGTAAATAACGTCGATGCCAGCGTGAGCAATTACACGCACATTCGTCATATTAGCGCCACCATCCCAACCAATCTCTACGTCTGGTTTAATGGCACGAATCAAATCAACTTTTTCAATTTGAAGCATGTCAGCTTTGCCACCTTGACGACCAATTTCGCCGGCAAAAATCAAAACATGATCGGCAGCTTCGATATAGCGTTTTACATCGCCTGGATAAGTCTGTTTCATAAGGGCAACACCCACTTTAATACCCTGCTCTTTTAGCTTGTTGAAGGTCGGGAGGAGATCTTCATTCGCTTCAGCATGCATAATACAAAGTGATGGATGGAGTTTGATAATGGTAGCAGCATAGGAAGCAGGGCTGTTTACCATTAAATGAATATCACAAGACCAGCCACGTGGCCACCAAACTGAAGCAGCACTAATTGTGGCTTCTGGCGTAAATTGGCCATCAGAAATATCGATCTGAGCGTGACGCGTAAAGTTGGCGTACACCTCAATATAACGCTTATAAAGCGCAGTATCGTTAGTAAGAATGGTTGGTATTATTTTACTCATCTAGCCTCCTCATCTAGACGCCTATTACGGCGAATATAACGTTCTTCGCCAAGAAAAGCAGTTGTTAAAAATGTTTGCACGGCAGCAGCAAGATCGGCTGAATTTTGATAATCGGCCGAAAGACAGAGCACGTTAGCATCATTATGCTCACGTCCAAGCTGCGCAATGTGTGAATTATAACCATTAATGGCGCGAATGCCCGGGAAACGATTAGCTTGCATACAGACTCCATGGGCTGAGCCACAGAGTAAAATGCCAAAACTTCCCGGATTATTTTGAACTTCTTTTGCAACCGCAATGGCCGGATCATTAAAATCATCAGCTTCATTATATTCATAGGCACCTTTATCGACGACGGCAAAATCTTTAGCGCTATTTGTTAATAGCGAAACTAAGGCTTGTTTTTGCTCAAAGCCGCGATGATCAGCGCCCACGAAAATTTGTGTCATTAAGCAGCCTTTCCGAAGTCAACAGCAAGCTCAACTAGACGATTGGAATAACCCCATTCGTTATCATACCAGGCAACAACTTTAACGAGGTTGCCACCAACCACGTCTGTTAATGGTAGGTCGATGATGCAGGAACGAGAATCACCAATAAAGTCACGCGAGACTAATTCTTCTTCGGTCACGCCAAGGATACCTTCAAAGTATGGTTCTTTGGCGGCTTTCTTAAAGAATTTGTTAAGTTCTTCTTTAGTAACGTCACATTTTAGAACAGCAGTAATATCAGCGAGCGAGACTACAGGTGTCGGTACGCGTACAGAAAGGCCATTAAATTTGCCTTGGAGCGATGGGATAGCAAGAGCGGCGGCTTTAGAAGCGCCGGTGGTGGTCGGTACGATGTTTTCAGCAGCAGCACGAGCTTCTCGCAAATCTTTTGCCGGAGCATCTTGTAAACGTTGTGAAGCGGTATAGGAGTGGACCGTAGTCATCATGGCTTTTTCTACGCCATACTTTTCTTCTAGAAGTTTCATAATTGGAGCGATACAGTTGGTTGTACAAGAGGCATTAGATAGCACAACGTCACTAGAATCGACAATATCTTCGTTAACACCTAGAACTACAGTTTTTGCACCTTCACCTTTGGCTGGAGCAGAAATCACAACTTTGCGAGCGCCAGCTTTAATGTGAGCTTTAGCCTTAGCCGGATCGGTAAAATGACCAGTACATTCAATCACTACGTCTACATTAAGATCTTTCCATGGTAATTTAGCTGGGTCAGTTTCCTGAAAGGTTTTTATTTTGCGAGTGTTAACGGTGATTCCCTCTTCGTCGAAACCTACTTTACGGTCATAAACGCCGTAAGATGAATCATAAGTCAGCAAGTGAGCAAGAGTAGCGTTGTCACAAAGGTCGTTAATTGCCACCACTTCCACATCGCGACGGTCTAACAGAATTTTAAATGCGCAACGGCCAATGCGACCGAAACCATTAATTGCTACTTTTACCATTTTTGATGCCTCCTAAAAAATATACTTACGTTTAGTATAGCATAAGCGAAAAAAACTCGCAATAAAAAGTTTGCGTTAAAAAGCCCCCATATAATGGGGGCTAACTGTCTCTGCTTGTGATGATGTCTTCGATTTCTTGCTCTGGGAGAGCTTGATCAACATAGTAACAGCCGTCAAGTAAAAAGTAGACTCCGGTATAACCATATTTACCAAGTTCTTTTTTGAGCTCTTTGTTCGCTTGCTCTTCTATCGCTTCAAAATCGTTCAATGATTCATTATTCCGGCAGCGCGAAACAATCACGCCGGTGAGTATATCGTCAGCAAGAAAGATAATGTGCCGACTGACAGCCTCTTCATCAGTAAAACTGAAATGGAATTTTGCAACTCTATTGACGCTTTGAGATGAAGAGACATCAACGGAATAAGTCATTTCCCAGACGAGCATAACGGTGTGATGTCTGATAGTAATATTAGTGCTTCTTTTTTCGGAGGTGGCAGTTTTTAGGCTAATTAAGCGTGCGTTTCGAAATGGCCATACTGCCGTAATAAATGATCGGTGTTTAATCATTCGTGCCTGACCAAAAATGTTTTTAACGATGAAAACCTCGTCGTTAGACTGTTTTCGTTTGATACTAAAAGCCCGGATGAGTAAATCGACCAGTACTAATACGCAAAAGGCGATAATGAAAGGTTTTGGTATATTAAGCATTTCCCCCTCCTAACATAGCGAGACAGTTTTAAGGTACGACCATTGAGGCGTTCGTTTATTATAACACTTATCTGTCTCTGTGTCCACAAAAAATCCCCTCACTCGAGGGGATTTTTATTACTGTTTTAATTAGGCGCGAGCAAAGTGCGCAAATGCACGGTTTGCTTCAGCCATGCGGTGACAGTCTTCCTTCTTCTTGAAGGCGGCACCAGTTTCGTTGCAGGCATCGACAATTTCAGCCTCGAGACGCTTGGCATATGGCATGCCTTGGCGAGCACGAGCGGCTTGAACTAGCCATGAAAAGGCAAAGTGAAGTTGGCGGTGGCCAGCAATTGGAAATGGAATTTGATAGTTAGCACCACCGACACGGCGGGACTTAACTTCAAAGTCTGGAGAAACATTAGCGATGGCTTTTTCAAGCACCTCGACTGGATTCTCGGATTTTAATTTTTTAGCAGCACCTTCGATAGCAGCATAAACAGCACGCTCAGCAGCTTGTTTTTTGCCATCGAGCATAGATTTATTGATTAAACGTTGCACCAAGATAGATTGATATTTACGATCTGGGTTAACTTTACGTTCAAGTGATTTAGTAGTTTTACGTGGCATAATTAGTTGCCCTCCTTCT